>QWCI01003589.1_pt1 | contig 14592 bp, 14 predicted proteins | sample 1972541 | NCBI WGS metagenome assembly QWCI01 (sample SAMN09866712, study PRJNA288562) | Human oral metagenome isolate term3_saliva, whole genome shotgun sequencing... | isolation source: mouth | host: Homo sapiens | place: USA: California | reverse complement strand
CACATTCGATAATTTACAGGAATGTCCATTAACCTTTTGAACTCATCTAAATTAACGCTCCAAAAGCCTGTACTTCTAAACTGCTTCATTCTTCTGTAAAATTCTTTGGTGTAGCTTGACTTTAATCTGACAAACTCTTCCAGTTCAAAACGAGTAAATAACCCATCTGTTATCGCATTTAACACCCAAGAATATTTTTTATTAACTCCCACTTTAACAGTTTTATTTTTCTTATCTATTGTATATTCTGTAAACAGTACGAACCTAACAATTTCATCTTCAGTTTCCCAGCCGTAAACACATTTTATCAATTTATTATACATTAATTTTAATTCTTTATGAAATATTTCAATGCTATTTGAAGTTTCATACTGAATTAAATTTTTTAAATAATCAAAAGAAAATGTAACTTCTTCTTCCTTATCCCTCATTCTACTAATTATTGCAATAAATAAATCAAGTTCTTTTGATTTAAAATTTCTTAATGCCACTTTGTTCAGTTCATTCCTATATTTTACAATTTCATTCAATTAAAAACACCTCCTAATGTATTTAATTATACCACAATTTTAAATTTAAAACAACTAATAACTACTATTTTAAATTTAGTTGTTTTAAATACTGTGATTTTTGGGTAAAAAGTTGTTTTAAAAATTCAAATTATATGTAATATAAAAAAAATAACCGCTGCCTTTTATGACAACGATTATTTAAAATTAAATTTTTTAAAATATATTCATATTCATCAGAGTCCAAAGAACAGTTGATTGTAATATTAAAAAACGTAGATGATGGACACATACAGCATTTCTAAGTTTAGTAATTTTAATTATTTTGAAAACTGGTTTAAAAAATATGCCATCTAACTTATTTAAAAATATCATCTAAAAAGCCCATATAACATCTATACAGCTCAAAAAATCAATTTTTGGTATAAAATTATGCCTTAAATGAAAATTTTAGCTTGTAGGGGTTATATGGGCGAATTTGATATAATTAAAACTTTTTGCATTAATTATTATGTTCAAGATTTATACTAAACCCCATTTAAACAACGAATTTTTTAGCAATGGATAAAAGCCTAATATTGCTAAATAATTAAAATATAATTTTCGATTTTTAAACAGGGAATAGTATTAGATGCGGTTTATTTCTATATAAAAATGATTTTTACTTTTTAATTTTCTTGTTATTTTTTACCACATACAATTGCTGTAATTTCATTATAATCTTGATTATTTATCTTGTCTCTTTCTTTATATTCCAGCTCTGAAATTTCATAAAATTCCTTAACATCATTTAGAAAAAAAACATCTTTTAAATCAAATTCTAAAAAAATATCTCCTAAAGCTTGAAAATATATCACCATACTTCCTGATGGAAAAAAGCAGTTACACAGTATCATAGTGTAACCTCTTTCTTTATTAAAGGCATCAAAAATTTTCGCTGCACGAAATGCATCTTTTGATTTATTAAATCCTATATCTATACTGTATGCTGTTAATCCTGTTACTGTTAACAAAGAAGACTTTAAATAAAAACTTCTAGTTTGATGCTGATCTAACATTTTTTTTAAAGTTTCAGGTAATTGATTGTATGTGGTATCCAATGTATCTAAAACCGTAGTATAAGTTCTTAAAAACATTTTATCACCTATAATAACTGGAACACTACTAAAACATTCCATTAAATCTAATTCAAACTCATCAGGGTCTTCTGTTTGTAATTTTATTTTCATTTTAATTCACTTCCTTTATTTTTTTAATATTATTTCTAAATTTGTTGGAGTTCTTATATTGTCTCCTCTACCTCCAATTCCTTGAAATCCTTGTATTCTTAAATTTTCTGGTATTTTACCTATTTTTAATATTTCAGTGTATCCATTTGGTATTTCACCATTATTTAAAATTGCTTTATATCCTATATTTGCCATTCCATTTTCATATCCTTTAAAAAAGAATTTATTACTTTCCACACCTGTTGTTTTCAATACTCCACCTGGTTGAATAATTCTATTTATTTCACTATTAAATGGAGAATAATTATAAGGGTTTTCGGAAATTACTTTCGCTTGAGAATTTGAAGGTATATTAGTAAGATTATTTGCATCTCCGAAGAATACTCCTTTTTCAGGAGTTGGAGAATAATCAATGTTGTAAGCTCCTCTTTTTGGACTTTGTCCTGCTCCTATTACAGTAGTTCCTCCTATTTCTGGCTCTTCATGATACCTTAATTCTGAAGGTAATTTAAAATTATTACGTGTTTCTGCGATTCGTTGAGACTCATAAGATAATTTATCTGCTGCAGCTCTTTTAGTATAATAATGTTTAGGATTCTCTCCTTTTTCTCGACGAACTGGTTTTACTTTTAATCTACGATTTGTTATACCTTCTGTAACACTTGGATTATTTGCATTATCCCGTCTTATACCTACACGTGATTCTCTTTGTCCAACGTTCGTTACATCAGGCTTATAAAACTCTTCCATCTTAGCAGAATGATCCATTAATTCCAATCCAATCGCTATTTCTTCAGAATTTAATTGATGGTAATATTTTTCACTGTGAATAATCAATTTCCCATTTTTATAACTTTTAGCCGATAAAATCAAATCACCTTTCTGAGTTATTTCTCCCATTCGTGAATTTCTACTGCTATATATAGCCGCTTGTTCCCTATGTAGTATTACAGATTCGCGCTCTAATCTTTTTATTTCAGCTGTATTATGATTTTTTTTAGCAAGATTTAACTTTCTTTCGTTTTCATTAATTTTATTTGAATAACTTTGTTCTAATTTTCTTTCCTCTGGAGTTCCGTATATAAATTCATCAAAAGATTTATAAACTCGTTGTTTTCCATTTTCATCTTGCAAAATAATTTCTGTGTTTTTAGGTAATTTTCCCGTTTTACCTTGATAAACTTTAAGCTCTTGAAGATTTTTAGGATTTCCATTTTTATAAAGATTTTTATAACTTGACATTATATAGTTAGTCTTTTTAATAAAAGATTAAAATATACTAACATAAATTAAAAAAAAGTCAAGTTTGATGTAAAAGTATTTTTTTTATTTTGAATATAAAAAAAACCATCTTATATTTATAAGACAGTTTATTATTAATTTAGCAAATTTACAATAATTTTTTAGTATTGAATTCCAATACCTACTTTTACTATATTGTTTTTTAGATTATTTAATCCATATGAAGCATTTATATCAAACATATCTGTAATTTTGTATCTTAATCCTGCACTAGCATTAACTGTTGCTTTTTTATAATTTAAAGCATCAATTTTTGTTGTTGAGTCCACATCTCGTTCACTATGATACGAATTACTTCCATATTTTTGTCTATATTCTACATTTCCATACAAATCTATTTTATTTAATTCTGCTACACCATAAATACCTAATACACTATTTAATGCTGTTTCAGAGGCTTTTTTAGCTCCTATTTTATCAATTGCTCCTTCTTTAAGATTTAATACTCCGATACCTAAATACGGTTTTATATATCCATTTGTAAATAAATATTTATATCCTAATCTTGTTTCAAAGTCAAATATATTTGAAGTATATTCCGCATCATCTATCCAATTATATGAAATAATATTGCTTCCATCAAATTTATGTTTATTTGTAGAATATACTAGAGTCCCTATTAAATCAACTTTTTCATTAAAATCATATTTTGCATTCAATAAAAACTGATATGAATCAATTTTTTCTTTTATTCCGTCATAAAAATCTTTATATTTTACTTTTGAATTTTGATACCCAAATAAACCTCCCAATGTTAATTTATCATAATTTTTATTCAAAGAAAGAATAACACCATTACTTTTTCCATTATATTGTAAAATATTATGAGTCTTATCAGTATATTTAGTTCCTACTCCACCTACATAGTCGATATTTAAGTCCCAGTCCCCTTTTTCTATTTTTTTCTCAACATTTTTTATCATAGTCATTTTAGCATTTTCTGCTAAATCCAAATCAACACGTGATCTTGGAATTACTAAAACTTTTTTTCTTTCAGTTGGAGATGTTGTACTTCCTGTTGTTGGAGTTGTTCCTGTCGAAGGTGTACTCGGAGTTGGTGTTGAAGTACCTGGTGTAGTTGTTGAGGCTGTACTTGGTGGTAAAACACTTGTTGTTACGTGAGTAATAGCTGTGCTAGCATTATTTGATCTAGATATAACAGATGGAGTGAATAAATTTCCATTTAATATTCCAGATTCTGGTAAAGTAGTAGAATTTTCGTCTAAATCTTGCCAAAAGTAATAATGTTTTGTAGAAACTGGTGCTCCCACTGGATACGCACTACTTCCATTTACTATTGTTCCTATTGTACCATTTGCTCCTTCTATTGTAATAGTTGTATCTGGATCTAAATCAAATCTTGTTCCTGTTTCTATTTTGGTTCCATTATCTAATTTTACTACATATGTTCCACCTTGATTTCCTAAAAATTGAACAATTCCTGAAAAGTTATGGCCTGATTCAGTTATTGATCCATTTGATACTGATGATCCGTTATTGTACGATGTTATTGTCATTTTAGAAAATGAATTTATACTTAATAAAGTAATTCCTAATGATAATAATAATTTCTTTTTCATATTTTTGTCCTTTCTTATTCAAAATTTTTTACTAATTTTTCATTAATTCTAAAAAAATATTTTCATTTATATTTTGAGATTTTTTTGATTATTTATCGAAAAATTTTTGTTCTATTTAATATTGATAATCTTATTAACTTCATTGATATAAATAAGAAATATGAGTTTTCTAAGATGCAAAAGTCTATAAATTAATATTTTTTATGAATCAAAGTCAATCTCCTTAAATGTAAATTAAGTAATTATAGCATAATTTAAATAAAAATTCAAATTTGCATATAGAAATTTCTAAAAAGAAATATAACTTTTTAAAATTTTGAACAGAAATATTATTTAGAAGAACATAAAAGGGGCAAGTTTGTCATTAAAATTTTCCTACCTAAAATGAAAAAATCGTTTAAAACTAATTTATGGATAAATTGAGGTAATGTCACTTTTTCTAAATTTTTGAAAGTTATAGATAATGTTTTTTTCATTCAAAAGTTTTTATATAAATTTTTCATTTTTTAAAAGGTACGCTTGTGTGTTTCCCTGTTAAACAGAAAACACTGCCTGCATAAAATAAATTTTATTATTAATCAAAGTATTGTTCTTTTATCATATTGAATATCATTTCTCACGTGTGAGAAATGATAGGTTGATTCTAAGATTTTTTTATAATTAATTATTATAAACGTGGATTATTTAAGAATGAGCATTTAAAATTTAATAATATAAATATTGAAGATTAATATGATAGACTTGTAAATATATTTCAGAACGTCAGAAAGTGGGTAAATTCATCGTTAAAAAATTTTTTGATGTAAAAGGTTGACTAAAGTGAAGAAGCTTCTTAGAAGGGCTTATATCTATAGAATAACAGTTTTTCAAATTTGTTAAGTTTATAGGGAATGATAAGGGTACTTTTTGTAACAAGTGGAAGATATACAGGGAAATATTATGAATACTGATAAATAAAGGATTTTATATTATCAAAGATAACATCTTATGAATAAAAAATAACAAAATTTAACAATGTTATTTTTGGAGTTTTTGTAACATATAGGGGGAGTTTTTGTAACATATAGGGGGAGTTTTTGTAACATATAGGGGGAGTTTTTGTAACATATAGGGGGAGTTTTTGTTTACAAACTCCCCTTTATTTGTTATAATGGTTATAATAAGTATTTTGGAGGTAGTTATGAATGATGTTGTGAAGTATCATAATCATTTTAATTCAATATCATTAAAAAATTTTAATAGTATTGAATTAAATTTATTAATGGCAATTTGTTCTCAGATTAGAAATAAAGGGATTGATGAAATAACGTTAAATTTTTCAGAATTGAAAAATTTGGTAAAATATAAGCATAGAGGAAATGCAAGATTTTTAAAAGATTTAGAACAAATCTATAAAAAATTGATAACTCTGAGTGTCAGAATTGAAACAAAGGAAGTCATTGAAAATTTTGTTTTATTTACACGATATAGAATAGTAAAAGAAGAAAAAACAGTCATTATAAAAGTAAATGAAGATTTTAAATATTTGTTAAATAATTTAGTGAAAAGATTTACTCAGTTTGAATTAGAAGAATTTATTAATTTGAAATCTAATTACAGTAAAGAAATTTATAGAAGGTTAAAGCAATTTAAAAGTACAGGTTTTTGGAAAATAGAAATAAATAACTTTAAAGAACTTTTAAACATTCCTGAAAAATATAGGATGTCAGATATAGATAAATATGTTTTAAAAATATCAAGAAATGAATTGGAAAACTATTTTAATAATTTTAAAATTATTAAAATAAAAAAGGGTAGAAAAATAGAATTTCTTGAATTTAAATTTGTTCCAGAAAAAAAATATAATGAAAAGGTTGAGAGTAGTGATAGAGAACTATCGTTTCCAGATGAAACTAAAAAAATAGAGACTACTCCAAAAAAGGTATTAAGAGTAGTAGAAGCTTTTCCTGAAGTAAAAAAAGAAAAAAAATTAACTTTAAAAGAACGAATTGAAAAAGAGATAGGAATTCTAAAAAATGGTATTCAACGTAATACTTCATTATTAATAGGGTTAATGGAAGATCCTAAAAGAAGCCTTAATAATCCTGCCATAGTGACTGTTAGAAAAAAACTGGTTGAAAAAAATTCAAAATTAACAAAACTAGAAAAATTTTACAGTCTTGATGATGATAAGATTGACGAAAATATGAAAGAGAAAATAGAAAATTTATTAAAATCAGGAGCTGAGAATTAATTTGAAATATATAAATCTACTTTTAAACTATTTTTTATTTATTTAGGATTAAAAAAACAATTTATCAGTCGTGACAGACAAACAAAAAATTTGCTTTTTTCATAAATAGTGTTATACTGAAAATAAAGGATAAATATATTTTAGGGAGGATATTATGAAAAAAATAGCAATTGTAAATAACAAGGGTGGTTGTGGTAAAACAACAACTGTTTTCAATTTGGCACACTATTTTGCAAAACAGGGATTAAAAACTTTGACAGTAGATACGGATCCACAACTTAATCTCTCTACAAATTTTGGAGTAAATGTAAATGAATTAAATTTTTCATTGGGAGATTATCTGCTTGAAAGATCGAATGAATTTGAACCTGAAATGCTAAATGAAAATTTGCATTTAATAAGTGCAGGTCCTGAAGCAGAAAAAGATATGGAAGAATTAAAAAATCAAGGGCCGTATTATTATCAACTGTTGAATAATTTTTTAGAAAATTTATCAGAAAACTATGACGTTATAATATTTGATACCGCTCCAGCATTTAACGCTTACACAACTTCAGCAATCTATACTTCAAGTGTTTATCCTGTAATATTACCTGGAATAAATGAACTTTTAGGACTTAATGCTACGATTAATTTTACACAAGGATTGGGAAAGGATATTTCAGGAATTATATTGATTAGAAAAGAAAAAACGGCATTGTCAGATCAGATACAGGAACAACTGCAAGAAGAATATAAGGATTATTTGTTAAAGAATATAATAAGAAAAAATGTAGCTCTATCTGAGTGCATTGTTACACATCAATCAATATTTGATTATTCAAAAAATGCAAATGGAGCAAAAGACTACAGTAACTTAGCAGAAGAAATAATGAAAAAAGAGGGTATAAGATGAGCAAAAAATTTAATTTAGATATTAGTAAAATTAATAGTAAAAAAGTTCCAGCAGTTGCAAAGGTTGAAAGTATTTATAATATAGATTATGAGAAGCTTGATATATCAGGGATAGAAAAAGAAAAACTTATAAAATATGAAAATGATATAACTTTCCATAAAGAAAAGTCAATGGAACATATTTTTAAATATTCAAAAGCAATATTTGAAGCCAATCAAATTTTTGCAAACAAAGGAAATGGATCTTTTGGAAAATGGATAGAAAAATTAGGCGTAGATAGAGATAGTGCAAATGTAGCAATAAGAAAATATTCCTTATACTTAAAATATCAAACTAAAGGACTTGAAGAACCTGAAAAGGTTTTGACATTATCTAACAGGACTGTAAAAACTTTAACAGGGCAAAAAAAAGATGATTTTAAAGAAACTGAAATTATAGAAGTAATTACATCAGATGACCCAAGTTCAAAATTAAAAGAGATAGTGGAACAGAAAGAAGCGATAAAATTATCCGATGTAGAAGAAAAAAGAATTTTTTTAACAAGAGAAAAAGTAAAAAGACAGCATTTGATAAAAAAGTTAAGAGAAGAAATTAGAGATATTGAGGAACAAATCAAATCTTTAAATTAAAAGTCCTAGCGGCAATGACTTATAGATTAAAAACTCATAGCAGTAGTGATAAGAGCAGTTCTAAAAGACTGCTCTTTTAATATAAAAATAGCCTGAAAAGCCCTCGGCGTTTGAGAGCTCGGCAGTAATTTTTGAAAAAAATGACAGGCGAGCCATTCATTTTTAATGAATGGAGGAGCTTTGCAAAGGGCTTTGCCCTCTTGCATTGCGACTGGCCGATGCAGAAATTGAGCAGTCCCAAAATCTCCAATTTGCAAAAAAAATTCTAAATAAGTATAATTAAAATAAATTGGAAAATGTAGAAACATTTTTTGATAAAAGGGGATGGTAAAAATGGCTGAGATTTCAGCAATAAACAACTTTAAGAAATACAATTCTAAATCAGGTAGGAGCAACATCAACAATGTAGTAAGGGAAGCGTTTCGTGAATTGGAGAAGTTTAAGAATAATGTCAATCAGAAACTGACACAGTTTAATAAAATTCTTGTCAAAGATTTATCTGTTCTTGAACGGCAATATTCTGATACAAAATGGAGTGGATTTGACATATATGCTTTCTCTTGAAAAGTGGGAGCAGTATTACAAGGAAAATCTTGAGTTTTTAAGTAAAAAATTTGATAAAAATGCACGATGTGTATATGCAGTAATTCACTTTGATGAAAGTACGCCGCACATGCAGTCAATGTGGACTTTTTCAGAAGAGAATAATCAGAAAGATGAGTATACGGTAAGTGATGTTAATCCAGCAAAAGTTAAATCAGCTTTGAGCAGTGCATTTTTGAGAAGAAATAAGGAGCTTGGGCTAATTGCTGGAACTGATGAGTATAAAAAGGCATTTGAAGAATTTAAGGTTCAGCAAAAACCGAAAATTATTGAAAGACAGTTAGCCAAGCTGAACAAAAATAAGTCAGATAAAAAGTTTAAATTTGAGAATGGTACTTCTCCGTTCACTAAAGATTTTTACAGGACTTTCAATGAAGAATTTGTAAATGATTTTATGCTTAATAATCCTGTTGTTAATGAGTTAAAAAATAAAGTCAAGGTATTTTCAAATGAAGGTGTGGAAGTTGTTGTCAGAAGAACTGAAAAAGTAAATTCTTCTGAAGAGCTTGACAGGACAAAATTCGCTATGGAAAAGGAGAAAAAGGATCTTGAAAGTAAGATTGGCAGCAATGATTATTCAAAAAATGAGTTTATGAAATATACAGAAATTCTTTCAAAAAGGGAAATTATTGACAAAAAGAAAAAAATTTCAAAGGAAGATTTCTTGAATGAATTTAAAAACTATGAAACAGATTTCAAGGTAAGAAAAAGTAATAAGGAAATTACGGATTTTAAGCGTATTTTCAATATAAAAAAGATAATCAAGGACAAATTAAATCAAAGACAGAATAACAAAAATTTCAAGAAAAATCTTGAAAAAGAAATAAAATTATTTGATGAAATTTTCAAGAATGTAGATTTTGAAGCAATCAATAAAAAAATAGAAGATTATTCAAAAGGAGAAAAAGTTGAGGAGCTGATCAAGAACAGGGAAAACCTTTATTTTGAGATTAAAACACTTGAAACTGAAGCGAGTAATTTAAAAAGTTCAATTAATTTTTTGGAAAAGGAACAGAACAGCAAAAATAATGAAATACGTAATCTTGATGAACAAATCTGGGAAAAGAGAACAGAAGCAGAAAAACCTTATGTCGTTTCAGAAAGGCGAAAGCAGGAACTTATTAATGAAGCTCTTAATGAAGCAAGAAAACGTGGAGAAACCCTGATGAGAAATATTATGAAAGACGTGGAAAAGGAAAAATCCAAGAATAATTCTCTGAAACAGGATATTCTGAATAAAAGGCTTCAACTGGAACAAGAACAGCAGGAACTTAATAACAGGCTTAGACAGCTCAATGATAGCTATGCAGATCTGGAAAAAAAGAAAAGGCATAGAAAAGCCGAACTTGAAAAACTGGGTCAGCCAATTATACAAAAAGATTAATGATTTAGTTCGTGAACATTTGAGATACTACGAAGTTACAGACAAGGATATTTTAAATTTTAAAGCAAACAACAAATCTGAATATGATAAGTTATTTGGAGAAGCTGAAGCTAGGGCTGATGAAAAAATTAAGGGAGCTTATATCAGACGAAAACACAATGCAGGCAATAAATTCATTAAGCAAATGACAAATATTCTTCACGAAGATTCTAATGGAAAGTTTTCACTTTTAGAAATAGAAAAAACAGTAATAGCGGCAATTGAAAATGTTCCAGACAACACTTATGGCTGGTGGGATGATTTTAAGAATAATCTAAATATTGAGCTGGAAAATACAGTTAAAGATAGGAATATTACATGCAATAGAACTAATTCTCAATATGGTAGAAGATTATAATATTCAATAAAAAAAGGACTTGAAGTCCTTTTTTATTTGTAAATATTTCTTCTATTTAAATATTTTAAAATTTTTTTCTTTTATTTATGCCAATTATCAGGAAAATCCATTAGCTTTAAAATATTGTTTATAGAAAGAGGATTGTATTTTAAATTTTTCATATCCCAGTCTGTATTTAAGTTTTTTTCTAAATTAGTTACCAATATTTTTAAGTTAGATGTTAATTTTTTATATTCTTCTTTTGGTAAGAAAAATTTTAATCCTTCATAAATGGAGAATAACTTTTTATTATTACTTGTTATTCCAGAAGTATTTGATAAATTTAAAAATTCTTTAATGGTATAATTATAAAATCTCTCATTATGTCCTGCAGCATTTCTAAATCTTGAACAAGATTTTAGAAATGTACCTATAAAGAGTTTATCTACTGTTAAATGAGTTCCATATTCAGTTTCAAAGAGATTTTGACAACAACTAACAATGTTGTCCTTTACATCGTTGATTAAAATTGAATAAAGTTTACTTAATTCTCCGAAAGTAATGAAATGTATGACAACCCAAAAAGGAATGTTATCTTTTCCAGTTTTGTGATAATGAGAGATAATTGGCAAAGTATTGTTGTTTTTTATATTTGTAAGAGTATTTATTACATCTGTGATTGTTCTTCTTGTTTTTTTCCTTTTAAAGTAATTATTGTCATCCAAATAAGTTTCTATTTTAGTTGGATTATGGTATTCTGAAAAATAATAAGCTATCATAGTTTTAAATAATCTTTCTATCTGAGTGAGATAATTGAAAAATAAAGTTCTTAAATCTCTATCAAATTCATACAGAGACTTTATATCATTAAAATGAGTACCATCCCTATAAAATAACTTGTATAGAGCATTCCATTTATAAAGGTATTTTACCTTATTTACTTTGGTTTGTCAAGATATTTTTTTAAATGAATAAATGAACGTATTATTAAGTCAAATGTAACAATAAAGAATTACATCTGCTTATCAAAACAGATGTTTTAATGCACACTTAAAACTATATTTAATTTAAGGGTATAATAAGCAAAATGATGTACACTAAATTAAAATATATTTTAGTATACATTTTTGTAAAGGAGTTGTCTAAATGAAATTTGGATATGCAAGAGTAAGCACGGCAAAGCAGGATTTGACAAGACAGATAATGGCACTTGAAAAAGTTGGCTGTGATGAAATTTATAGTGATGTACAAAGTGGAAAAAATATGAAACGGGCCGAGCTACAAAAAATTTTGTCAAGAATTCGTGAAAATGATACGTTTATTGTTACTGACATTGACAGACTTGGGCGTAATTTTACGGAAGTTACTGAGCTTTATACAAAGCTTAAGGATATGAAAGTTAATATTGTTGTAATCAACCAGGAACTTTTAAATCATAATGTGAATGACAAAAAGGATGAAATTGTAAATGTTGTTGTAATTCCTCTTCTAATATATTTAGCTGAAAGGGAACGAAGCATTTTAATTGAAAGAATAAATGACGGAATTAAAAATATGCCGCTTGGAAAATCTGTACGAAATAAGGAAATAAGTGTAAAAAGTTTTTGCAGGTTTATGCAGATAAGCAGATCTTCGTATTATAAATATTACAGGAACAGTTATCCTGATTAAAAACTAAAGATAGGTGGGAATTTCAATTATGACTGATGAATTTTTTGAAGATGAAAATGTAGATGATGGGGAAAATAATCTTGAATATGATAGAGATATTTTTGACATTGAAATTGAATTTGATGATGAAGTTGTTAATAGAATTGAACGAACTAAAGCAACTAGAGAGTTTGAAAAATTGATTGAAAATGAGGAATAATTATTAAAACTGAATAACAATTTTTGTATTTTTATAGTTAAAATTATTTGCACAAATTGTAAATTTTTTTAGGAAAAATATCATACTTTTTTTCTAAAATATTGTAAAATAAAAAGCATAATTACATAAAAAAAGGATAATTTTTAGTAAAATTGAAATTATTTTTTGCTGATTTGTAAAAAATTGATGTAAAAAATGTTATATTTAAAGTTCAATAATACATAAAAATTTATCTTTAAAAATTCTCTTTATGAAGATTTTTTTGCACAAAATTTGTAGAAATTTATGCAAAATATGATCTTTAAATTTGAGAATTGTAACTTTACTTTCACGAATGAAATGAGTTTTTGAGTGCAAACGAAAGTCATTTTTTCAAAATTTTATGTGCAGAAAAAATCACGATAAGTTTCTAAAATTTTTTAATTTTCGAGAAACTTGTAAGCGTGCTTTCCAAAATTTGAATTTTCGGAAAGTTTATTGGGAAAAATTTTTATGAAAAAAGGACTTGATTTTTTGAAAAAAATAAGGTAATATTAGTTTAAGCGTAGAAAATGAGAGCCCAGTTTTTGGAGGTGGATGGGCAGTTTAAGAAATTTCACTTCAACTCATTTTAAAATATTAAAAAAAAATTTAATTGAATAAAAAATAAAATATTTGAGCTTATGTACAGATTATTGGGAGTTTTCTTCTAAAAAGTTTGCACAAGCTCTTTTTTTGATTAAAAAAATATATTAGAAAAATCAGGATAAAATTTCTTGAAATTATAAAATAAAATTGATAATGATAAAAATTAAAGTTCATATTGCGTCATATTAAGCCCGTAGCGTTCGTTAAATCGTTTTTTGGTATAAAACTTTGCCTGATGCAAAAATTTTCGTTATGAGGCTAATATGGGCTTATTTTAGTTCTATATTATAAATTAGATTTTTAACTGAAAAATAATTCTTGACTTTATAATACACATCGTATATAATGTGTGTAAGATATTTTTTCTTTGTTGTTTTTCAATTATATAAACTGAAAAATTAATGTGAATTTATTTATGAATGAAAGAAATTAAAAAAGCAAATAAAAAAACTAAGAAGAAGATAAAAATGAAAATGATGAACAAATAAAAGAAAAGAAGGATAGAAATTATGAAAATTAAAAATGGAGTTATAAACAAAAACAACTATTTAAGAAAAAATATCTCAATAAATTCGGATGACTTTTATGTTCTAAGCAGTTTTGCAAAAAAAGTCGGTATTAGTTTTTCAGAGTTAGTTAGAAAAGCAACAATGAAATATGTTGAGGAACAGGAAAAATTGGATTTATCTGATTTCCTGCGTGCTAATTATCCCTTTGCTTCAGATGAAGAGGAGGCTGAACTTACTGAAATTTTGAAAACTCTTGATCTGGAAGAACCGGGAAAGGAGTTAAGCCTTGAAGACATCATATAGAATTACTTATACAACTGATGTTGAGAAGTTTATAAAAAAGAATAAAGATATAGGCTTAAAATTTTTCAAAGCCTTTAAAGAACTTTCTAAAAATTCTAATTTAAGAGTTTCATCTTTTGATATTGTAGCTATGCAAGGATACAAGAATGTATATAGACTTAGGATAGGACAATACAGAGCTGTTTTTTCAGTAGAAAAAGAAATTAAAGTTCTAAAAGTTGTGAAAATAGAAAGTAGAGGCGGTATTTATAAAAATAAAAAAGAGAGGTTTTAATACCTCTTTTTTATTTATATTAAAGTGTCCCAAAAATGTAAATATTTGACATTTTTTAACTTCTTATATCACATATTTCCTGAACCAGTTTTCAAAATGTTCCATGCTGTTAAAGTTAAAATTCTGTTCATAAAAATCATCAACATTTTGAATTTTAACAACTACCATTCCATTCTTCTGTTCATTTATTGACTTTATTGTCAAGGTGTTAAACATTCCAGTTACTCCATCCATCATTCTGACTTTTCTGTGAATGAAAAAGTCGGCAG
>QWCI01000633.1_pt1 | contig 14625 bp, 15 predicted proteins | sample 1972541 | NCBI WGS metagenome assembly QWCI01 (sample SAMN09866712, study PRJNA288562) | Human oral metagenome isolate term3_saliva, whole genome shotgun sequencing... | isolation source: mouth | host: Homo sapiens | place: USA: California | reverse complement strand
CAGAAAGTCTTTGTTTTTATTTTGTTAATTAAATCCCATTTTTCTTCGTACATTAACTTATCTAATCTTATAGAATTGAACTTATGATTATTTATATGAGAAGATATTGATGAAGTTCCAGCGGGAGTTAATATAACTATGTCAAAACCAACTTTAGTTAAGAAACCTAAAATGTAAGAATCTATTTTATCTAAAGAGTTTTCATCTTCTATAAAAATAAATATTTTAGGTACTTTGTTTGGAAAATCAAAGTTATCAATCGCTCTTATCAAATCCACTTTTAACAGGAATATAGCAAAACAAAAACTTACAAGGTTTTCTCTTGTGTCTAATTCTTTTTTATATAGACCTGTATCTAATATCGTTTCATTAATTTTATTTAATATAAAATCTTCTGTAGAATCTTTATATTTCTCAAAAGGATATATATTTAATTCTTTTACTTTTTCTATATTAAATGTTCTATCATTTTTTAAACAGTTTACTAAAGCATACCTATTATCTGGATTTTTTAAAGCATCTGGTATGTTTTTACTAAAAATGTTTTCAGTAAGTATACTTTCTTTATCTTTAACTACAAAAATTAAAGAATCTTGTTTTAATCTTTGAATTAATTCATTTTGTTTATCTGAATTATCATAAACACCTTCTATTTCAAAAAAGAAATTAGGTACGTGTACTGTTCTATCTACTACTTTAAATCCATCTCTTAATCTTGCGTCTAAAAGCCAATTCTGTTCTAAATCAATAATAGAACTATTAAAGAAAACAGCTTGTGTTGTCCCGTTTTCTTTAAACTGCCAAGGTCTAAAGAAACCTGAATCAGTAAACATTTCTCTTTCTATTTGATTTTCGAAATCTAAGATAGTTGACTTGTTTTCAGATAGTATTGAACCATTGTTCATTCTGTCTTTTAATGTTTTTACTCCATCAATACCTTTGCTTTTTACTAAAACACTAATTTTATCTGTATCTATTGAGATTATTTCATTTGAATCTCTTGTTGGATTAATATATAAAACATCAAAGTTCATTTTATGTAATAATAGTAAAAAATACACATCGTGTCTATGAATGTCTCCATAGTAAATACACTTGTTTGTTATTTCTTTTTCTATTTTTAAATCTCTTATATAAGTATAAACATTTAGTAATGTTTTTACAATGAAATTGTCTCTAATACTACTTGATTGAAAGTTCTCTTGTATGATAGCCTTGTTAACAACATATTCTAATGCTTTTAAGAATACATTATTAGTTTCTTCATCTTCAAACATTTTAATATCTTCTTTTGATAGCTGACTAATATTCATTGTTTGTAATTCGTTTTTTATAAATCTAACAAAATCTGGATTTAATTGGAATGGCACTTCTCTATCAAAATATAAAGAATGTTCTTTATCTTCTTCTGCTTTTGTTATTAATGTTTTAATAATACTGTCATATTCTGACATTTTGTCTATTCCTATATATCTTATGAATTCTGTTTTAAAGTTTTGGTTAAGACCTTTTCTTTCTAAAGGTGTTTTCCATAAGTAAAAAATTTGATTTCTTAATGAATTCACCATATAACTCCTTTCTACTAATAGTATTTTTTAATTAAATAATTCTCATCTTCATATTTGTTTTCTTTGATAGCTTGTTTTATATTGTTATGAGATATTGAAAGATTTTCTTTTTCTATAAAATATTTCATTTCATCTTCATTTGTGTTTGCATTAGTTAAACTGTAAGCAAAGATTTCATTTTTCTTTTTATCTTTTATAGTTAAATAGCTCAATATAATTCCTTCTTTCTTTATTTTTCTTTTATTATAACATTGTTTTTTGAAAAAGTCAACAAAAAAAGAAAGCTTTTTTGCTTTCTTTTTTATAATTTAGGTAAACCTTTTTGTTTAGGTTTGTTTTCTTGTTTTGGTTTACTTTCTTTTAATGAACCATCAGAGTTGAAGTTGTTAAAAGCACTCATAAAGTCAGAAGTGTTAACTTTTTCTTCTTTTTTCTCTTTTTTAGTTGTTCCTATATCAAAATTAGATAATAAGTCTTTTTTGACTGTTTTGTTTTGTTTTTGTAATGTTTTCTTATTATTTTCCAGATTACTAAAGAATTCTTCTTGCTTAATTTTTGGTTGCTCTTGAATAATTGGTTCTTCTTTAACTACTGGTAATTCTTCTATTTGCATTCTTTCTAATTGAATATCTCGTTCAACTAAATGATTTGTATATTCTTTAGGCATTTCATAATTATCGTAATTTGGATTAAATCTGTTAATTTCTTCACTTGTCATCTCTGTAATGAAAAAGTTTTCTTCTTCACTTGTGATTTGATTGTTTGAAGTTGGTAGTTCTCTTTCGCTAACAGTTCTTCTTCCGTTAAGTTTCATTCTTGCTACTTCTTGTGAATGTCTGATACTCTCTTCTTCGTATTCTTTAGGTACTCCACTTGTAATCTCTGAAGGAACTACTACTTGTAATTTTCTTGCTACACCACCTAAGAAACTATATTCAGGATCTTCACAGTTTTTAGTGATATAGTAAGCTGTAGCTCTAAATCCATTAGATTTTGTTGGTGATTCTAATTTTTGAATATCTATAGGTTCTACTTTCCATACTTGTTCTAAGTTTTCAGAAACCATTTCTTCTCTACTATTACTCCATTGGAAAGTAAATAGTTTAGCATTACGTTTTCCTGTTTTCTTGTAGACTATTCTACGTTCTTTACCTAAGATATTAGAAAATCTTTCAGCACTACTATAACTTGAACCACTATGAATAATAAAATTACCTGCGTTATCAAGGAAAGCTTTTACTACAGCTTCTCCATCTCCAGTTGAAGATGATACAATTTGTTCAAGAGATTGACAAGACAGATAAATAGCTGTCCCTGTGCTTCGTGATTTAGCTAAAGTATCAATTACACTTTCTGAAATAAGAGATTGAAACTCATCTATATATACTTCAGCATAATTATCTTTCAATCCTTTAGCTTCTTTTTTACTAAGACTTCTTCTTAAATCAGTTAATACTAAGTTAGCCATAAACTTAGCAGCATCTCCTTCTTTTTCAGCAGAGAAAGAGAACAATACAACTGGACCATCTTTTCTTTCAAAGATTTCATCAAAAACAATTTCTTTATCTGTGTAATCACTTGATAACCAATAACCATAGCTTGATAGTAATATTGTTCTCATTTGGTTTACAATACCTTCAAGTTGTTCTCTTAGACGTTTACCTTCTCTAACATCTTTTAGTCTTTCATAGAAGTTTATCATACCTTGTAATTTTTTCATATCAGTTGGTGTACTTCCATACATTTGAAGAGAAGATTTAAAACTTAAAATCATAGAGTTAATAGTTTGTATATCTAAAGCGTCTATAAACTGTTGAATTCCATTGTCTTCCCAATTTATACCATGAATTCTATCGTCATTTTTAGTTTCTTCAATAAGATTAAAAACAGCACTTAAAATAGTTTCTGTGTCAGCTTTATAGACAGCACTCGCAGCGTCCCATTCTCTTAAACCTAAAATCATTTCTTTATTACTTGTGGCATCTCCTGATTTTAAAGGGTCATAGCTTGCTTGTTTTGAATTGAACTTATTAAAGTATTCTTCTGGTCGCCCAGAAACAAAGTGATAGAATTCTCTGTTGTTTTCTTTAGCCCATTTTGCTAAGAAATAAGGAAAGTCAAAAGAACGTTTGTTATCCATTACTATTACTGGTCTTCCAGCTATAATACTATTTTTAATACTATTTAACATAGTAACCGATTTACCACTACCAGAAGCTCCTACTGATATAATACCACCTTTTACAGATTCTTTATTATATCTTCTTACTACTTGTTCATTATCAATAGATTCAATTCTATCATACTTGCCTTCTTCTGTGTATTCAACATATTGGTCTAATACACCTAATGGAGTAGTTTCAGTATCATAGAAATCTCCATTTTTACATTGTTGAATTAGTCTACTATGTCTCCATTTTTGCCAAGGTGTTTTAGCATATCTATGACCTTGTGCCCAACCTTTCATTATTTTTAACTCTGGATAATTTCTTAATTGTTGAGCCATATATACAAATGAAAAATAGCTTAAAAACAATCCTACCCACATAGATATGTAAATATATGGATATATGTATGTATCAGTATCTTTAAAATCAAAGTCTACAAACGGAGGATTTACGTAGCCAATTATTAATAATGTTAAACTTAAGAATAAGAACACAAAGAAGTAAACTCTTGGTTTCCATTTTAAACCTTTCCAAAATATATAATAAGCTAACAAGGCATATATTCCACCAGGTAAAAATAAGAAAGCAAATAAACCTAAATATTTACCAAAGTTAATATCTTCGTGTTGATCCATATAGCCATGATATTGTTCTTCTTTTGCCATATATATTTTATATCCTTTCTATTTATTGTAATATTCTTTAAGTATTTGAACTTTTTCTTCTGGATTATTACATTCACTTAATTTATTTAATAAGAAAGATTTTGTTTTTTCTTTTTCTTCTTTCTTAATACTTTCATTATAAACTTTCATTAAATGATTGTAATGAGATAATACATCTTCTTCAGTAAAATCATCTTCAAAAGAATAACTCATAACTTGATTTAAAAGTTCAGGCTTTTTGTCAAAAAAGTTGCTTGGTATTTTTTGATGTTTTTCATAATACTTATTCAATCTATCAATTATATTAGACAACTCTTTTGGTTTCTCAACCTGTTTATAATGTAAATATCGAATATTATTCAAATAAAAAGATAAAATTGTATTTAAATATTCTCTATTGTTTTCCTGTGTACTGACTACGTTTTCTGTATTCTTTTTGTAAAGTTTTTTATTTGTTATATTTTGATTGTATATATTGATAGCTTCGTTTTCATTAAGATAACTCCAATTTATACCTTTATGGAAATATTCATCTCTAATTAAATTGTTCCCGATGTATTGAAGTAATTTATTACTTAAATCAGCAAAAAAAGTAGTTTTCTCAATTGTGGTATTTAATATATTATGTTTTGTTTTCATTTTATCATAGAAGTAATCTAACAATAGCTTTTCTTTAGGTAGGTGACTGTTGTTTTGTAAGTAATCACAAGGGTCTTGGTCTTTTGGTAATTCTATTATGTAAGAAATGTCTTGTAAAATAGGATGATTTCTAAAAATCTTATATACACTTTTGAATCCTGCTGTATCTCCATCCATACAGAAGATAACTCTACCATTAGAAGAAATTAATTTAATAACTTCTTTTGCGTGTTCTTCTGTAAATGAAGTTCCAGAAGCGGCTACCACGTTTTCTATTCCATTCTCTTTTAATGCTATAACATCAAATTGACCTTCTACAACATATAATTCTTGTTTTTCTCTTGCTGTCTTTTTAGCTTTGTCAATATTGAAGAAAACTTGTTTTTTATGAAATATAGGATTTTCAGAACTGTTTATGTATTTACCTGCTTTATCATTTTCTGATAATTTTCTTCCAGTAAATCCTATAGGTTTTCCCATATAGTTATTAAATACAAATAATAATCTGTTAACAAAGAAATCTCTATAGTTATCATATTTATCTTTTTTTGCTAAAGAATACATTTCTAATTTTTCTGCAGATATGCCTTTTTCTTTACAATGATTAATTAATGAAGTATATGTTTCAGGAGCATATCCATAAATAACATCATCTGTTGATAAACCTCTACTTAATATTTGTTTTTTAGCTGGATGTGTGTCATCAAGTAGTTCAAATTGTTTTCTGTAGAATTCATATGCTATCTTTAATATTCTATATCCCTCTGATAAATCATTATTGTATTCTGGTGTTTCTGTGTCATTGATTTCAATTTTAGCCTCTTTTGCTAAATATATTACAGTTTCAGGAAAAGTTAACTGTTGTGTTTTCTGTATATAAGAAATTACATCTCCTCTTTCTCCACAACCAAAACAAGTGTAAGCTTGGTAATCTTCGGAAACTTTACAAGAAGGAGTTTTTTCATTATGAAAAGGGCAAATACATTTATATCTATTTCCAGATTCTGGAATTAATTCAATACCATCATTTCTAAAAACATCAACAATATTATATTTTTCTAAGACTTGTTTTTTTACATTGCTTAAATCTATTTTTTTACTCAACTTTACCATCATCCTTTCTTTTTTTATTCATATTTATTATTCCATAAAACAAAAAGAAAAAACCCTTTAATATTATTAAGGGCTTTACTCTACAAAAGGTAAGAAATCGTTTTTAACTATATTGAATTCAGTTTTCATAAAATGTTCGATTTCTCTCTTTGTGTAATATTGAGAACTTAAGATAATAAACTCTGCTACAACTAAATAAGCAAACTCTTTGTTTCTTATTTCTATTGTTTTCAATGAAATATCTTGATCGTTTATTTCTTCTTCTACAATATTGCTATATGCCTCACTAAATAGATTTTTTAATGAGGGTCTTGCTTTTTCTATTTTTAATAGAACATTAGAAGCATTAAGTAATTTATTGTTAGCATAAGCTTGCTTGTATGATACTTGCTCACCTTCGATTATATGATCTCCTAAATCATAATAACTAAAATCTTTTAATCGAGGATTAATTTTTTTATTAGGTGCTATTAAAACTTCAAATGTTTTATCTTTATTCATTGGTACTGGTTTCAGTTGTTTTCTATTGTAATCTGGCACCAATAAAGATAATAGTTTTCTACTAACCAAAGGAGCAACAAATAAAGCTTTTGTTTCTGTATTCAACAGATAACTCATAATTTCTTTTGAGGTATCTAATGAAATCATTAACACATATTTCTTAACTACATCAGATTCTACTTCTGTTGCCGTTAAGTTTTCTTCGATGTCTGCTTTATCTTTTCTATCAATTATAAAAAACATCATATTAGACTTTACCTGCTTTCTTATTTTTTATAATTAATATCGATTTAGTTTGACTTTTCTACTTAATAAGCTTTTTTTTGTTTTTAATGATAAATCTTTCCAGAAAACTTCTTTTTTATTGTATTCTATTGGATATTCGTTTAGCATATAACTTACAATAGAATGTAATTCCTTATTGTCTTCTTTCAAGTTAATATTATCTTTTAATGTTCCTGTATTTGTTAACAATGATAACATTAATTTAACATTTTTTGCTTTTTTTCTCTTGTTTTTTGTGTAGTAATATTGTAAAACTTTTTCTAATGATAAATCTACTGTTTCTACTTCATCTACTGTAATATTTTCGCTGTTATCACTATAAACTTTTATATTTGGATAAGATTTGTGTAATTCTTCAATTTCTTTGATTTTCTTTTTAGAAAACTTATTGTATTCTTTGAATTTGCTATTGTTAATATAGTAAACTACAATATTATCTTCATCTACATAATATAATTCTTTTGTTAAAAATCTTGTTTTAAAAAATGATTCTAATCTTGCTAAGTTTTCTTTATCTTTTACTTCAATTGTTATAATATTATGTGTAGAAATCACTTCTTTTAATATTCTTGGACTGAAAATCTCTCTTATATTGTTATCTAATTCTACTGTATATTTTGATAATGTTATTTCTCTCATTTTTATTTTTTATTCTCACTTTCTTGTTTTTTGAAAGGCCTTAAGATTCCTTTAATTGTGCTTACTGAAAGAATGTACTCTTTTGCTAACTCTTCTTCAGTTTTCCCTTCTTTGTATTTATCGTATATTATTTGATTTCTTTTAGAAGTTTCGAGTTTTTGTAAGTCACCCATTAGATTAGGATGTTCTTTGAAAACTTTTCTTAACCACTTGATGGCTTTCCCTTTTGAGATTTCTCCAGGATCCTTATATCCATATAATTCACAACTTCCTTTGATTAACCTTACTTGTTTTTCAGTTGGCGGGTCAAATGGTTCTTCTTCTTTCTTAGGAAAATCGTTAATTGTTCTATCTGTGAATTCTATTGTTTCATCTTTTAGTATTAATTTACAATTCATATTTCTTAACATATATAAAACTTTTTCTACAAATTGAACTGATATTAAGTTTTCAACGTCTTCTCCTGTTGTCATAAAGTTTTCATCGATTTCTTCTACTGCTAATTCAGGATGTTCTGTTGGATTATCTATTGGTGAATGAAAAGATTTATCTCCTACTTCATAATAAATAAAATACAGAAATCTTTGTACATCTGTTTCGTAATCAAAGAATTCAACGTAATCATCTTTATTGTAATCATAGTAAGAGTTTTCCCAAACTATTTTATTTTCTTTGTATTTATTATAGTAAATCCTATAATAGTTCTTTTCATAAGAATACACTCTTATTCTTTCATTTCCAATAAACTGCTTATGTATTCTTATTGCTTTCACATATGCTAACAACTTTTCTTTATATTCATAGTATTGTTTCATCTTGTCATATTGACTGTCTACAGCTTGATGGTATTTCCCATAATAGCCTTTATATTCATTAGCTTTATCTCTGTAGTTTTTTGCTCTTTTGTTTACTGAATATAAACAATCTGCTAACATTTCTTCTGTGATTATTTTGTTCTTTAGATTGTCTTGATATTCTTTTGGAGTTTTCATTTTTTTTTGTTTCCTTTCTGCTTTTTATTATAACATATTTTTGTTTTATTAGCAAGTAGAAATATCAAATAAATCGATTCTGAGTGATTTTTACGTTAGGTCTCGACTACTATACGTGAGAAGCATTTTTTGTCAAATTTGGCGATTTTTCAGGTGCTACAAACGTTGATATATCAACATCGAAAATTTGAAATCGATTCTGAGTAAACGAAAATATTTTAAAAAAACTGTTTTTTTTATCTGTTTTTTGTGTTTTCTCGGATTTCTTTTAATTCTTCTGCTGTTATTGTATATTCTTCATCTTCATCTAACCTAAGTTTTGCTTTTTTATTGTTTGAATAATAACTTATTTCAAATTCTTTAGGAGAATCTTCATATAAAAACACATTACTATATTTAAAGTTTTTTGGTAATTTTTCTATTCTTAATTTATTGTTATAAATAGTTATATTGTCTTTTATTTCAGTTAGAGAGACTCCTTTCCAAACTCTTACTGTTTCTCCTGTTTCTACTCTTTTTAATGTTTCTGATTTATTTGAATATGAGAATATTGAAAACAAAACAACAACAAAAGAAACACCCATAACTACTGATTGTAAAAAATCAAATAAATTAAAATCTCTTTTATCAAGGTCTAACTTCTTTTTGTTTTTAAAAAAAATTATTTCTCTTATAATGAAACTTAATAAGCAAATAACAAACAATATACTAAATATAATAATCACATTATAGCTATAAGATAAATCAGATTTTAATTCATCTATAGTAAGTGGCGTATATTTCAATATTATATAATCCATTTTTGTTTTTCCTTTCTATTTGTTTTCTTGGATTTCTTTTAGTTCTTTAGCGAATATTTTATATTCTGATTCAGGTTCATCATCTTCATCCAGATGAATAATTCTTAAAACTTCATTACTAAATAGAAATCTATCTATTTCAAAAGCTTGTTTTTCATTTTTTGAGATAGTACTATCTTTGTAATAAAAGTTATCTGGTAATTTATCTATTGTCATCTTATTGTTATCAATAGTTATCTTATCTTTTATTTCAGTTAAAGGAACATCTTTAAATCCCATCACTACTTCTCCAGATTGAGCTTTTTTCAACATTTCTTTCCCATTTGAATATGCTATCCCTGTACACAAGACAGCAATAAAGGAAATCACCATAAAAACATTTTTAAAAAAATCAAAGAAAACAAAATCTTGATTATTATCTTTGTTTAAATCTAATTTTTTTCTATATTTGAAAGAAGTTAGCTTTTTGATGGTTTCTCTATAAACAAACATTAACAATAAAAAAACAAAAAACACAGTAAACATAATAAAGGCATTGTAAACAATAGATAAATCTTTTTGTAAATCTTCTACTGTAATTGATGTGTATTTTTGAATTAAATAATCCATTTCTATTTCTCCTTTTTATCTGTTTTCTTTGATTTCTTTGAATTCATTTTTAGTTATTTTATATTCTATGTCATTGTCATCTTCATCTCTGTATATATAAACAAGTTTTACAAATTTGTCATTTTTTGAACCTTTCTCTATTTCAAAAATTTGTTTTTTATCTTTTTTAATATAACTATTATTGTAATCAAAATTACTTGGCAATTTATCTATTATTAACTTATTGTTTTCAATAGTTATCTTGTCTTTTATTTCAGTTAAAGAAACATTCTTCCATCCCCAAGTTATTTCTCCAGATTCTGCTTTTTTTAACTTTTCTTTTGTTTCTGTATATGTTGATATTGAAAACAAAACAAAAACAAAGCAGACAATCATAAAAATGCTTCTTAAAAAGCCAAACTCTACAAATACAAGTAAAATAGAATCTTGATTATTTTCTTTATTGATATTTAATTTTTTTCTATTTTTGAAAAAAGTTAAATTATTGTTTCTTGCTTTAAAAATAAATACTAATAATAAAATAACAAAAAAAACACTAAACATAATAAAAACATTGGTAATATCAGATAACCTATTTTGTAAATCTTCTGTTGTAAGAGGCATATATTTTTGAATCAATCAATTCACCTTCCTGTTTTTTTTTATTTTTATTATAACATATTTTTATTTATTTTACAACTAATAAACAATTAAACAAAAAGATATTGATTTTAAAAAAGGAGACTTTAATGGGAATAGAATTATTTTTTATGGCTTTTTTTTCTTATGTAATAACAATTCCAATAGCTATTATATTAGGCTTTGTTTTACCAATTATTGAAGAAGAATTAATGCATATATCAATAACTTATATTTTTGCTTTTTTCTTTTGGTTTATAGCTTTTATTTTTTCAACTGGAGATAAGATTTCATCTTTTTCTCAAATTTTAGTTTTTTTAATATTAATTCCACCTATTTTGACTTATGAATTAATTAGAAAGAATAAATATGAAGAAAGTAAAGTAAAAATAAAATATAAAAAAGAAGTTGTCTTTGTAGGATGTTTTGTTTCTCTTTATCTTGCTACAGAAGTAGATTTTGCTATTCATTTGATTATTGTTATTATTATTTTTGATTTTATAACAGAAGCAAGAAAATGTTTAAACAAAAATTAAAAAACAGATATTTAAAACAAAATAAACAAAAAGGAGATTCAAATTGGATTTTTTAACATTGAAACAAAAAGAAATAAATAACTTATTAAACTTGAAATCAAGTTATCTTGGTTTGAATAACTTTAATTCATCTGTAGTTGATTATAAAAGTGAATTTGAAGTTTTGGAATGGACTCTGAAAGATAAAGTAAAAAAATTAAAATTATTCGTTTCACCAGAAGTTGAACAAAAGAAAGTTTTAGGTTTTGCTTTATTATTAAGTAGTTTTGAAGATAGAACAGTAGAAATTATTGATATAACAGAAAAAGAAGTTGAACTTATTTTTTCTTCTGCTGTTAAAGATATTAATTCACTTAAAGAAAACAAAACTTACTATGCAGAGATTCAAGACACTTTCTTCCCATTAGGTGTAATTGAAGATAAAACAATTGAAGATGGCTTAGTTTTCACAGATGAAAACGCAGATGAGTTTTCTGTTATCGGAATTGATTTCTATGGAAAACAATATGAACACTCATTTAAAAACAGAAAAAAAGAAACTTCTTGTATTTTACCTACATCAGAAGTCTTCATTAGTGGTTCAGAAAGCTACACAAAAACAATTGTTAACAATATTGTTTCAACTGTTTTAGATAGAGCAGATAAATGGAAGTTTTATGGATTGAATAGTGAAATATCTTCAAAATACCACTTAGATTTCTATGATGAACCAGAAGTTTTCAAAGAAACATTAAGAAAAGTTAAAAAAGAATTACAAAGTAGATATGAACTATTAGAAAACTTAGGTAATAACAATTTATCTGACCTACCAACAGAAATGTTTGAGATTTTAGATTTAAGAAATGTTCTTTTATTAATTAATAATGTAGATAAGATTGAAGTAGACCAAGAGAGCAAAGATATCATTAAAGATATTTTAAGACTTGGACGAGCTGCTAAAGTTTCAATTATTTTAGTTGCTGAGAATGAAGAAGATTTCACAAGTAAACTTGGAATTACTCGTAGAAATGTTTCACAAGTTATTAATTGTTTAGATGAGGAAACATTCTCATTCACAGCTCACGATGCACCAACTTTAGTAGCCAGAAACTTTAAATAAAAAAACAAAAAGAAGCTTTTAATTAAGCTTCTTTTTTCTCTATGTATTCAAACAAGTAATCGTCTGTTTCATTATTGTTTTTCTTTTCAATATAATCTTTCAAAGCAACATCTCTCTCTTTAGGAGACATTTTTAGAAAAATCTCTTTACCTGTTTTCTTATTTTGTGCGTTAGCTTTGTTTTCATTAATGAAAGCCAAGCTTACAAGACCAATTATTCCTATTACTACAGTTAATATTTTAAATGTTTCTTTTTTCATTTTTTATACCCCTTTTGACAACTCTGAGTAAGCTTTCCAGTTTCTCTTTTTAATTAGTTCATCTAATTCTTTTAGTTTTTGTTCTGCTTTTTGTTTATCTGGAAGTTGTGGCAAATTAAAAAACTCTCTGATTTCTTCTAATTCATTCATAATGTCTTCTTCTGTTTCTGCTTGTTCGATATCTAATGAGCCAACTTGAAATCTATGTGAAATAAAGTTTCCATTGTCTTCTACTTCAAAGTATTTTCTAATTCCTAATTCTGTTAAATAATTCTCTACAATTTGTTTTCTGTTCATTTTCTTTGTTCTCTCTTTCTTTATTGTTAAATTAATTATAACATTATTTTTTTTGTTTGTCAACAGAAAATGTTAATTATTTATTTTTTTTCAACGGAATAACCTATTCCTAATCTTTCATGTTTGTTTAATATTTCGATGCACTTTTCTATTAAAGCTTCTGGTGTATTGTTGTCTTTTTTATAGAAATCATATTTTTCTTTGTTGATTTTGAAATAACCATCTTCATTTATTGCTACAGCTTCTTTTAATGAAAAGCTATCAGGAGAAACAATAAAAGTTTCTTTTTGAGTTTGTGAAAAGATTTCATAGCCTGCTCGTGAAATAAAAACATCTATGTCTTTTTTATCCCAAACATTTGTTTTTGGAAAAGAAACAGAGTGATTTTCTATTCTACAATCTTCTAATCCATATTTTTCAGTTCTTGTTCTATTGTTATGTATTTTTCCTTTATATTTAGCAACTTTTCCAGAAACTTCAATTTCAGAATCCATATATAAAGATTTAATAGGAGATGGATTATCTAAATGAATCCAAATATGAGAAGCGAAACATCTTGGTTGTATACAAATTATGTTTTTATTGAATTCTTTTGCGAGTTCTTTTTTTGTTTTCTTCCTATCTTCTATGTTATCTTCTCTAAAATAATCTATGTTTTTTATTTTACATATAAACGATGGATTACTTAAACATATTCTGTTAACATATCCATTTTTATTAGTTTTCATATCACATAGTTTTCCAACTATAAAAAGATAATCATTCAGATGTTCTTGTAATTGAATTTTTGTTTCTCCATTTTTATATTTAGAGTCAACTGGCTCCTCATCGTACAAGTCTGCTAAAGCTCTCAAATAAAAAGCTATTTCATATTCTTTTTTAGTTCTTTTAGTTCCATATAATTTTTGATAATATACTATTTTTCCCATTATTATCTCAAAATCACTTTTATCTTCTTCAATTACTTGAAATGTTCTTCTTCCAATATGTTGTTTCTTTTTCTTTATTTTTTTCTTCTTTTTCATTTTTAAGTCACCTTCTCTTTTGTTATTATTTTTTGAATATGTTTATAATATGTTATTTTTTCTTTCTTGTTAAGTAATATGGCAAAACAAGAGAGAAAAACAACATTAATAAAATTATAATAATAATTTCCATTTAGTATTCCTCAGTTTTCTTATTTAGTTTACTAATCCAATTTCTCCAAACAACATTACAAGTAAAAGGATTATATAAAGAAGTAGGATGAGGTTCTATCCTAAAGAGAACAGAAAAGTAAACAAAGAATGTAATCTTTGTTTGCCCCATTCCCATCCCTGTAGGATATAAGAACTCTAAAACAGAGGCTAACAATAGATAGCCAAAGATAACTTGTAAGATAGCGATAATTTGAATTTTTATATTTTCTTTCATTATATTTTCCCTCATTTTTGTTTTTTCTTTTATTATAACATAACTTGAAAAATAAATCAAGTAAAAATCAAACAAATCGATTCTGAGCGATTTTTTCGTTAGGTCTCGACTACTATCCACAAATAGCATTTTTGCTCATTTTTAGTAAAAAATCAGGTGCTACAAACGTTGGTATATCAACATCGAAAAATTGAAATCGATTCTGAGCAAACGAAAATATTTTAAAAAAATCATTTTTTTGAGATAAAAAAAAGAGTACTCTTAATTGAGTACTCTTTTAAATATTATTTATATTGTTTTCTTTTTCTTAGAGACATGGCAGCTTCCAATCCAACAATTCCTAAACCAACAGCAGTAGCTGTATTAGTTTCAGAAGATGTTTTTGGAAGTTCTTGTTTTTTCTGAACTACAGGAGTATTTTCAG
>QWCI01001094.1_pt1 | contig 14643 bp, 10 predicted proteins | sample 1972541 | NCBI WGS metagenome assembly QWCI01 (sample SAMN09866712, study PRJNA288562) | Human oral metagenome isolate term3_saliva, whole genome shotgun sequencing... | isolation source: mouth | host: Homo sapiens | place: USA: California | reverse complement strand
GGCGTGCCGGGATATTGAAGAAGAGGTTCTTGATAAGAAAATTCGCACCGACAGGACAGACGATGGGTTCTTGCAGTATAACCTTTGAGCCTTCGATCTGCAAACATACCCCCAACTCATTATCTGGGGTGCGGGTGCGCAATTCCACTTGGGCAACGGCTGCAATAGAAGCCAAGGCTTCTCCGCGAAAGCCCATTGTGGTCAGTGCAAAGAGGTCGTCAGCTTTCGTAATCTTGGAGGTGGCATGTCGTTCGAAGGATAAGCGCGCATCGGTTTCCGTCATGCCCTTGCCATTGTCGATCACTTGCACGCAAGATTTACCGGCGTCGGTCACGATCACTTGGATGCGTGTTGCGCCGGCGTCAATCGCATTCTCAACGAGTTCCTTGATGAGTGATGCCGGTCGCTGAATCACTTCGCCTGCAGCGATTTGATTGGCGACGGAGTCCGGCAAAAGATGAATGATGTCGGGCATAATCAGTGAGTGTTGGACGAGTTGGAGGGCAAACTATCGTTTACGCTCGTTTGCGTGGGAGGGGAAGTCGGTGTTTCGAGGGGTACTTCGATCTTCTTTTCCCACTGCGAGGCACCGGTGGCTTTGGCTTTGTCGAGCGTTTGCATCGGTGCTGCACGGCGCGGGAGGATTTTGAGTTTGTTTTCGTCGCTCTTTGCGCGCCATTCAAAGAGGTCGTGCGGCCCTTGGGGGCGGATGCGACTGAACCACGCAAAATTACTGAACTTTGTGTGCTCTGCCGGCGCCATATTGATGGGATAAGTTTTGGCAATGGGGGAAGGGCCGGCCCAGTAGCGCCGCATTTTTCGATCTACGATGTCGATGCGCATTTTTGCGGCCTCGCAGTAGTTTTGATAGAGCAAAGAGGAGTCTTTCTCTATCGGGAAATTGATCACCATCGCGTTGCCGTTCACACGCGCTTGGTAAAGTTGCCCTTTTGCGAAGTAAGCCTGCAACATATTTCCCGATACTTGGTTGAAGTGGACGGTATCCGGCAGTTGTTGCACGATGAGGGCTTGACGCTCCACGTAAACAGAGTCGAGCGTGGAGTCATTGGTGTAGACATTGATTTCTTCGCCCAAAATCTGTCGGTCGTCGCTCCATGCGATGGGATCTCGGTAAAGCGACAACTTACGAAGTTTGGAATGGAAGACGAGTGAATCGCAAACCGCTTGCACGTCGGTGCGATAGGCGCGCACATGGAAATAACCGTGCAGTACGCGGTAAGCGGAATCGGTGCGCAGATCGTAAGAGAAGAGGCGGAGCGTGTCCGCGTGTACATAGAGGGTGTCCGCGTTGCGTGAGAAGTTTTTGGCCAGCGCGCGTTTCGTGGCCAAAGCCTCGCCTACTTTTTCTTTGTACCAGCCATAGTCCCCCATCAAGATGTTTTTGTTGTTGGCATCGGTGGAGTCCGTGAACACGATGTTGCGGAAGGCTTGTGAAAAACCGGTCTTTTTATCGTAACTGATGCTGTCGCCGGTGAGTTTACGTCCCTTGTTGAACAACTGCGGGCGTTTTCCCAAGCGGGCTTTCTCGGTCTGTGTGTTGTAGTAGCCGTCTGTCGTAAAAATACGGCTACCTCCGCTCAATAGGTTGGTAGGACCGGTAGCGTGCGCCCATTTCGTACGCGTATTATAGTGGAGCGAATCGGTACGGAGTGAGTCGCGCTTGGCCGTTCGAAGCAAGACGTCTTCGTTGAAGACGGCTTCGCGAGTGCCTGTGAAGTAATCTCCCTTTTGAGAGGTCAGAATGTTGGTGCCGTCGATGATTTCTCCGCCGACATCGTAAAAACCGCGTCCGGAAATGCGGTCGTAGTTGAGCAATTCCGTTTTGAGTTTCATTTTATGGTGGCGCATCACTACGTTGTGGAAGACGCGGGCGAACTGCGAATAGCCATCATAGTACAAGGAGTCGCCGGTGAGTGAGAGCGTGTCACCCTGTGTGAAACGCACTTTCCCATAAGCCAAGAAAGAATTGGAGGCTTCATAGAAAACGGCGCTGTCGCAGGTGAGGCGCATGCCGGCATGCGTCATCAACACGTTGCCTTTCAATACTTGCCCGTCGCCGGTGGTGGCGGCATCATGAAAAAGCACATCGGCATGGTGAATGCGAATGCGCTGATCCTCTTGTGATACTTTTTTCTTGCGAGGCGGAAAGAAGGTAAGGGCAAAAGTGTGTGCAAGGAACAGAGCAAAAAGCCCCATTCCCAGCACTAATATTCTACGAGTAACGAAAAGCGTGTTCAAAACTTACGTTTTGTGTAATTTGAAGTAAGTAAATCCGTTGGGCGCTGTGTGCTGCCCATCGGAGGAAGTGACATTATTTAATCCAGCCTTCGTGTTGGAATTTGTGGTTGCGCCATTCGGGATTGATGCGCGTGTAGGTCGTTTTGATCTTCTCGGCAATCCATTTTTGCAGCGCTTCGTTTTGGCGCTTCTGCACCACTACGTTTTTCAGCACCTGAAAATCATCGGTAATGTTGGCGCGGTGGCTTTCGATTCTGTCCTTGAGTTTCACGATGGCACAGATTTCTTGACCGGTCTTGCTGTCCATCATGCGGAAAGCCTGCGAAACTTCGCCCACCTTCATCGTGTCTACCACTTTTGCTACGTCTTGCGGCAGATTCTTCATTTGGAAGCGAGCGGTGAGCGCACCAGTCGTTTCGTCTTGCGCCACCATCAAGCCTTTGTTGTTGCGCGTGTCTTTATCGTCCGAGAGTTGTTGTGCAGCTTCTTCAAAACTGAATTTGCCGGCTTTGATGTCGGCGGCGATAGAGTCGAGACGCGAAGTCAAACGCTCGTATTCACCCTCTTTAATTTCAGGTTTGAGCAGAATGTGGCGTACATTGACTTTGTCGCCCTGCTTTTCGATGAGTTGCATGATGTGGAAGCCAAATTCCGTTCGCACGATTTTCGACACCTTTTTCGGATCGGTGAGCGCGAAAGCTACATTGGCAAATTCCGGTACCCATTGGCCGCGACCGCTCAGACCGAGTTCACCGCCGTTGCGCGCGCTACCGTCTTGCGAATAGAGACGTGCCAAAACCGCGAAGCTCGTTTCGCCGCTGTTGACGCGACGTGCAAATTCGCGCAAGCGGCTTTCTACGCGTTCCACCTCTTCGCGATCCACCGTGGGGCGCTGCGTGATGATCTCCACTTCCACTTGTGTGGGAATCATAGGTAGACTGTCTTGCGGAAGTTTCGAGATCTCACTACGCACCTCGGCAGGAGTTGCCGTCACATTCGCAGTGAGTTTCTTTTGTACGCCTTGCGTGAGGAAATACTCTCGTGCCGACTGCATCAATATCTCACGGATTTGAGGAATCGTCTTGTGATAAGCCGCTTCCAAGGCTTCTTTCGAACCATAGCGGCGGATATTTTCTTCCAAACGGTAGTCGGCCATCATTTTTGCCTGTTCGTCGGTCACTGTGATGGAGTCTAATTCTGCTTGGTGGAGGAAAAGTTTTTGAATCGCCAGTTGTTCCGGAATTTCGGCATACGGGTCTTTGAAGGTTTGTCCGCTGGCTTCGGCGTTTACGCGAAAGCCTTCGACATCCGACAACAAGATGGGCGAATCGCCTACCACCCAAATCACTTCGTCTACGATGTTTTTGGGGCGAATTTGCGCAAAGGCAACACCAAGTGCGATGAAGCCGGCGATCAGAATAGGAATTCGTTTGTTCATATCGAGTGATTATTGAGGGTGGTTGATCGTTTCGAAAACTTTGGTGTAGAGTTGCACCGGATATTGTTGGCGGAGTTTCAACAGCCAGGCTTGTTCGCGTTCTTTCTGCACGTCTTCAAGCACTTGGCTGCGCACATCCACATAGCTTGTGGGGCGTTTTTCGATGCGCCCCACCACAGTGGTGTATTTCATGCTGGCATCGACACTGCGTGCGGTGGCTTTTTTGTCTTTGAACGCAAAATGATCGATGGTGCTGTTTTCTCCTTGCTCGACGGTGTAGGGGCCGGCCACTTTGACGCGCACCGAATCCTTATTTACGCCACTGCGCAGGAAATCCATGGCTTCCATCCCGGCCGGAACGCCGTGACTCAATGCTTTTTGGGCAGCGCGGAGCGCGTCGGCGTCGTTGGCGCTTAAGATATAGCCTTTGAAGTGAGGGGCGTTCCAACGATATTTTTTGCGGTTGGCACGAAATTTTTTCTCCAAGGCCGCTTCGTCTTTTGCGGCGGCATCCCAGACGTTGTTCTTCTCGGCTTCGAAGAGCAACAGGCCATCGTGATACTCCTGTATGAGATAGCGAAGTTCGGCATTGGCGGCTGCACTCACGTTGGCGAGGCTGTCCATCGCGGCTTCGCGGGTCTGACCGTGGGTGGCCATGAGGCGCGACAGCGTGTGCTCTGCAGCCTCCTCTTCGATGCCTTGTTCCTTCAAGGTGTTGAGGAGGTGTGGATAAGCCGTTTGGAAACTGGGAGCCGATTTCCGCTTGATCAGTTTGGCAATGTGGTACCCTACTTCCGTAACGAACGGGGCTGAGATTTCTCCTTCGCGCAAAGCATATACTTGATCTTCGAAAGCCTTGAGGGTTGCACCGGCTGTGATGGTCGGCAGCAGACCTCCGTTTGCTTTTGTGTTGAGGTCTTCACTGCTGCTGCGCGCTACGGCGGCAAAATCGGCACCGGCGAGCAGTAAACGGTAAAGACTGTCGGCACGCACGGCGATTTTTTGTCGTTCGTTGGCGCCGGCCATCGTCGGCACACGCAATAATATATGAGAAACGGTGAGCAGATCTTTGCCGTCGAGTCGTTGGAGCTCGCGGTTGTAGAGTGCGCGCGCTGTGGAGTCAACGTACGACTGATCGATCAGCATTTTCGACAGCAACTGATCGCGGTAACCGCGAAACTCGTTGCGGAAAGTGGTCAACGTGTCGAGGCGAAGGTCTTCTGCGGCGATGACTTTGAGTTTGTAGTTGATGAAGAGATCGAGGTATTCGCGTGCCGGCATTTGTTGTTGCCCGGCTTGTACGGCATTGTTCTTGTTGTAGGCGTACAGAAATTCGCCACGGGTGACGGGACATCCCCCGATGCGAAGCAAAACCGATTGATCTGATGTTTCGGCATGGGCGCTCAGTGCGCAAGTCATGAGCAATAAGCTCGAAATCAAGTGTTTCATACGAGTCGTTTCATGCGGCTTTTGTCCATGCTGATGTCATCTCGTGCAAAAGCCGTGAAAGGCCTCCGAGGTTTTGACCTCGAAGACCCTTACGGTGTGTATGTCAAGCGGCAAAGGGGGCGAAGACCGGAAAAGTCTGCGCCGAAATGCCACGTCGGAATTTATTCACTGCGCGAATAGTTGGGAGCTTCGCTCGTGATCGTAATGTCGTGGGGGTGACTTTCTTGTACACCGGCGTTGGTGATGCGAGTGAATTTGGCACCGTGCAGCGCTTCGATCGAAGCCGCACCGCAATAACCCATACCCGAACGGAGACCACCGACAAGTTGGTAGATGACTTCCTGCACACCGCCTTTGAAAGGCACACGACCTGCGATGCCTTCGGGCACGAGCTTCTTCACACTCTCCACACCACTTTGGAAATAACGATCCTTCGAACCGTTCTCCATGGCCTCGAGCGAGCCCATACCGCGGTAAGTCTTGAACTTACGGCCGTTGAAAATAATCGTTTCGCCGGGGCTTTCCTCGCATCCTGCCACCAACGAGCCGATCATCACGCAATTACCGCCTGCTGCGAGTGCTTTCACCACATCGCCCGAGTAGCGCAAGCCACCGTCGGCAATGAGGGGCACACCGGTGCCTTCGAGGGCGCGAGCCACATCGTAGATGGCCGAGAGTTGCGGCACACCCACACCGGCCACGACGCGCGTGGTGCAGATCGAACCGGGGCCGATGCCCACTTTCACTGCGTCAGCACCTGCATCGGCGAGCATTTTTGCGGCTTCGCCCGTGGCGATGTTACCCACCACGATGTCCACGCCGGGGAACTTCGCCTTGGCTTCTTTGAGTTTTTCGACAACGCCCTTCGAGTGGCCGTGCGCCGTGTCAATGACAATGGCATCGACGCCGGCGTTGACGAGTGCTTCGATGCGTTCCATCGTGTCGGCCGTCACACCTACGCCGGCGGCTACGCGCAAACGGCCTTTGGCATCCTTACAAGCCATGGGCTTGTCCTTGGCTTTCGTGATGTCCTTATAAGTAATGAGTCCGACCAAGCGACCGTTGGCGTCTACTACGGGGAGTTTCTCAATTTTGTTTTGTTGCAATATTTCACTTGCGCCGGCCAAATCTGTCGTCGTGTTGGTCGTTACGAGATTTTCGCGCGTCATCACTTCGTCGATCGTGCGATCGAGGTTGTGCTCGAAGCGCAAATCGCGGTTCGTGACAATACCTACGAGCTTCATGTCATCGTCTACGACGGGGATACCGCCGATGTGATATTCGGCCATGAGCGCCAAGGCATCTCCGACAGTTTTTCCGCGTTGGATGGTCACAGGATCGTAGATCATGCCGTTCTCGGCACGCTTCACGATGGCCACTTGGCGCGCCTGCTCTTCGATCGACATATTTTTGTGGATCACACCGATACCGCCTTCACGGGCGATCGCAATCGCCATGGGGGCTTCGGTCACAGTGTCCATAGCTGCCGTCACGAAGGGAATGTGCAGCTCAATATTGCGCGAAAAGCGCGTCGTGAGCGACACCGTGCGGGGCAGGACTTCAGAATAAGCGGGGATAAGCAGGACGTCATCGTAAGTGAGACCGTCCATCACAATTTTGTCGGCAATGAAATTTGCAGTCATAAGGCGAGGTACGAATTTAATTGCGTGCAAATGTACTCATTTTTCTGCACACTGCACAAGTTTGCCCCGCTGTTTTTTGCGCATCTTCATCGATTTATAGGGCTTTGTCTTTTTGCAAAAAACTCACACTCGGACGGGAGGCTTTGCAGTCTCCGCGATCGAGTGTGAGTTGTGGTGAGGTTGTCGACCGAATCAGGGCTTATTTCTTATGCCGATTGGCGCGCCGTTGACGGATTTCCGCCTTCTTTTTGGCAGCGCCCGAACCATGAAGACCGGTGATGTATTTCTTCTTCTTGGCTTTCGTCTTCACTTTCTCTTCTTGCGGCTTGCGAAGCTTCGCCCCTTTGAAGGTGATGCCGGTCATCATTGCGGCGGTGATTTCTTCGTCACTGACGTGTCGTTGCATAGGGATCGGTTTTGGATGATTTTTAGTGATGGAAGAGGCGAACTCCCGTGAAGGCCATGGCGATGTTGTATTTGTCGCAGGTTTCAATCACATGGTCGTCGCGAAGGGAGCCACCGGCTTGTGCCACATAGGACACCCCGCTGCGGTGAGCACGCTCAATGTTGTCGCCGAAGGGGAAGAAGGCGTCGGAACCCAAAGCCACACCGGTGTTTTGAGCGATCCAAGCGCGTTTTTCTTCCGCGGTGAGCGGGGCGGGACGCTCGGTGAAGAACTGTTGCCATGCACCTTCGGCCAGTACATCGTCGGCATCTTCTGAAATATAAATGTCAATCGTGTTGTCGCGGTCGGCACGGCGAATGCCGGGGACGAAGGGCAAACCCATCACCTTGGGATGTTGGCGCAACCACCAGATATCGGCTTTCGTACCTGCCAAACGGGTGCAGTGAATGCGGCTTTGTTGGCCGGCGCCGATGCCGATGGCTTGACCGTCTTTCACATAGCAAACGGAGTTCGACTGCGTGTATTTGAGGGTTATGAGGGCGATGGTCAGATCGCGCACGGCCGAGGCGGGCAACTCTTGGTTCTTCGTGGGGCGTTGGTCGAAGAGGTGCGGATCCGAAAGATCCACCTCGTTGCGTCCCTGTTCGAAGGTGACGCCGAACACCTGTTTGCGTTCGATGGGATCGGGTACGTAGTTGGGATCCACTTGCAGAATGCAATACGTGCCCTTGCGTTTGGCTTGCAAAATCTCGAGCGCTTCGGGGGTGAAACCCGGGGCAATAACGCCGTCGCTCACTTCGCGTTTGATGAGCAGGGCGGTTGCTTTGTCGCATTCGTCGGAAAGGGCGATGAAATCACCGTAGCTCGACATGCGATCAGCGCCTCGAGCACGGGCATAAGCCGAGGCGATGGGAGTGAGGGGTTCGCCGAGATCGTCGCAAAAATAAATCTTTTGCAGCGTTTCATTCAGCGGTTCGCCCACTGCTGCGCCGGCAGGAGATACATGTTTGAACGAGGTCGCTGCCGGCAGGCCGGTGGCGGCTTTGAGCTCGCGCACTAACTGCCAACCGTTGAGTGCGTCGAGAAAATTGATGTAACCGGGACGCCCGCCCAGCACTTCAATGGGAAGCGCTGTGCCGTTGTCCATGTAAATACGAGCGGGCTTTTGGTTGGGATTGCAACCGTATTTGAGCGCCAGTTCATTCATGGGAAAAATAATTGGGGGGTTAGTTTGGGGCAAATTTACGTATTCTGTGCCGAACGGCCAAACAATCCACCCCACTCTCCCGCCTGATTTCGGTGATGTCGTGGCTGTTTGAAAAAGGAAACGAGAAAAAAAGAGGAAACTTCAACTGTCTGTACTCCGGCTGCGTGGTGTTACTTCAAAAAGTACACAACTTTCGGTCAATAGTAGGGATGTTTTGTCGAATTGTTGTGGAGTTTTCTGCAAATGTTGTGGACTTTTTCCGGTGCTTATAGTAAGGACTTTTTCTTGTAGGGTGCACTTTGAAAACTTGGGTGTACGTGGAGATAATAAAAGTCGAAGACCATGCATCGAAAGGTGCTATATCATTGTGTGGTGTTGGGGATGCGTCGCCTCGACATTTCGGAGGTTTTATCCGTTTTGAACTGCGAACGAAGAACTTTTGAGGTGAATTGCGGCGAAACGGAAAAGTTTTACTACGTAAGGCACAAAAAAAAGTTGTCTTTTGTAAGATAGATATCACAAAATAATTCGTAACTTCGCCACATCAAAGTCAACCTCAGGACGCGGATGGCATGTGATCGGATGAGAAATCGTAAAACAATTTGAATGATCTCCGCGCGTGCTTCCCTCCCCTATTTCACAACCGAAAAATGAAAAAGACCATTCTCGTCACGGGCGGTACCGGTTTTATCGGTTCGCACACCACTGTCGAACTCCAAGCTGCAGGCTACAACGTCGTGATTATCGACAACCTCAGCAACTCAAAAGCCGAAGTCATCGACGGCATTGAAAAAATCAGCGGCACTCGTCCGGCATTCGAACAAGTGGACTGCTGCGACTACGCTGCTTTGGAAGGCGTGTTCCAAAAATATCCCGGCATCGAGGGCATTATTCATTTTGCCGCTTCGAAAGCTGTGGGAGAGTCGGTGGAAAAGCCCTTGAAGTACTATCGCAACAACTTCGTTTCGCTGATCAACCTCTTGGAGTTGATGCCTAAATATAACGTGAAGGGCATTATCTTCTCGTCGTCCTGCACGGTCTACGGACAACCCGATCCTCAAGATCTCCCTGTGAGCGAAAACGCGCCGATCAAGAAGGCCGAATCGCCTTACGGCAACACGAAGCAGGTGAACGAGGAAATCATTCAAGATTTCGTAGCCAGCGGTGCTCCCATCTCGGCCATCATCTTGCGCTACTTCAACCCCATCGGTGCACACCCCACTGCCCTCATCGGCGAAGTGCCCAACGGGGCGCCCGCCAACCTCATCCCTTACCTCACGCAAACGGCCATTGGCATTCGCGAACAGCTTGCTGTCTTCGGCGACGACTACGATACGCCCGACGGATCGTGCATTCGCGACTTTATCTATGTGGTTGACTTGGCTAAGGCACACGTTGCGGCCATGGCACGCATTGTCGAAGGCAAGAACACCGATCCCGTTGAGGTCTTCAACGTGGGTACCGGCAACGGCGTGAGCGTTTTCGAACTGATCAACACCTTCGAAAAGTGCACCGGTGTGAAACTCAATTACAAAGTGGCTCCCCGTCGTGCCGGAGACATCGAAAAGGTGTGGGGCAACGTGGACAAAGCCAACAAAGTGCTGGGCTGGAAGGCCGTGCACACCCTCGAAGACTCGCTGACTACGGCTTGGAAGTGGCAACAAAAGCTGCGCGAAGACGGCATCATGTGATCTTCAGCCTTCAACAAACTCTCACCACGAGCCGAATCTGCCGAGCCATGCTTGCGCCGATTCGGCTCGTGCGCTTTACTTTATGACTCATCTCTTTCCTACGTCTATGACCTTTCCCACTGCTCCGTCGCCGGCCTACATTCTCGAAGAGCGTCTTTTGCGCCGAAATCTTCGCCTCATCACGGACATCTCGCACCGAAGCGGCGCGGAGTTCATTCTTGCTTTCAAGGCCTTCGCACTTTGGAAAACTTTCCCCATCTTTCGCGAGTACATCGCCCATACCACGGCGTCCTCTCCTTACGAAGCCCGCTTGGCGCTCGAAGAGTTCGGCAGTCGGGCACACACTTACACTCCGGCCTACGAAGCGGCCACCTTCGATGAGATGCTCCGCTGTTCTTCGGTCATCACTTTCAACTCGCTCACGCAGTATGCGCAATTCTATCCGCGCATTCGTGAATGGAATGCCACGCATGGCAGCGACGAGCAGGTGGATTGCGGCTTGCGCGTGAACCCCGAATATTCGGAAATTGAGACGGCGTTGTACGATCCGTGTGCGCCCGGTTCGCGCTTCGGCTTGCTCAGTGCCGATCTGCCCGCCGATCTGCCGGAAGGCGTCCGCGGTTTCCACATTCACTGCCATTGTGAGAGCAGCAGCGAGGCTTTTGGCCACACGCTGCAGCACATCGAGGCGCGTTTCGGCGCTTGGCTCGACCGCTTGGAGTGGATCAACTTCGGAGGTGGCCACTTGGTGACGCGTGCTGACTGTGGAGTTGCTCAACGATTTCCGCGCGCGCCATCCGCAGCTGCGCGTCATCATGGAACCGGGCAGCGCTTTTGCGTGGCAAACGGGGCCGTTGGTGGCACAAGTGGTGGATGTGGTGGAGAACGCCGGGATTAAGACGGCGATTTTCAACGCATCGTTCACTTGCCACATGCCCGATTGTCTCGAAATGCCCTACCACCCTGCTATTCGCGGCGCGGAAACACTCACTGATGGGGAGGAAGTGGGCCACGAGACGGACGAATGTGTCTATCGCTTGGGCGGAAACAGTTGCTTGAGCGGCGACTATATGGGCTATTGGCGCTTCGCACGTCCGCTTCAAGTGGGCGATGAACTGATTTTCGAGGACATGATCCACTACACGACCGTGAAGACGAATATGTTCAACGGCATTCACCACCCTTCCCTCTGCTTGCTTCGCGAAGACGGCACGCTCGAAACGCTACGCACCTACACGTACGAAGATTATCGTGACCGCATGGACTAAGCTCTCCATGCTCTGCTTGTCGTCGCGCCGGGTTTAACTCGTACTCGACTACAAGGAAACGTTTTCTCTGCTCAACAACGCTCATTTGAACTATCTCGATCAAGACATCACTTATCTTAAAGGAGTCGGACCCGCACGCGCTGCGCTGTTCGCCTCCCAAATGGGCGTGCACACCATCGGCGATTTGTTGCACACCTACCCCTATCGTCACGAAGACCGCACGAAGGTGCACCGCATTTGCGATTTGGTAGAAGGGATGCAGAACATTCAGTTGCGCGGCCACATTGTGCTGATCAACAAGGTGGGCGAAGGACCGAAACGCCGCTTGGTGGCTAATTTTACCGATGGCACGGGCTACATTCAGCTAGTGTGGTTCCGCGTTTCCAAGGCGTTGGAGAATATGTATAAGGTGAATGTCGAATATCAAGTGTTCGGCGAGCCGAAACCTTTCGGACATTACCTTTCCATCGCGCACCCGGAGATGGAAGAGATGGAGCGGGTGAAAAATCGTCCACTGCTGCGCATGCAACCGGTCTATCATTTGACCGAACGACTCACGCGTGCGCACATCACTTCGCGGACGATCAATGAATTGGTGGCCAATGCTTTCGAACGTTTGGCTTCGCCGATCCTCGACACGCTGCCGCCGACGCTGGTGGCGGAGCATAAATTGGTGAGTCACGACAAGGCTGTGCGCGATTTGCACTTCTCACAAAGTGCGCAGGACGTGGCGGCGGCGAAACGCCGCTTGAAGTTCGAAGAACTCTTCTACTTACAACTTTCCATACTCCAATATAATAAGGAAAGGAAGACGGAAGTGATCGGATGGTCGTTTCCTCGCGTCGGACCGCTCTTCAAAGATTTTTACGAGCACCACATTCCCTTTGCCCTCACGGAAGCACAAAAACGAGTGGTGCGCGAAATCCACAGCGACTTGCGCAGTGGCCGACAGATGAACCGGTTGTTGCAAGGCGATGTGGGTTCGGGCAAAACGATGGTGGCCACGCTCACCTGCTTGTTGGCGCTCGACAATGGTTTTCAGGCGTGCATCATGGCGCCGACCGAGATCTTGGCCGAACAGCACTACAAAGGGATCGCCGCCCAACTCGAAGAATTGGGCATCCGAGTCGAATTGCTCACGGGCAATGTCAAGGGAAAGCGTCGACGAATGGTGCTCGATGCTTTGGCCACGGGCGAAGTGCAGGTGCTCATCGGCACGCATGCGCTCATCGAACCGGGCGTGGTCTTTTACAATTTGGGGCTTTGCGTGATTGATGAGCAGCACCGTTTCGGCGTCAAGCAGCGAGCGGCGTTGTGGGACAAGAACACGCGCCCTCCACATGTGTTGGTGATGACCGCAACACCCATACCCCGCACCTTGGCGATGACGGTTTACGGTGATTTGGACGTGAGTGTCATCGATCAGTTGCCACCCGGACGCAAACCGATTCAGACGCGCCACTATCGCGCGCGGCAACGCAGCCAACTCTTTCACGGCATTCGCACGGAATTGGAGAAAGGAAGGCAGGTTTATTTCGTCTATCCGCTGATTGACGACAATGAGAAATTAGATCTCTTGGCTTTGGAGAAAGGCTACGAGGCGGTTTGCGAAGCCTTTGCGCCGTGGAAAGTGGGACGGGTGCACGGCCGCATGAAGCCCGCTGAGAAAGAAGAAGCGATGCGTGCTTTCTCGGCGAACGAAACGCAGATATTGGTTTCCACAACCGTGATCGAGGTCGGGGTGAATGTCCCGAATGCGTCGGTGATGGTGGTGGAGAATGCCGAAAGGTTCGGCCTCGCGCAACTGCACCAACTGCGCGGACGGGTGGGACGTGGGGCGGAACAAAGTTATTGCATCCTTGTCACGAAAGATAATCTCGCTGAAAACTCTCGCCAGCGGATGGACATCATGGTGGAAACGACCGACGGATTCGTCATTGCTGAGGCTGATATGAAATTTCGTGGGCCCGGAGATTTGGAAGGCACGGCACAGAGTGGTTTGCCTTTCGATCTGCGCATTGCCAACTTGGTGGGCGATGCGGCATTGATGAGCGAGGCGCGCGAAAGTGCGGCGCGCATTTTAGAAGAGGATCCCCATGAGTCGAAAACGGAGAACGCGGCGATGTGGGCAGAGTTGCGCAGATTGCGACAACTGCAGCAAAACTATTCGTCGATCTCGTAGCGATCTATATAATAAGGAGTATACGGTGAGGGATTTCTCCGGAGAGGCTTGCGCGTGCAACGCGATAACCTTTACGATAGCCCCGAGTTGGTGCGCGCTTCTCTTCACACTGACAAATAAGTTGTCGTGTTTGTCGCGTTGCTTGACAAAATATCAATTTCGAGCGGGAAATATTGCGCGATAACACTAAAATACGCGCATTTATTTCTCGTGTGTCTTGTTTTTGACGGCCAAATCACGATATTTGCAATCATCACCTCTAAAAAATAAGCGATATGAAACGATTACTTCTCTCCCTCTTTCTCGCTGCTGCCGGCGTTTCGGCTTCCGCGATGAACTATGCCGATGCTCGTGAATACGCCTATTTCCTCACCGACAAGATGGCGTATGAGTTGAACCTTACGCCGGCGCAATATGATCAGGTCTACCAAGTGAACCTCGACTACTTCCTTTCTGTCAATTCTTCGTACGATCTCTACGGACGCTATCGTGATTTCCGCGACGATGACCTCCGTTATATCCTCTATGATTGGCAGTATGCGCGTTATGTTGGCGCGGATTATTTCTGCCGCCCGCTTTCGTGGACGGGATCTTCCTTTATCTTCAACGTCTACACGCGTTATTCCTACCGCGACCGCTTCTTCTTTGACCGGCCTTCGGTGTATGTGAGCTATCGCGGCTCAGATTGGGGATATCGCCGCCCCGAATACCGCTCACCCTACTATGGTTTGCGCGTAGTGGAGAGCCGTTACGGCGGATTGCGCGACAGTTATGTGGCGCGCTACGGCGATCGCGGCTACAACGACTATTATCGCAACGAACCTTTGCGCATTGTCGAAGGACGTTATGGTGGTAGAGGTTGGAGTTACGACACCGGCAATACATACTACGGCAGTGGTGCCTATAGCAGCCCGCGTCAGTCGGCACCGGCCTACACTGCGCCCTACAACGGTGGCGGGTATGCGCCTTCTCGTCAGTATGAGAATAGCGGAATGTCCGGACGTCGTGGCACGACTTACAGCAGCGGCGGTTACAGCGGCGGCGAATCGTCGAACTACTATGGCAACTCTCGCTCCTACGACGGCGGACGTAGCAGTTAC
>QWCI01000630.1_pt1 | contig 14651 bp, 13 predicted proteins | sample 1972541 | NCBI WGS metagenome assembly QWCI01 (sample SAMN09866712, study PRJNA288562) | Human oral metagenome isolate term3_saliva, whole genome shotgun sequencing... | isolation source: mouth | host: Homo sapiens | place: USA: California | reverse complement strand
TAATGTAACGGCAGCAGTTTGTAATGAGGGTATGAAGGAAATGAGGGCAGCAGGTCTTAATACTGTAGGTCAGATTTATATCCCTACCATGGAAACACGAGCAGCAGTATCTGTAGCTTCTGAGGGTGTAGATGTAGTAGCAACAGACTTATACGATATTATCGAGCCTCTCCGTGCTAAGAATGTCCTAGTACAGGCAGGTGCAAAATTCTATACAGGCTTGACTAATAACGCACAGATTCCAGTAATGACAGGCTCTAATGTGAACTGGGCAGGTGAGACAGCAGCAGCAACAGACGGTAATGTACAGTTTAATAATGTAACACTCACCCCAAAGCGTTTGACGGCTTATGTTGATATTTCTAAGATGTTACTTGCACAGGATTCTATCGGTGTAGAGAATGCAATTAGGCAGGACTTGATTAACGCTATTAACTCTAAACTTGAGTCTACTATCTTAGGCAAGGGTGCTAAGTCTGCAACAACCCCAGCAGGTATCTTCAACGGTAAGACCCCAACTAAGGTTACTGATTTTGAGGGCTTGGTAGGTCTTGAGGCAAAGGTTGAGGAGGCTAATGTATTGGGTGGTATATCCTATATTGCTAGTCCTTCAGCACGTGCAAGTTTTAGAAATATGATGAAGGGTTCTAGAGGTACAGCCCAGCTTGCTTATACTGATGGTACTTTGGATGGTACACCTGTATACTCAACTTCAAACGTAGAATCTAAGACCTTTGTTGTAGGTGATTTCTCTAACTTGGCTATTGGAAGTTGGGGCGGGCTCGACATCGTGGTTGATAACTTTACACAGGCAGTTTATGGTATGATCCGTTTGGTTGTGAATGCTTACTTTGATGCAGCACTTATCAGACCAGAAGCTTTCCAGTACGGCACATTCGCAACTGCCTAAAATAGTTAAATAAGTTTTCTATATGTACGTAAACTTACAGCAACTAAAGAAACATCTAAACATAGACTCTAGTTTTCATGAAGACGATGAGTATTTGTGCGACCTAGAGCAAACAGCGGAATTAGCAGTAGAACGGCATATAGACGATAAGTTAGAAGATATTATAATAGCTAGTGGGAGGGCTACATTACCTCCCACATTAATACAAGCTATACTAATACTAACTGCAAATTTATACGCTAACCGTGAATCTATTGCTTTTAGTAGTCACACAGAGCTACCCTATAGTCTTACCTACTTACTAGACTTATACAAGAATTATAGTAAGAAATTCACAGGCGGAAAGGATAAGGTACAATGAGGACAGGACTATTAAGAGATACCATAGCAATTTATAGGACAATTATATTACAAGATGAGTTCGGAAGTACTACTAATCAATACCGCCTCCTAACTACTACACGTGCAAATGTAGGTTATAAAGCTGGCAGTAGAGAGGTAGTAAATGATGAACTAGTCTATACCTATCAAGTTACTTTTGAAGTTTGGCAGTACGTAAAGATTCAGGAACACACAGACTATATAATGTACAAGGATAAGAAGTACAGAGTCTTAAGTGTCATACCAGTACCAGCACAACAGAAGAAGGTAATAGAAACAGAGCTAATAAATGAGTAACGACAACTTAGAATTAACTGGGGCTGAGAAACTTGTTAAGAAATTCACAGAACTAACAGGACGTGAACAAATTAAGGCTAAGAACACAGCACTAAAGAAAGCTAGTGATATTCTAGTAAAAGCAGCCCGTGAAAGTCTTAGAACTGTAACTAAAAAAGCCAGTTCTCATAATTGGTGGAACGGTAAGACCCTAGAATCTGGAATTAAATATAGTAGACCTAGTGGAGATAGTGATACTGCTAAGGTACACATCCTTGCAGATTTTAGACTTAAGTTTTGGGAGCTTGGTACACAGATAAGACGTACTAAGTCAGGTGCTAGTAGAGGTGTATTTAAGAAACATAGCTTTTTCCAACCCACTGTACAGTCTAAGATGTCGGAAGTTGAAGACTCACTAGGTAGATTATATACAGAGTCTATAGATAAGATATGGAATAAGAAGTAATGGAGAGTTTAGAATTAGGTAGGGTTGTAAAATCTATCCTACTACAAGACAAGGAACTAAGTAAGCAGGTAGGAAGCAGGGTATTTCCACTAGTTGCAGATAAAGGTACTAGTTTTCCATTTATTGTTTATCGGAGAGACGGACTAACACCAAGCAGCAATAAAGATAGGTTAGTCTATGATACACAGGTTAGAATGTCATTTATAGTAGCTAGCAGTGATTATAGGCAAGGTCTAGATATATGCAGTAAGGTAGTAGATGTCTTATTAGCAAGTCAAGGTAGAACAATAGGAGGACTAGAAATAACAGACCTAGAACTACAAGATACAAGTGAGGAATACAGGGAAGACACATTCCTGCAACTACTTAGTATAACAGTAAACATAAAAAATAAATAACATAATATGGCAAATGTAATTAAAGGGCGTGATCTAATGCTTTTTATCAATGGAAAGTCAATAGCTTTTGCAACAAGTCACAGTCTTTCTATTAGCCAAGATACAACGGAAACCACTAGTAAAGACTCAGGCGGTAAGTGGGTATCAGCACAGGCAGGCAAGATGTCATGGGAGATGCAGAGTGAAAACCTAATGTCTAATGATGGTGAAGGTGTAGGCTTTGAACAACTCTTTGATATGATGACAGCGCAGCAGCCAATAGATGCAGTATTTGCGCTTGAAAAGAACTATAAAAATAAAGCTGATGAGGTAACTAAAGGAGGTTGGATCCCATCTACAACGGGTACATATTCTGGAAAGGTACTAATTACTTCTCTAGAGTGTTCAGCCCCTAACGAAGATAACGCTACATTCTCAGTAAGTTTAACTGGTATAGGAGCACTTAAGAAGGTAGCAACTCCAGCAATAGCATAAATAATGAAACAGGGCTATACCTATTATATCCAAACTTAACAAGGGGGTAGTAGGTAGCCCTATAATTTTTTTAATACTATGAATACAGTTACAATTAATAATACTGAATACAAACTTAAGTATAGTGTACGTGCTATGATGTTATTTGAGGCAGCAGCAGGTAAGTTATTTACACTAGATACACTTAGTGACCAATACCTATTTTTCTACTGTTGCATCCTAGCAGGTAATAAAGACACTGACCTAACATTTGATAAACTACTTGACTCCTTAGATGAAGACCCTAGCATTTTCACAGTCTACACTAAGTTTATGACTAATGAGCTTAAGAGACAGGCTGAGTTTAAGGGTAAGGATGAGAAGAAAGGTAAGGAACAGGGAAAAAACTAAGAATGGCAGATGTAGTAGGTATCTTAGTATTTCAGGGTGGTTTAGATCCAGAGTATGTACTAGATAGGATGGGTATGTTTGAATTACACATACTAGTCCAGAATCTTTGGAGAGCTAAACAAGACGACTGGGAAATAGCAAGACAATCCATATTTACGTCTGCCAAAGTAATGGGTGGGGTGAAAGGAAGTAACCCACGTAAATTTATGCCCTTACCATGGGATAACTTAGAAGGTAGTACAGGTAATAATGAGCCACTACCAACTAAAGAGGATATAGAACGACTTAAACAGAAAGCAAAGGAATATGGCACAAGATTTAGTAACCAACATACGGCTTGACGATAAACAGTTTAGGTCTATTATTGAGAAAGTAAAAAGTGAAGTTGGTGATACTAGTAGTCAATTTACAGCAGCTAGTGGTAACATAAAGAAGGAGCTAAAGAGTATTCAAGGTGAGCTAGCTAATATGTTGTTAAATGGTGTAGACCCTAGTACACAAAAATTTCAGGAACTAGCAGCAAGGGCAGGTAGTATCAAGGACGCTATGGGTGATGCTCGTAGTGTAGTAAGTGACTTTTCTAATGATGTCAGGGGTCTAGCAGGTGTTACTAATCTAGCTACTACAGGTATCAGTGTATTTCAGACATTTGCAGGTAGCTTAGCAATGTTTGGTGTTGAATCTGACCAAGCCCAAGAGACCCTACAGAAACTTGCTGGGGCTATGTCACTACTCTCAGGTATCACACAGCTACAAAATACCTTTATGGATCAGTCCACAGCTACTTACAGGGCTTATCATGCCTTATTACGTTTAGTTGGGGTTGAACAATCTAATAATTCAGCTACTACTACAGCAAATACGGTAGCGGTTAAGGCTAATGAAGTAGGTAGGGAGGCAAACTCAACAGCACTACAGGCAAGTACAGGGGCTATACAAGGTAATACAGGTGCACTTACTGCCAGTACTACATCAACAGTAGCTAATACAACGGCTACTACAGCCTCAGCAACAGCAACAACAGGACTAAGTGTAGCACAGAAGGTAGCAGCTGTTAGTAGTAAGGCCTTAAAAATTGCCCTAGCTAGTATAGGTATCGGCTTAGTAATATCATTAGTTGCATCATTAGTAGCACACTGGGAAGATATAGTAGGCTGGTTTAAACGTACTTTTCCAGAGCTTAACAAACTTGGGGGTGCATTTAATAAGCTCAAACAGGTAGTATATGGAGTTGGTAATGCAGTACTCCAATACATAGTAACACCTTTTCGTATTGCAGGCAGCGTTATAAAGGACTTAATTAACGGTAACTATGAAGGTCTGGTAAAAAATGCGGTGAATGCTTGGAAGAAGGGTGCTGATTTTGCAAAGAACTATCAGGTAGGAGCTAGTCGTGAAGCAGCTAGTCAGAAAGTAAAAGCAGCAGAAGAGGCAAATAAGAAGATCCTAGCTGATGAGGAAAGTACATATAAGAAACAGACAGCTAGATATGGTCAATCTGCAAAAAGAGATATTAAGTATTACAGCAACAGACTTAAACATCTAAAAAAAGGTACTAAAGAGTATGAAGAGGCAGAATTAGCCTTGTATTCAGCACAACGCCAACGAGAAGAAGAGAAAAAAGCAGCAGGTAGGAAGGCAGCAGCAGAGAGGACTAAGGCAGGTAAGAAGGCAGCAGCAGACGCAGCAAAGTTAGCTAAGAAACAAGCAGCAGACGCAAAGAAGGCAGCTGAGAAAGCTAAGAGAGAGCAGGAAAAGGTTGCAGACGACCAGAAAACCGTAAAGCAGACCTTAGAGACTGAAACTGTTACTAATAATAAAGGTAGTAGAAAAGTAGAAGAAGATCAGCTTAAGAGTGCCTATAGTTCAGATAAGAATAATGAAATTAATACACAGGCTGCACTAGATAACCAGTATAAAATAATAGGTAATTATTACGAAGGTCTAGAGAAGTTTAGGCAGAAGGACTATGCAGATGCGGTAGCAGCTGAGACTAAAAAGTATGACGCCTTAATAGAAAAAGCACACGGTAATAAGGAACTAATTACCCAGATAGAGGAGCAAAAACAAGCAGCCCTAGCTAACTTACAGGCTGAGTATAATAACAAATATAACGAACTACTAGACCAAAGAGCAAAGGATGAGAAAGAGGCTAGTGATAAGCTACTACAGCCCTATATTGACAAAGCAGAGCAGTTAGGGCAAGCACTAGGTAGAAGTCTAAACCTAAAAGGGCTTGATTTCTCTGCACTTAAAACACTTACTGGAGAGCTACAAAAATCTGTAGATAGTATGAAAGAACTGCAAAAGGTTAAGGATAGCCTAAGCGGTTTTGAGAGTAGCGGAATAAACCAGATGATAAGTGATGTAATAAAGCTAAAAGATGTACTAGGTAGTGATCAGGCAGATGCAGCACAGAAGTTAGGTGCGAGTCTAGCATTTGTAGGAGAAACTATGCAACAACTAGGGGCGCAATCAGAGGCTGCCAAGGCAGGTATGGTACTAGCAGCTATCGGTCAGATTATCTTAGGTTTTTCTACAGCAAGTAGTCAGGCCGCTTCAGAGGGGCCTTGGGTTTGGATTGCAGCGACTATAGCAGGCCTAGCAGTTATGACTTCTACAATAGCACAGTTACAATCATTTAGTCAAGGTGGTATCTATCAAGGTAGTAGTACAGTAGGTGATCATAACCTAGCCCGTGTGAACGCTGGAGAAATGATACTAACTAAGACACAACAAGGAAACCTATTTAGAATGCTTGATAACAATACAGCAGGTCTAGGTGGTGGTGTAGGAGTTAGTAGTGTAAGAATCAAGGGTAGTGACCTCTATCTAGCACTAAGTAATTATAGCAAGGTTCAGAGCAAGACTGGGAGGCATATATTATGATACTAAGAGGAGAATTTAGAAACAAAGATAATGAGCTACTAACTGTCATAATTAAGTCTAGTAATGGTAGTGATGTATTAGAAATAGGTAGTAATGGTATATACTTTGGTGCTGATCCAGTTGAGATTGAAGAAAGTATAGAAAACATAACTGAACACATAATACGTAAATCTGCTACTATTAACTTAGTTGTGGACTCTTATATAGGTAACAAATTATATACAGGTAGTTCTAGAGATATAGTTGTGAATATCTGGAAGGGTAGTATCTGTGTTTTTGCAGGTTATGTAGAGCCAGCCACATTTAGTCAGCCCTTTAATAGTAATGTAGATGAATTTTCTATAAACTGTACAGACTATCTTAGCACTCTCCAGTATACAACGTACAGGAATATAACCCCTTCTAATTATAGGCAGACTGTACAAGAGGCTGGGAGTGTTAGTTTTAAGCAAGTCATAGATGGTATATTTAGTAGTATTGATAGTTTAAACTTAATTAATACTGACAGACCTAGATTGCTTTATGACAAGTCTAAAGGTACTGAGAAAGGTAAAGAGTCTACTATATTTGAAGACCTAAGTATTAGTGAACTCTACTTAATAGGCAAAGATTCTGATAGTACTTGGAAAAATGAAGACCTACTAAAAGAGGTAATGAAGTACCTAAACCTACATATCAGACAGGAAGGGTTAGACTTTTATATATATGATTGGGACACACTAGCACAGGGTAAAGAGACTAGATGGTTAGACTTAAGTACAGGTGACATAGTTAGTAAGCAGCCCCAATCTATTACAATCAGTCCAAGTCTATATGGTGGGAGTGATACTAGCTTAAGTGTAGGTGATGTAGTTAATCAATTTCAACTTACTTGCAACCTAGAAAAGCAGGAAAAGATTATAGAAAGTCCACTAAGTGAAGATAGCCTAAGATCCTACTACAGAGGACAGCAGCTATTTTTGACTGAGATAAGTAGTGAAGGTAGCGGTGATAGTGCGAATGATGCGTTTAATGCAGCTGTTAAAGGGCAACCAACTACATATGATGCACTTACTGAGACTGACTATTATATACGTTCCATGTACAATCCAGACTGGAAATTACGGGATAGTGATAAGATGTTAGAGTATGATGAGTCGGGTACAGCAATTAATCAGCATAAGGTAGCACAATATCTGAAAGAACATCCCCTTACACCAGCACTTCTAAGGATAGGAAAGGTTAAGAGGAATGCTAAGGCAACAGATAACAGCTTAATTAGTAAGATAGATACTGACAACTACCTAGTAATAAGTGTTGGTGGAAATGAGAACGATAAGCCAGAAGAACACACCCCAAGTGATAACGACCTTAAGAATTGTTCCCCACTAGTTGAGTATGTAGGTAATAAAAGCGGTGGTATATACTCTCCCCCTGACCCAGAGACTACAAACTACTTAGTATTCAGTGGTAAATTTCTACTACAACCTATTACATATGAGTCTGGTGTTGGTAGAGCTACTCGGACGCCTAGTTTTGATAAGATACTGAAAAATGGTGCTAGAAAGACAGAGGGAAAAGAGTATAAGGCGGTTGTACCATTTTATAGCGCACCTAATATAGAAACTGTATTTGACCTTCGCAATTTAGACAGTAACCTAGTGAAGTCAGATAAGAATGAAGAAGGGAGATATTATACTAGGAAATTCTATAGTGCGAAATATAACACAGATAAGCCACTGTATAATAGTAGCGGTAATTACTTTCAACCTTGGACAGAAGATAAAGGGGCTAAAGGTTTTAAATATGAATACACTGAGATTACTAAGAGGATAGATAGAGTCACAATCCCAACTATGGAAGGTGATAAGGTTGTAGAAGTAGAAGTAACAGAGAAAGACGGTACGGACAGATACTCTAAACTACCCGTCCTTGAATGTGAGCTTAAGATAGGTAATAAGTACTGTGTAGAAGTAGACCTAGATATGTTCGGTAATTCTAGGTTTGAGTGGTTAACAATGGAGCAGATTAAGACTAGAAAAGACCTAATCTACACAGACGATGATGGAACAACGAAGTATAAAACTACACTTAGCCTTGGTTTTAACCCAAAGATTGGTGATCATATAATAGGAGAAGAGTGCGACCTACAAAATACAATAGATTACACAATGGGTCTAGATAAGAAGGAAGGTATAGCTATTCCAATTACACATCAAGACAGACTTAGCGGTAGAGTTAGTTTTAAGATACTTGCCCCTATACAGTTATTATGGAAGGATTGGGTTAGAAGACATCCTACTTTCTTTAGGTCTGCAAAGTGGAGTGAGAAGTGTAAGTATATCCTAGCCCACACAGAAAACATATTTATCAAAGACTTTAAATGTGAGATAGTAAGTGACAATGCAAAGCTAGAGAGTTTAGAGGATAATGACCTAATCTACTCTAGTGCAGCACAGACACGGTATATTAATAAGAATGATGATACTGAGTTTAAATTTGTCACCCAACTAACTAGCAGGGAAGCAGTAGATAAGGGTATTAAAAATGAGATCCTACTAAATAGTATCTTTAATGCAACTACTAACTTACCAGTGAGAAGTATTTATAATAGGTTACAGGATGAGACAGCGAAAGCAGAGGAACACTATGTAAGTCAGTATTATAGCTACATGTCAAGGCCTAGGCTTAAGGTAGAAGTAACTTTTAATGACCTAGATATAGACTTCACTAGTACGTATAAGTCATTACCACTTAGTAAGACATTCATAGTCCAGTCGGTAAGTAGGGATATTCGTAATAAGACAGCTAAGGTAGTATTAATGGAGAAATAAAATGATAGATATAGTAAGTTACGCAAAGAAAAAGACAGGTACTAGTACTGGAGGTGGTAGTATTGGTGGCATTGGAACAGGTCAGATAAGTACCCCAGAGCCTCATGTATTGTGGGGACAGATGTATGATGGAAGACACGATATTAGCGGAGACCTAAAGAGTGAAGGTACTATTACAGCTAAAGGTTTAGTAGGTACTACAGGAACTATTGATACTGTAACAGGTCAAGAACTTAGATATACCACTATCATAGGAGGTAGTATTAGCGCAACAGATTCTACCATAACTAACCTAACTACCACCTCACATACTACAGACTCACTTACTACTAATAACCTAGATAGCAGGGCAGGTACTATTACAGACCTTACTACACAGACTTCCACTACACAGGAACTAACAGCAAAGAATGTGGGTACTGAGAGACTAAGTAGTAAGGATATAGTTGTAGATAATCTAACTGTCAATAAAGCAGCACATTTTTTCAGTCTTAGTATAGATGAAATTAAAGCAACACAGGGACAGATAGTAGTAAGTCCAGCTAGTGCTATCATTGAAAAGGTAGAAGTACTGACAAGCGGTGATTTTAAGTGTAGTTGGAAAAATACAGATACTACTAAAACTACTACCCAGACCTTTACAGTAGGAGACCTTGTTGTATGTCAGACCTTCAATACACAGCCTAGGTATTATTGGAGAAAGTGTACAGAGGCAGGTAGTAGTGATGGTTGGAATTATATAGTACTGAGTAAGACAGATAAAGACCCTTCTAGTATCAGTGAACCAATGAAGGGGGATAATATAGTACAGCTTGGTAGTAAGACTGACACTACTAGACAGGCAGCTATTATAATTAGTGCATATAATACAGGTTACCTTGATAAAACAGTAGTAGCCCCCAGTATTGTACAGTATAGCGGAATCAATGACTATAACCTAGAACCACATAGACAGAATATAATCAGCGTTGGTAAGAATATATTTAAGGGTGAGTTCTTAGTAGATAATGGAAAGAGTCTAGAATCTTATATAGCTGACAGGATTAAACTAACTGCTAGTGGTACACCCTACATTGGGACTAGTGGTACTTGGATGATATGGGATAAGGCTACTAATACTTATAAAGACAGTAAGATACCAGCTACAGGACAAAATGGTAAGGACGGAACTACACCACAGATTAAAAATGGTACTTGGTGGATTGGCTCTACTAACACAGGGATCCCAGCACAAGGAAGTAAGGGTGATAAAGGTGAGAAGGGAGAAAAAGGAGACCAAGGACAAAAGGGTGATGCAGGTGTTACCCCTAGAATAGTTGAAAATGTATGGTGGATTGGAAATACTAACACCAACGTTCCAGCAAGGGGACAAGACGGTAGAGACTTAGACCCTACACCTTATTACAAGCTATATGACAGGGGAAGTAGTGTAGCAGTTGTGGATACTAACAACAGGCTTAACTTAAATATAGACCTTGGAATTATAGAGATAGTAGGTAGTAGTGCAAGTAGTGTAGGCTCAGATAATACCCCAGCTAATAAGATACAGTATAGTGGTGGATTAGTAGGAATTAACAAGGAAGGTAGATTTAAGCAGACACAGGTACTTCCATATACAGGACAAACTACCTTTACCTTTAACCTGCTTAGTGGTGATAAGCTAGTGGATTCTTATACTATTCCAGTTACTGTCTTACCTAGCACTGTATTTTCTGTAACAGACCAAATTAAGGCACAAGTACAGGAGACAAAGCAGAGTATTAATAATGTAACAGGTAGGGTTGGAACTGTTGAGAATAAGGTAACACAACTAACACAGACAGCAGACCAGATTAAGACACAGGTACAGAATAATAAAAACACCTTAGATACTGTAACAGGTAAGGTTAGACAGGCAGAAAGTAGTATTAGTAGTCTCACACAGAAGGCAAATAGTATAGAGCAGAGTGTAGCTGGAACGAGAACAGAACTAGATAACCTTAAGAATACAACTACCCAAGACATTAACACACTTAGGCAGACTGCAACAGAGACGGTAAGTAAGATAAGTAATGTTGAGAATACTGTTAGGAATTTCAGTGTTGGTGGCCAGAACTTGTTGAATGGTGTGATTGATTTTAGACAGCTTACACCCTTACTTCATACTAGTAAAAATAGGGATGGTTGGATATATTATAGAAGTGTAGTATCTGAGCAATTAATAGCAGGTAAGACTTACACGCTACAGTTAAAATCTGATGGTGTCTTAGCTAGGGATCATGTAAGAGAAGGTGAGAGGTCATATACAGTTTGGTTATGTGGTAAAACTGATAACCTAGTATTTACAAGTTCAAATAAAGTAGGTGATTGCGTGTGGACTTTTACCTGCCCTACTACTGACACATATCAACTTAGATTAAATTCTTATGGTGATGGTACTAATTATGAAAGTATTAAGTTCTGGGATATTAAGCTAGAGGAAGGTAATATTGTAAGTGGTTGGAGTCCTAGTAGTGATGACCTTTATAAATATTATAGCAGGAACAGGGTAGGATTTGATTTTATACAGAACTTTCCAAATGACCACCACCCTGCACAAAGTATATCTTATAACCACAGCACAGATACTATTAGAATGGTGTATGAGATTGAGAAAGCAGGGGGGCAATTACAGGACATAGACTATACTGTATTATTTGATAGTAATAGTGTTAATCTACCCAACGGAAAATACATGGTGAGATTTAAACCTACCTTAAGTTCAGATGATGTTAGATTACAGGTAGAACTAGATAATAAAGTTGTAGTTGAAAGACCTATAGATTACTCAATGGGTACTGTAAGTGGTCAGGAAGTTAGTAGAATAATAGATGTAACAGATAACTACTTAAGAATATACTTTGAATCAGCATACCAAGAAGGACAGGATAAGACTAAGACATGGTGGGTTGAAATTGAAGGTCTAGAAGTAGTAAGGGTTAGTGGTGCAGAGTCTTACCTTAAGCAAACAACTGACCTGATAGAGGCTAAAGTTAGTGGAAATGGTGATATAGTCTTAGATGCAAGTAGGGTTAAGATTAGAAATGGTAACACAGAGACTGCACTGTTTGAAGATGGAAAGATTAAAACTGACTATCTAGGGAGCAAGACAGGTATATTTAGTGTCAATAAAGATGGATTCTACTATAAAGGTGAGGTAAGTGAGGCTGAGAATGAAACAGTTACTACAAAAATTCATAATCACGGAATAAGTAGTAAGGTAGGTGAAACTAAGTACAGGGATGGTATATATCAGTCTGTCAGCTTAAGCCCCTACAGTAGAGATACTAACCTAGAGATAGTAAGTAATAGTGAAGAAGCAGTTAGTATATCAAGTGTCAGCAGTAATCTACAGGCAGCACTAAAGATTACAGATGGTGCAGTACTAGGACTTCGAGGACAGACTAAGTTATATAGGGGTGGAAATCATACCTTAGATACATATGTTAAAAATGTAATAGTTACTGGTGCAAGTGATACAAGACAGGTGGGTGGAAATCTAACTACTAACTTAAGACTTCCAGATAATGAGACCTTGACACGGGATATACTAGAAGATAATCCAACTAGTGCAGAACGTATTGAATATATTAACAAGTATCACAAGTCACCTGAAAACTTACAAGCTGGGCAGGAATATATAATCTATAAGCGAAGCAGTGGTGTATTAGTAATAGGTGTAGATGATGTAGACCCAAGAAAAACTATAAACATCTTAAGATACAGTAAGGATAAGATTGTAATAACTAAGTCTGTTACATTCCCTAATAACTGGGTAGGTGTAGTGAAGGTCTTATTTGATGGTCAAGATTGGAATTTAACTGTAGACTCTGTTAACTACTAAAACTAATAATACTATGAAATTTGAACAAACACACAAAGACTTAATATCTTATCTGATTGCCTGTATAATGGTACTAAGTGGTATAGTACTAGCCTACTTTAGTTTCTTTATCTTACATCTAATAGAAAATTCAATCTTAGGCTTTATCTCACTAGGTATTACCTTCGCAGGTGCAATTTTCGGTATTACACAAATACTTAGGGATAAATTCAAGGCATACGAAGTGAGTACGAACAAGGCTATTATTAAAAAGCTGAAAGAACAGGAAGAAGATAAGAAAGAAGAAAGTGATTAGGTCTTAGTAGTCCGTGGTATCTAGTAAAGGGTATCACGGGCTATTTTTTAACTCTTTTTAGTACAATTCAAGACAACTAATTAGGTAGGGAATCATTACCTTTGCAAATATGATGAAGAACAGAAGTAAAGAAGTAAGTTCAGTAGTCGAGAGTATTAACAGGGTGGGAGCTGAGATGTACCACCTATTATTAACTTAATCTTTATAATTAGAAGAATAGAAAAGCCGTAGTACTAGTGATAGTGCAGGGTGAAAAAAATTAAAGTAACGGGTAAGACGTTTGAATTTAACCCTGCTATGTTGAGGGATGAGAAACTAATAAATACCCTACTAGAATGTGGTGTACTAAAGGAAGTAAAGGAATCCAACTATAAATACACTGACATAGACAACAGCATAGTAGAACATAAAAAAGAGTTAACAGCCTACCTAATGTTAGTAGATAATACACTAACTAAAATGAAGTCTAATAAACTGTACCTAGCAATAGCCTATAAAGTATTGAATAATGAGGGCTATAGATTCCAAGGGCAGGTAAAGACTGATAGCTTAGACAAGACAATGTACTGTAAGCTATTTAAGAATATAGGGGCTGGAACTAAGGAAACACTTAACGACTATCTAAGTAAGATAGAACTGTATAAAGGTGTTGAATATGTAGAGGGTGAAATAAAACAGATTATCGACAGTGTAAAAGCAAATTAGACACGAGGGGCAGTATAGTAGCCCCTCTTTTTTATGTCCCTACCTAGTATTTTTAAGCGCACGTAATTACAAAGACCTAAATACTTGCAAGACCACCTAGGACATACTAACTTTGCAAACGTAAAAAATAAATTAATTAATAGGAAGTGGGGCACACTATAAACAGCACATAAAAATTATGATAGTAATAAGTAGAAAAAATGAGGTTAAAGATTTTCAGACAGTAGCAGACCTTTTCAAGACCACTAGGCAGGAACGCAACAAGTACTTTGGAACATACCTAGCTGAGGTGACAGATGAAAGACCTTTAGATCTGGGGGGACTTGCTAAGAAGATAGAGGAACAGATAGGAATGTATGAGGAACTGTTACAGAACTTAAAGGGCTTGAAAGAGGAAGTAGTAGCCGAGAAAAAGAAGGAAGATAGCCTTAAGTTCATTGATGGCTTGAAAGAAACCCTAACAAACCCAGACACCAAAGACTTAGCAATAGAGGCTCTAAAGAATCTAGGCTTAATGAACTAGGTGAGATAGTTTTACTTTCATTATTAAAACCTACTCTTAATTTTATATTGTTAACTGAGTAGCTTGACTGAGAAGTTAGGCTACTTTTTTTGTTCCTATTAATTTGGAGGTGTCCCAAATGTTTATTACCTTTGCACCAAGTACCCCAAGCCTTAAAGTTATCGAAACTGGGAGCTATAATACTGAATATCAATGAGTTACCTATGTATGGGCAATGTCATAATGTTTTTGTATTATAAATGGGCTTGTCGTGAGATAAGCCCTTTTAG
>QWCI01000628.1_pt1:0-10000 | contig 14690 bp, 14 predicted proteins | sample 1972541 | NCBI WGS metagenome assembly QWCI01 (sample SAMN09866712, study PRJNA288562) | Human oral metagenome isolate term3_saliva, whole genome shotgun sequencing... | isolation source: mouth | host: Homo sapiens | place: USA: California | reverse complement strand
AAAAAGCCAAATTATGAAGTTCCAGGAACAGTTGGCAGCCGTTGAGAAGAGGCAGAGTGATGTCACTCGGGACTATGACTCCTTAATGACCGAGTTAGAGCCACTCCATGCCGAGCTTCAGAGCCTGAAAGACACCAACTTAGAGGAGCAGAAGGCCAGGATCGAAGAATCTGAGCAAGCTGCGCTGAAAGCCTGGGAAGATACTAAGAAGGCAGTCGCTGAAATCTTCTGGAAAATGGAAATGATTTAAATTAGACCAGTCTGTACGGCCTTTTCTGACGTAGTAGAAAGAAGCACTGTGCGTTAGCACAGGGCTATATAAGGGCATAACCAATATAGCACCGAAGCGAACTAGAACTGGAACGAGAACCTCCATCTAGACCTAAACCTGACACCCGCATACCGCATATGCCAGTGGTTGTGGTACAGGTCGTTCTGTCTGGAATCTGCAGGAGAACTAAATCATGCCGACTTATGGTCAGCAATGTACCGGTCAAATTGATTGTATAGACCCATTTTGCTCGCTTGTTCCCGGTCTGATCAACTTCCTTTTGGCTGTCGTAGAGGTCTTTTTTTTTAGTAAGACCACGGGCAGTACCCGCAGGACAAGCATGCTGCGGTAAGGTAATCCGGCCAACTTATAGATGCAGGGCTCGCTCCCTCCGCAACTAAAGAATGCTCTGCCATTTCTGAGTTTCCTGGAAACCGAAAGCTTAACAACTTTCTTTTGAGGATTAACTAAACCCACCTTTCGACGTCGCTCGAAGGTCTAGTATCTACTCTTATATATAGTAGCCGTCCAATCAACTAATTTCACAGCAAGAAAGCTCTTACCTAGTCAGATAGGTAGGGAAGAACGAAGACAAAAATTTAGCGATAAATCTTGGCTTGTTTAAAAAAAACCTAGATTATGGATAGCTCGGAATTTAGGGAAGACGGACGAATGGTGTTAAAGGGCTTAGAGGGGGCGGTGGAAATGAGAACGGGGAGAAGATTCTTATCAAACCGGGCAGGGCAGGGAAGCAACCAGCGAAGAGAGCATTGGAGAGGGCGGTAGGCTGGGAGAAGGAAAGGTTTTAATAAAAAGAGTTTGCCTAGCGTCTTTCGCTGTCTGTTATTAGAAGAAGGAAGGGATAGGTGGAGGGCCGGGATGCAGAGAATGACGCTATCCGGAAGAGGAGGCATGCATCGTATAAGAATATGGCATCGAAAGTAAGGATATCCACGCACACAAGAGAATCGCTTGGGAAAAAAGGGCATCGTTCTCAAGCGAGATGGGGGACTTTCGGATATGCCTTCCCTGTCTTATGTTATCGCCGCTGTTGATGGGCTAAAGGAGCTGACATACTTAATTTCTTAATCTACGAACGGGATTTCACCTTACCTTCCTTTCCCAGGACTGAAAGCTGCCTAAACTAGATCAATGTTAATGTCCGAGGAGGTTGAATGCGAGGTTCCATAAAAGAAATAGTCAGGGGGGGGAAGCCTTCTCCCTCTCAGGCTAAAGAGTAAAGATAGCCCTTGCCCTCTAATACATGTCACATTGGATTTGCTAGTATTCCTACGGGGCTTAGTCTTCCGAAGAGTCATCCTAATCCATGTTGCTATGTTGCTATGGAACTTACCTGAGTGTCCATATATTGTCGCGGGAAAAAGGCGCTCAGATGCGCTTACAGTCTTATTACTCTATCCTACCAGAGGACTCGAGGGGCCTTTCGGCGCCAGAGCCATAGCAAGACCAGAGCACTCTTCCAGAGTTTTCTTTCAATCTTATCTAACCATTGATAAGATCTAGACCAAATACGAGATGACACGACGTCGAAAGTAAACCTGACCGGTTTCTCTCCGAAAGGAATCGGAGAGACTTTCTTCTTGTCTTGACTTTTCTCTATTTTTTAAGTGAGGTACTTATAAATCTTTTGAGGATGTAACAAGTCCTTCTTTCCAGTCCGCTAGCAGTCCATGCCTAACAGTCTTCGAAGCCGTATCAGGGCCAATTCCCTTTCTTTGAGATTAAGACTCAGGTGAGAAGGAAGGAATTAGGTTGCAGGGGAGCCCCATTCCCGAGCTTCCTCGGTCTTCCTCGTTTTCTAACTGTCCTAGAGGGTTGCGGCTGCTTCTCACTCATCTTACCTGCTCTTCCAGTCATGGAACCCGATGCTGCATGACCAGAATGTTGGAGATCAATAACAGGGCCTGTCATGAAATTTGTCCCCACAATTTCAGTAATCTCCTCTGAATCTGAATCAGCAATGCTTTAATCTGCATCTCCCTTAGTCTTTTCACTTCTACCTAGGATAGTAACAGGTTTAGGATCAAGCCCAACCTCAGCTATGGTCTCCCTGCACACTAGAGACTGTTCTCGATGAGCCGCAACCTCAGCATCAAAGAGGTTCTCACTCCCTTCCAACAAAGTTCAGCTTGATCAGAAATAGACCAAGAATGACCCAAGGGTCCGCCCATAACTTTAAGATATCTTGCTGGCCGACAACCTTTCATCCACAGCATTCACCACCAAAGGTTCAGCAAGAACAGTCCCAGAGTTTACATGGGTCTGCCTAGAGCTGGGATAAGAAAGAGACCCAACAAGATCACCTTGGGACTGCCCAGACCGAGAAGAGATCAAATGCTGTCCAACAATCTAACAGCAGCACTTTCCTCCTCAACTTTATTTTCAGGACTAGAAACTGGAATCTCAGTTGCAGTAATTGGATCAAGCAACCCAGAACCGCAATTTCTACCCCCCCCCCATTATCCTCCTCTTCTAAGCTTTCCAGGACAGCAAACTTATTGGCACCTGATTTCTGCACTTTATCACGATTCCCCGGAAGAATATCAAGGTTGTGAACAACATTAATCTCAGCAAAACTGTTAGGGGAGTCCCCATTACCATTTGGCCTTGTCCGTCCCAACAAGCAAGAAAGAGAAAGAACACCCATAACACTGTGTAATAACTCTGGAAGCAAGCTGTCCGATAGACCTTGACGTGACGCTGTCCTTTATGTAGGGACGGCTTGGACTAACCAGGGTTGTAGACCCTGTGTAGGGCTATATTATAAATAAATAAGAACTAATGAACCTTCCTTTAATGATAGTGATAAGAACTCCCTCCCCATAAGGACTAATATCAAAGACTTAGACCATTAAGCACACCTTAATAAAGACTTTAGTCAGATAAGTTAAGTCAGTCATAAGTAGAAGTAGAAGTCAGACAAGTAAGACAAGCAAGCAACCATGCCCGAAAAAACGGAACCATCAGCCATGAATCAAAGAAGGTATTCTCGACCGCTCACCGATAAAGGGTGGATGAACTTATTCAAGACCAATAAAATAAAGCCGGGATCCTGTGCCGGCATTGCGAATGAATTGACGACCAAATACCAAAAAGGGAGAACCTACCTTGGTGTCATTTCATCCATCCCCTCGTTGTTCCCCGAGACCTTCAAATTCGAATAAGAGCTCGATCAATAGTTAGTGCCCACGGATTAACCCACTAGCCTTTACTTCTCAACTTGAAAGCGAGATGGACTGGAAATGGATATGAAGCGACTAGTACTGCAGCTGGCGCATTTACTGGTTCGACTGAAACGGATTACAGGTAAAAACAGTTTAACCCCCAGCATCTTCATGGGAATGGGTGCTTCAACAGGCTCTGTAATTGAAAGCCAGAACTAGTGAAACTGGTTCACAAGCAACAAGGTTATTGGCTCGGTCAACCGAATCGACGGGTGAAGCTAGCTACCTCAAATAAAGGGTGCTTTTTGTGCTGACCCAAGTCTAGCGATGATAATGCGATGTGCTAGCGCGCCCCTGCCTCCCGAACCAGGGAGTGCATCTTTATTTCCAACTCTTTCTCACCTAGTACGGGTGGATACGCCTTTGGCTCTGCCTTTGTAGGCACTATATTTGGATCCGCAACTTGGTCCCTAACCGCGGAGTCTCAATATCAATCTACTGCATCTCGAGGGTAACGTATTACTCCATTACAAATCAAAGGGTCATTCACCGGTGAAAGGAACCTTGCGCTTGCAGCTTCCCCTCTCCCTGCTACGTTCACTGGTTCAAACCCATAGGCAATTGGCACAGGATCTGATGCCCTTACTTCGGCTACTAGCTTTGATGCTGCTTCCCGCACCCCTTCCCCAGATGCTGGGTAACCTAGGCCTGCAGCGACTAGCTTAGTTCTCGTAAAAACACCATATGGATTTGGCAGGAATGTCACTAGGCGAGGCAGCCTTTTTCAGGCTGCTGGTCGAATTGACAAAAATGTTAGCTTGGACTCGCCCCCTGGGATTGACTATTTGCCTTTCCCCGATGGTTGCGCATTCAAATGTGAGTAGGATTCGCCAGGGATGAGCGACCTGGGAGAGCCTTGGATGGACTTGGCCTGAGGGACCTTACCAAACCCCTTATAAACACCTCTTCCCCCTAAGTTAAGTGGGCTTTTTTCACTATTTACATGGGATCTCTAACGAACGGATATGGCTGTTAAACTACTCGTGTTGGCTTAACTTGGTAAACATCTTTCTTCCTTCGGCTCTCTAACGGGCTATGTCCCGGCTGCTACTAGGTCTCTTTTTGGGCCTGCCTATATCATTGGTAGTTCAGGATCAACGGATGCTGAAGCTATTAATGGCGCGGGATCTTTATCTCAATACGGATCTCCCATCCTTGCCCTTCCTTACCATTCACTTGACCTTCATTCCCTACCGCTACCATCAGACCCAGAAGTGCCTATCCTTGCTATCCAGTCTCCTTCCCTATCCGATACGATACAAGACATAGCTACCCATACGACCTATCCGATCCCACCGAGCAAACAAAGACGTCAGGCCTTTCTTTTGCTATCCAAAGCGGCACGAAGCGGCTTCAACCCGAGGATTACCGGCTTGCTTCCCTAGATGAACGACCAGACTGGACTTGTTCTTGCCCGGGAGTAACTACGAACTGAACTCGATACTCAAGCAGTTCAGGCTACTCAAGACTCATCGCTATCCTCACGAGAAACAAAACGAAAGACCTAAAGACTCAAGACCTGCCCGGCTTCCCTTGCTCCCTAGCTCTGCTCCTTACTCCTTCTCTTGCTACCTATCTCTTCCTTGCCTGACGAGAAGATGCTAAACACGGTTCGATATACTCCTCGAGAGCCTGCCCGAACCAATCCCTTCGATCGACCATCCGATCCTGCTTGACGAGCAGCTGTTTCTATTCGCTTGACAAACCCGCTGCTGCTGTTTGTTAATGCCTCACTGCCTGACCTTAGAGAACGCGAATTACCCCTTCTCCGTCTTTAAGGCTTTAAGGCCAAGAGCTTCTGGATTCTCAAGATGAACCTTCCCGATCCTATCCGAATTAGTCGATTCGAATTGGAATTGTCAATTCTTCCATAACTGCTTAGCCGAAATAACAATTGATTGTGATCGAACCACAAAGTTTTTTTGATGTGGGCCTTTCAAGATTCATCCAACAGAATCCTGTTTACTATTATTATTATTCTAATTATTTTTTCTAATATTCTTCTTCTAATAGCTTCTATTATTATTCTATAATAAGGTAAGGAAGAGAACAAGGGAAAAAAGAAGACAACTGATTGATGCAGTTCCGTATAGAAAGGGTCAGTCATCCGCTCGTACTATGATCAGTTATGGAAGGAAAGAGGAGATTCTTTAGACAAATGTTGTAGTAGTGTATTTTCCTTGATCTTCTTCCTGCACTCGTTCCCGCCAGCCAAGCAGGTATTGAAAAAAGTCCAAGCACCCTGAACCGGACCAAGCAAGCACCCGAAACAGGCTTCGAAGGAAGAAGTAAGCCTACTCTCCAACCATTACCCCCGCCCTCGGTGCCTTCTCTTTTCCCCGAAACTGAAATCTTTCAAGCAAGCAGTAGTCATAGGCATCTTCATACTCAAGCCATCAATCGACATAGTAGTTAAGCAAGCAAAGCCAGCCCGACCTTCCCTCTCTCCTACTCGAGCTTCGTACTTCCCGAAACATCAAGTGGCACAACATCCGTAACCGGAAGAACATGAATCACCCCACCGGAAACCAGTTCTCCTGTGGTTAAGCAAGAAACTTCCTTTTCACTGATCCCTATACCCCAACCGGCATAAGCACTCGTAACAGCTTCATTTATAACATAAACACAAGTTTTTCCATTAGATATAAAGTATATAAGAACCCTATCAAATGCTCCTGTTTAGCCTGTTCCGATCTTCCTCGAGAAGCCTGGTGGGCATTCCCATTTTATTTTCTACTCGTCTTCTTGCTCCAGCTACGATTTTTTTAGTATATAGGGGAGAGTTCCAAACGGACTGACTAAGCCATCGAAAGAAATCAACCGCAAGTATTGGATTCAATGTGAAAGGACAATGCTCATTTCCTTCAATTCATAAGCCCGAGTATCACGATCCCAAAAAAGTAGCCCGAAGTGACTGACCATATAGTCTAGTTTAAATCCCTTTTCCAGAGACGAGAGAAGTAGCAACCATGGACCTAGCTCACAGAAGAAGGGGACTAGTTTCGACAGGAAAGAGGGAACATGGTGTTGTGCTTCTTACCTATGATGATTCCACATTTGCCTAGTCAAGCTTATTACTGGCAGGCGAGACCGATCGATTGAAGTTACGGTTCATAGCTAATCCCGAAGCGAAGTAAGCTGGAGCTTCGAGGTCAGCCTCTAGGTCATAAGCCCATCTGCGATTCCCTCACTCGCTAGCAACCAAACCAAAAGGGATTCCATTCTTCGATTCCCTTCTCTTCCGGTAAGAGTTCAAGCGTCAGTTCTCATAGCGAGGCTTAGGCCGACGAGGCTAGGGCGCGGCCCCCCAATTCTCAACCCCGACTTACACAAGTGGTTTTAGAACCCACATTTTGAAAAGTTCTGTTAGGTTCTTAGTAGCAGTCGGCGACCCTTTCTTCTTTTACTTCACATAGCTTTTCGTCTCCTTGATAGCTGGAAGTTCTCCAAAAGTATGATAAGCTGGAGGACTTTGTACCATCCATTCCAGTGTGGTTGGATTCTGTTCAACAGCCCAAGGACTTGGAGCACATCTTTTGTTGTTTCCACTGCTTGAAGTGATTGTTACGACCACGAAGAAACGACGAATCCCAACTACGGATATATAAGAGCCAAAACTGCTAAGGGCATTCCATCCAGCGTAAGCATCTGGATAATCTGGAATGCGACGTGGCATACCCGAAAGCCCTAAGAAATGCATGGGAAAGAGGGTCGGATTAACCCCGAAAGAAGTGATCCAAAAATGGATTTGACCTAAAGTTTCAGGGTATGTCCGACCAAAGATTTTACCCACCCAATAGTGAAATCCTGCAAATAAAGCAAAAACGGCTCCCATAGAAAGTACATAATGGAAATGTGCAACCGCATAATAAGTATCATGTAGAACAATGTCTAGCCCAGAATTTGCCGTGACTATTCCAGTGAGTCCTCCTATGGTGAACAAAAAGATGGACCCTACAGCAAATAACATGGGTGTTTTGTATTGTATCGAACCCCCCCACATGGTAGCGATCCAACTAAAGATTTTGATTCCAGTGGGGACAGCTATGATCATGGTAGCTGCGGTGAAGTAGGCACGGGTATCAACGTCTAAGCCCACAGTAAACATATGATGAGCCCAAACAAGAGATCCAAGAACACCTGTACTGATCATGGCATAAACCATGCCTAGATACCCGAAGACCGGTTTTCCCGAAAAAGTCGAAACGATATGACTTATGATACCGGATCCAGGCAGAATGGGAATATAAACCTCTGGATGACCGAAGAACCGAAAGAGATGCTGGTATAATATGGGGTCTCCCCCTCCAGCGGGATCAGAAAAGGTTGTATTAAAGTTTCGATCGGTTAATAACATGGTAATTGCCCCTGCCAGTACCGGAAGTGATAATAAAAGTGGGAATGCTGTCACTGGAACGGACCACACAAAAAGGGGTGATCTATGCATAGTCATTCCAGGTCCACGCATGTTGGAGATAGTTGTTATAAAATTGATAGAACCTAAAATGGATGAAACACCAGATAGATGAAGACTAGAAATTGCTGAATCAACTGCTCCTCCAGAATGGCTGGTAATACCACTTAAGGGCGGATAGACCGTCCACCCAGTGCCGCTACCCACTTCTACTAAGGCTGGGCTTAATAGGAGCAAGAGACTTGGTGGCAACAACCAGAATGAAATATTATTTAATCGTGGAAATGCCATGTCAGGTGCACCTATCAGAATGGGAACAGACCAATTACCAGATCCACCTATCATCGCCGGCATAACCATAAAAAAGATCATTAAAAAAGCGTGAGCCGTTATTAAAACATTATAAAGTTGATGATTCCCACCAAGAATTTGATCGCCGGGTCGTGCTAATTCCATACGAATCAGTACTGAGAAGCATGTGCCCATCACTCCAGCAATGGCACCTAAGATGAAATATAGAGTCCCTATATCCTTGTGGTTAGTGGAGAACAGCCATCGGACCGGATTTGTCGTAAAATTGAGATTATTTCGTTTCCTTCCTTATCAGAGAGGGGCCCCTTAGGGAGCGGGGCTTATTGAAAAAGGCTGAGAGCTGCGAAGAAAACTACAGGTTTGTTCGCACTATATAAGTAATCCGCTTGTAAATTCTTGGTGTAATACTCACTCGTAAATAAATGATTGGTGTCAGAATTTTTCACTGATCAGGTGTGATCAGTCTCATCCGTGTAAGAATTAGGAATTCCTCTTCCAACTCGTCCCGGAATGGGCGTTATGGCAAAGAACAAGAAGAAAACAAAAGGAGGAATTTGTCCAATAGTAACAAATGGTGCCTCCACAGGTTGACATCCGATCCAACCTAGTAGTAAGCGATCCGCCAAAAGCAACCAAAATATTCCTTGGTGAATCGGTCGAAAACTTGAACTACGCACATACATACTTTTAAAAAAAGGTAAAGCCAACAGACATATAAAAACTGGTGCTATTGCGGCTACACCTCCCGATTTGTCAGGTATACTACGAAGAATGGCATGGATCGGTAGGAAATACCATTCCGGCACAATATGAGGCGGGGTGGGCATCGGATTAGCAGGTATATAATTGTCGGGATGCCCCAAAACATTAGGAGCATAAAAAATCCAAATGGAAGAAAAGATAGCAGAAGCTACCCGACCTACTAGATCCTTTACATAAAAATAAGGGTAAAAAGAAATTTTATCCATCTCTGAATGGACACCCAATGGATTATTTGATCCATATTGATGCAATGCGGCCAGATGAAGAAGACTGGCGCCTACTAAAATAAGGGGGAGTAAATGATGAAGACTAAAAAAACGATTTAAGGTGGCATTGTCCACGGAGAAACCACCCCAAAGCCAAGTCACTATGGTATCTCCTACTACAGGTATGGCGCTAGCTAAGCTTGTAATTACTGTAGCTCCCCAAAAGCTCATCTGACCCCAAGGTGGTACGTATCCTGTAAAAGCTGTCACAATCATTAATAGGAAGATTACAACTCCGAGACACCGAACAAATTCCCTAGGACTGCTATAACTCGCATGATATAGACCACGAAAAATATGAAGGTGAACCACAATGAGAAACATACTTGCCCCATTAGCATGCATATAACGGAGCAACCAGCCCCCTTCAACATCTCTCATAACGTGTTCTACGCTGTTGAAAGCTAAATCCACATGAGGTGTGTGATGCATAGCTAAAAAAACGCCAGTGACTATCTGAATGACTAAACAAATACCAGCTAACGAACCGAACCCCCACCAATAACTAAGATTGCTCGGGGTTGGATAATCTATCAAATGCTGATTCAGTGTGGAGGATATAGGTTGTTTAAGAAGAGAGAATCGTTGGTTCCTTATAGTCATTTCTCTTTTCTATCGTGACAACTCTTGTTCCCCCACCTTTTTAGCGTTCTGGGGCCCTACTTACTAAATTATAATTATAGATATATAGATATATATATAATTATATAGATAATCTAATTTTATATCT
>QWCI01003163.1_pt1 | contig 14717 bp, 9 predicted proteins | sample 1972541 | NCBI WGS metagenome assembly QWCI01 (sample SAMN09866712, study PRJNA288562) | Human oral metagenome isolate term3_saliva, whole genome shotgun sequencing... | isolation source: mouth | host: Homo sapiens | place: USA: California | reverse complement strand
CGTTTGAAACACATTCACGTAATGTTCGCAACGTGTTCGTTATCTGTGTGTTACATATTCGCCGTGTAAAAGTATGGTTTTTGCGTTGTAAAAGTATGGGTTTTAGTATGCAAAAACCACACTTTTAGCTTGCAAAAACTACCTTTTTAAATATCGAAAGTATGCCTTTTGCATTTCAAAGTAAGAACCTTTGATAACAAAATAAAATATTTTAGAAACATAAACAAATGCTTTTCACACTACATAACAAAGCAAATATGCACAAAAAAAGGTACTCCGAACAAAGCAGAATACCTTCTAATAATATGGAAAATTCTTTAAAGTTCCAATTAACGACATATAAAGTTGAAATCGGAATCGAACTGTTTGGGGTGCCGCCCTATAAGAACGGTATTCAATAAACAGTTAGCAACAATCTCTTCTTTACTTAAATCAACCTTCGGATCTATACGTACATCTTTCCCTAACAATACCTCCCATGGTCCGTTAAAGTTACTATCATCGGCACCAAAGAACATTTCGTTCGAATCAGGATCCTCCATTAACTGGTAATGAATGTACTTTTTCGATGGAACAGGAGTGATATTTAATAGCAATTCATAGGCATTTTGGAAAGCATTACGCTGATGGCGTGCCTTTGGAAACATTAATCCGATGTATGGAAATATCTCTTCGAACTCGTAAGCTTGGAAGTATTCTTTTAGTTTCATCGTACTATTGCCTATCGTAAACTTAGAACTTAGCCATTTTTATAGCTACAATTGCACATTCATCGCCCTTATTTCCAAGCTTTCCACCACTTCTATCCTTAGCTTGTTGTAGGTCGTTTGTTGTAAGTAGACCATACACTATAGGTATTTCTGCCGTAGCATTGAGGCGTGAAATGCCATAAGTTACTCCCTGGCAGATATAGTCGAAGTGTGGAGTTTCGCCTCTAATAACGCTTCCAAGTATGATAATAGCATCATAACCTCCGTTTAGCGTCATCTGGTGAGCACCATAAACCAATTCGAAACTACCTGGAACAGTCTTCACATGTATATTTTCAGGAATGGCACCATGCTTCTCCAGCGTTCTAACAGCACCATCAAGGAGTGCTCCAGTGATATCTGGATTCCATTCAGACACTATTATTCCGAAGCACATATTACTTGCATCGGGGACTGAAGCGAGGTTGTAGTCAGATAAATTGTGTAATGCTGTAGACATTTCTGAGTAGAAATTAGTTGCTTGCACGCTCAATGTACTTATCAATATCCTGATACATTGGAGACGTTACATACTTTGTTTTAATTTCTTGATATAGTTTTAGGGCATCGGCTTTCTTGCCTTCGCTTTCTAAAATAATACCTGCCTTTCTCAATGCCAATGGTGCTATGCTGATATTAACACCTTCAAAGCCTTTTGCATTTGCCATATCGGCAGCCTTTTTAAAGCTTTCTACTGCCTTATCGTTCTGGTTATTATTGGCATAAATATCTCCAAGAGCCATCTGAGAGGCAGGACTAATAATCTGATCGTTAGATGTTGAGAACTTCTGAACGTACTCTAAGGCTTTCGCCCAATTGGGTTTTTCTTGGTGAGCATAGCATAATCCGACATAAAGATTAGCAAGATTGCCTGCATCGGTACTACTATAATCGCTTTGAACCTTCTGAAAAGCCTTGAGAGCTTGGTCGTATTGCTGTGCTTGGAAGAGCTTTTGAGCTTGTGCTAACTCGGTACTTGCATCTTCTTCCTGTGGTTCTACGATGAAAGTTCTATATAAGAAGAACCCAGCAACTACTACAAGGACTGCTACTATAGCAATGATTGCGGTTTTTCCGTGCCTCATAAAGAAGGCTTCCGACTTGTTGAGGGTTTCTTCGTATGTGCCCTCTGCTTTTTTGTTTACCATGTTTGTTTATATTATTTTATTATTTTCGCTTTGTCGTTGCAACACTATTGATTGCTAAAAGTTGATATAACGTGGCAAAATTACGTATTTTCTTGCACATATTGAAATATATTTCGTTTTTTTTTAAGGTTGATATTAAAAAGAGCGCCCTTCTATTTTAGGACGCCCTTTTATATTGTTTAATATGCAATATTCCTTATTTTACTGCTATTTTCTTTGTTATTATTCCGTTAGTTGTTGCTATTCGCACTACATAGATGCCATTTTGTATGGGCAAGTTAATGGTATTTGCAATGTTAGATGTGCCGAATAGCTTTCTGCCAGCTATACTATAGACATCTATACGACATACTTTCTGTGTATTGTTAATGCAAATTGTGTTGCCGTTTATAGTGCAATCTACTTCTGTTTCGTTGGTTTGAACATTTTTTACACCTGCTTTTGTATCTATATAAACTATTTGTGTGTTGTTGCCAGCAAGGGGAACTTCTTGCCCATACGCCTTTCCTTTGGGGCGATATTCGGCATAAAGCAGATACGTACCGGGCTTTAATGCAGCATCGGGAGTTAGTGCGAAGGTGTATTCTGCACTTTTTCCTTCGTCTAAACTTATTGTTTTCATAAACGCTAACATTATTTTCTTTATTGCTACTGCTTATCCATAGCATCTCACCGTCCTGATAGAACACTGGAGTTGTTACCTCTTCGCGTACCTCTAGTATATTTTCTTCGCTAAAACCAGGTACGAATGGGTAGTTCTCCCACATTGCAATTCGTTCTCTGTAGCGTTGTTTCTCTTCTTCGGTAGCATCGTCTTTAGGTTTAGAAACATTCACATTCTTTTCGAAAGCCGATACTTTGTATTTACCAGAAGGCATATCTTCTGGTAGTTCGCATAGCAATTGTATAGTTTTTTCGCTATTATCGTAAACCTGATGGAATGTTTTTTTATCGTCTTCGTGCACGTAATAAACTTTCGAATCGTTGTTTACGTCTGTGAATTTGAGCCATATATGGTTGAGAATAAAGTCGTTGCTATTATTCTTTAGCACTAGTGTGAACTTACCAGAACCTTTTGCGTGCAATTCGTTTTCTGCCGTAATAGGTTTCACAAGTGTTACATTTGGCACAGGTTCGTTTTGTTTTACGCTTACAATAGTGTTGTTCTTCACTGTTGCTGCAGCATAATTTGGCAGGTTGTTAGGGCAAAGCACCAACTGCCAATCGTTACTATTGTCGGCTTTAACGGCAAATTGTATGCTGTAATCGCTACCATCTGGCACATTATTTTCTATGTTTTTATGTATCCAATTACTAATGTAGTAGCCTGTAGTATAGAGATTTCCGTCTAGCTTTACGGCATCAAACACTTTGTCGTCTTGCTTTAAAATGGCTTTTACTTCTTTATTTTTATCCAACAAAACAAGTGCAACTTTCCCTGTAAACTTATCGCAATCGTGGCTATCAATGCGTTGCATTCCAAGTATTTGCCCTTCTGCTTCAACCACAGATAGTCTGCTTGAGCCAAAAATAGCCCATTGTTTTTTGCCCGGATTGGCACTATCGAGAGGCTTTATACCCGTAATTATTTCTTGCTGAAGGTTATATCCGCCGCCATTAGCTCCAATTCCGAGTGCATAGGGTTCGAGAGCGTTCACTCTAAAGTATCCGTTACTCTTGCCATACCAGCCCCAATTAAAGTGGAAATAGTCTTCGCTGTCGTATCCATCGCACACAAAAGCGTGTCCGCCTTTACCATCTTCGTTCGAAGCTGAGTAGAAAACTGGACGTCCTGCATCTAGTTCTGTCTTTATCATAGCTATCCATTGCGGTGTAGAATAGTACTCGCGCTTTTTATAGGCTATACCTGTGTCGTATCCAAAGTGGTTTACCATTGCGCCAGTAACGGCTTGCGAGTAGGCTCCAGCCTCACCACTGGGCATAAAAGACATGTGTACGCTAAATGCTGCAAGGCTGCTTAGTGTGGCAACCATATTATTTTCGGTTTCATCGGCATTATCAATCTCTAACCGTTCGGGCATTTTTGTCCAATCGAAGGTGGCTGATGCAAAATCTACAATGTGTTTTTTACCAAGATTGTCGGTGTAAGTCATATTGCCAGTTCCCTGCATTGGCCATTTATAGTAGCGCATAATTTGTGCCATTGCGGTAGCTACACACCCCACATAATATCGTTCTTTTGGGTTGTTTTCGGTTGCTTTGCGTTCTGGCATCTTGTTAAAGAATGGTGCATCTTGCCCCCATTGAATGTTTTTTAGTAGTGGTTTCACCTTCACTTCGCCGTGTGGTGCCACTCGTTCGTCTTCTTTTACGAAGTCGGTAGAGCCTGTACGCTGTTGGTTTTCAATGGTACGTGCAAACATTTGCATCATAGTTACAACGTTATCGGGTGCTCCTTCCAAATCGAAGGTACCATTATCGCTATATCCTATGATGTTTCCGATGGCGTCATCGCCCGATACAATAACAAATCCGCCGTTGTTTTCTACATTATAAATATAGAAAGGTGCATACGAAGGTGTGGTGGGTGTACTGGGCAACAACCTTTTTGGCAGTGCCATTAGGGTTGTTTTAACATTCCGTTGAAGTTTTTTTGCAAAGAAGTTTTGTGCTATGCGTTGTGCCTCTGTCCGTGAAATTCGTTCGGCAAAGGCAGGTATTGCGAGTATCGCAAATAGCAGCAAAAGATTTAAACTACGTTTCATGCTTTTAAATTTAGTTGTAACTATTTGGTTTTATGATAACTATTGTGAATTGATAAGAGCTTTAAGTCAGTCTGTTTTGCATTGTGTTTAGGGTTGTTTTAGCTCTTTTCTCGTTCGTTAAAGCGTGCGTTCTCTCATTGTTTCAATGCCTAAGCACAGCTAACATTGTACGTTTTTTTGAACGAGAACAATTCTTTTAGCCAATGTAAGTCTTGTTTTTGCAGTGCTCAAACAAGCTTAATTGCAAAAAAATTGCCTTATACAGGTTCTCAATCTGCGGTGCAAATATAACCCTTTATTCTTAAATAAGTATAACATAAGGTAAATAAAGCATTATTATAAGTGTTTTTTAACATTCCAATAAATTGAATATGAATATATAAAATTGTTTTCGTGTATATATGCAAATATACGTATCGTTGCGCTGTAATATATCTTTCTGAAAGTCAAATAGTTACAAAGGCATTTCAAAAAGTAGGTTTTTGGCGTGCAAAAAGGGGGTTTTTATAATGCAAAAAGGGGGTTTTTGCAAGGTAAAAACCCATCTTTTGTTTTCCGGTAGAGTATCTTTCACAATATATGCACCATAAATATGCAGAAATGTGCTATTGTTGTTGCTGAATAAATTAGGTGCTATTGCCAGCAAAATAAAACAAAAATGCGATGCATTCGTTCGGAATACATCGCACTACTATATATTGTTTCACCACTATTGAGGCTAAAACAATGAAATGAAAAAGAGTTGTTAATAAGCGTGATCGTCGTCCTCAATCTCCTGACGGTCAATCTTTTTGCTATCAATACTGCGCCAAGCACAGAAGATATAACCCAAAACAAATGGTGCAATCAGGCTTGCATAGAACATTGCGGTGAGGGTAAACTCGCTCGAACAACTGTTCTTAATAGTTAAAGAACTCTGCAAATCGGCAGTAGATGGGTAGTATGCTGTGTTGTTATAGCCTGCTATAAGGAACAAAACTATTACAACTAACACCACGCCAATGCCTGTTGGCCAAATGCCTTTTATGTAGTTTTTTTGCAAAAGTGTGCGTATTATGCCAAAAAGCACCAACAACACGCCCACCAAAAGCACAAGAGCCAAGTACCACATATCTATAAGATTGTGCAAATACTTCATTTCTTCCATTACTATGGCACCTTCTGCATTTACCGCATAGCCACTACCAAGAAGGGTTTTGCCCAAGAATGCAAGGAAAAACACAAGGAACAGTATGGTGTTTACAAGCAATTGCGGACGAATGCGTGCACGTATGGCATCGTCGGACACATTATTATTAATATAAAGAATGCCCAACACGCGTGCGAGAAACACAACGGCAATTCCAAAAACAACCACCCATGGGTTCAATAACACGTCTAATCCGCGTGAAGCATTAGCCCAATGAGAGATAACAGGCTGCATACTGTTTACTATATTAGCCTTTTCTACTATGAAATTAGACCCTGTAAAGAAGGTTGCAACGGCACCGCCAAGCAACAATGGTCCTACTATACCATTTATAATTAGGCACGTTTGGAAGGTTTTTACACCCAAAAGATTACCTGCTTTGTTCTGAAACTCGTAGCTAACAGCCTGAATTATGAACGAAAAAAGAATGATAATCCACACCCAATAAGCCGAACCGAAGCTGGTAGAATAGAACAATGGGAACGAAGCAAAGAAGGCTCCGCCAAACGTTACCAGGGTAGTGAAAGTAAATTCCCACTTACGTCCTGTAGAGTTTACCACCATACGGCGTTCTACATCAGTCTTTCCTAATTGAAAAATCATAGAGTTTGCTCCCTGCACAAACATCAAGAAGACAAGCAATGCCCCTAAGAGTGCAATTAGAAACCACCAATAATGTTGCAAAAAATCGTATGTCATAGCTGCGGTCCTTTCTTTATTTGTTTACACATAATACTTATTTCTACTAGAAGCATAGCCGTAAATAGGAATAAGAACAAGAAGAATGTAAGTGCAACACTCCCACTATTGAGGTCGCTAACAGCTGCCCATGTAGGCAACATATCCTGTATTGTCCAAGGCTGACGCCCAAATTCGGCTACCAACCACCCACATTCGCTAGCAATATATGCCAACGGAATAAGTGCAACGCCCACAATTTGCAATAGACGTGGACGGCTTATATCCTTTCTATAAAGCACAAACAGGATAATGGCAAACACCAAAATGAACAATGCTCCTAAGCCTACCATAAAGCGGAATGCCCAGAAATTGATACCAATAGGAGGCACAGTTTGATCTGCATTCTTAATGTAGCCATAACCAAAGTACTTCATGTTCTCCTTCAAAGTCTTTATGTTGGCATCTGTTTTCTGTCCTCCACGATAGGCTTTAAGGGCTTCTATGGCTTGTTTTCCACGTATAATTTTCTCTTTAAGTGGTAGTTCTACCGTGCCATCGTCCTTTGTGTAACCATTAATAATGTTACGAATACCAGGCACATAACCGTTAAAATCGCGTGTAGCAAGGAACGAAAGCACCTTAGGAACAGCAATTTTCATTGGTGGTTCTGTCTCTTTTGTGTAGTCGGGCTGTGCAAATGGATTCACAAGAGCCACCCCCGTAAGAGCTTCTCCCCTGCCTCCTTCGTACAAAGCCTCCATTGCTGCAAGCTTCATAGGCTGATGTTGTGCCACAAGATAAGCCGATTCGTCGCCAGCAACGGCAGTAAGCAACGACGCACATAGGCCTACGACAGCGCCAACCTTTAGACTTTTGCGCGCAAAATCTACATGTCGCTTCTTCAAAAGGTACCAACAACTAACGCCAACACAGAAAGCTGCACCCAAAACCCATGCAGATGTAACGGTATGGGTAAACTTATTCACAGCCATAGGGCTTAAAGCAACTTCCCAAAACGAGGTCATTTCGTTACGCATGGTGTCTGGATTGAATTCACAACCCACAGGATTCTGCATCCAAGCATTGGCTACAAGAATCCACCAAGCCGATATTGTGGCGCCAATACCCGTAAGCCAGGTAGACGCAAGATGGAATCCGGGCGACACTTTCTTCCACCCAAAGAACATAACAGCCACGAAAGTAGATTCCATAAAGAAGGCTAACATACCCTCAATAGCTAGCGGAGCACCGAAGATATCGCCTACAAACCAAGAGTAATTACTCCAATTGGTTCCGAATTCGAACTCCAATATGATGCCAGTAGCTACTCCCATAGCAAAGTTAATACCGAAAAGACGTTGCCAAAACTGCGCCGTCTTTTTCCAAAACATCTCTCCCGTACGATAATAGTACGTTTCCATAATCCCCATAATGAGAGCAAGACCAAGTGTTAGCGGCACAAACAGCCAGTGATAGATGGCTGTTAGCGCAAACTGAGCACGCGACCAGTTCACAACATCGGGGTCGATGGTTAATAATAGATTTCCCATTTCTTAATAATATAACTGTTAGAATTTATTTATAGTTCCCTCGTTTATTCTCATTTCTACACATAACAGATGCTTAAACACACCATACAATTTACTATATACACCATAACCAATTCACATATTCTATAATAGTAGGCTTTAAAAAGTCTCTATCCATAACATTTAGTTGCGCTTTAACATTTCCTTTTCAACGAATTTTGCGTCATCACCACCCTTAGAATGCTCTTTTATAAAGTTCGGAAAAAAGAACAATTTTAGGACAAAAAACATAATAAAGAGCTTTATTAATATTACAAGCCATAGCGTTTTGCCAAGCGTCATACTACGAAATCCATCGTAGTATAAGTCAAAAACCCTATATATAAAGCCTCTTTTGCGCATTTAATGTAATTGTTTCGTAATGTGTACTATATACAATTGTATGTATTAAGTTACAGAAGATAGTACTATCAAGTGCCAAGCAAGGTTTAATTTAGTACGAATTAAGTTTTTTGAACTACAAAATATAGGTTGCTTTAAGGTACAAAACCAACTGTACGAAATGCAAAAACCATACTTTTGGTACGCAAAAACCATACTTTTGGAATGCAAAAACCATACTTTTGGAATGCGAAAACCATACTTTTGGTACGCAAAAACCATACTTTTGGTACGCAAAAACCATACTTTTGGTACGCGAAAACCATACTTTTGGAATGCAAAAACCATACTTTTGGTACGCAAAAACCATACTTTTGGAACGCAAAAACCATACTTTTGAAATTAAAAAATGGCAGTATTAGATATAGAATAGAACTTTATGATAAAACGAACGTTGCTTTTCAGCATATTTTTAGGTGCTGTTAATTTTGTTTTTTCGCAAGAAATGGCTTCTATTATACAGGAAAAGCCACTGAGAAGGCTGGAAATACAGCCCTCAATTGCACAAAAAACAATAGGCGAAAAACATAAAGCGCAAACTTCGATGGCACAAGAAAACACTGCAATAACGCAGGAAACAGCTGCCGATAAGATGGAAAATGGAACGGCAGAAAGCCAAGAAGTGATTGCAGAAAGACGCAATGTGCTGTCGTTAAAGCGTTGTCGTGAACTGGCATTGGCTAATAATAAACAGCTGGCAATATCTAAATTGACTGCTCAAATAGCCGAAGACACACACAAAGCTGCCAAAACTAAGTATCTACCACGTGTTACTGGTATGGCAGGATACGAGCATTTGTCGCGCGAAATATCGCTTCTGAACGATAAACAAAAGCAAACTCTCTCTTCATTAGGGTCTACAACAGTAGGTCAGGTAGGCAGTCAGATTGGTCAAACCATTGGTCAGCTGCAACAACAAGGCTTCATTTCGGCTCAAGCAGCCCAACGATTAGCCGATGTTTTAGGTGGTATTACAACGCCACTATCCCAAGCAGGCAACAACATTGGTGAGACAATACGACGCGGATTGCGTACAAACACAAAGAATATGTATGCTGCTGGCATTATGGTTACGCAGCCTATATATATGGGAGGAGGCATAAAAGCACTTAACGACATAGCTACCATTGGCGAAGAGTTTGCTCAAAACGATATAAAACTAAAGCAACAAACAGTGCTTTTTGCCGTTGATAATGCATATTGGCTTATTGTTTCGCTCCAAAAAAAGTCGATACTGGCTATACAATACCGCAATCTAATAAGCAAGCTGCACGATAATGTAAATAAAATGTACGATGCCGGCGTTGCAACAAAGGCTGATGGTCTGAAGGTTTCAGTAGCTGAAAACACCGCAAACCTTACCATTTCCGAAATAGAAAATGGCATTTCGTTAGCGAAAATGGCACTTTGTCAGCTTTGTGGACTACCTCTTGATGGCGATTTAATACTCGAAGACGAAGCAACAGACAATCTTTCGGGTTTTGTTCCTACACATTATAATAATGTAGATACTACTTTTAATGCTCGACCAGAAGTACGAATACTTCAAAATACAGTAGATATAACCAAGCAAAACACCAAACTTATCCAATCACTTTATCGTCCTCACCTTGCCTTAACAGCAGGTTATACTGTATCGAACCCCAATGCTTTCAACGGATTTGAACAGAAATTCAAAGACATTTGGAGTGTTGGACTGGTGTTACACGTACCCATTTGGAACTGGGGAGAAGGCAAATACAAGGTGAGAGCCGCTCGAACAGCTACCCAAATGGCACAAATGGAACTGAACGACGTACGAAACAAGATTAGATTAGAGGTAGAACAAACTCGTTTCCGCCTTAAAAACGCCAATAGTCGCCTGGCTACGGCTAACAAGAATATGGCTTCGGCAGAAGAAAACCTACGTGTTGCCAACCTCGGATTTAAGGAAGGAGTAATGACAGTTACCGATGTTATGCAAGCACAAACGGCATGGATGTCGGCAAAGACTGCCATTGTTGATGCCGAAATAGATGTTCGAACCGCACAAGTAGCACTTAAAAAGGCACTCGGAGAACTGTAGAAGCTTTAGCAAACAACCACTATTGTTACACAAGAAAGTGGATCTTCAAGCTGAAAAATATTATTTTAGAACTATAATAGAAACAAAACAAACATAACAAAGACATTCATTATGTCAGCAAAATCGCAACATAACAACATTCTTTTAGCCATTCTGGGCTTTGCCAGTGTAGTAATACTAGTGGCAGTAATAGGCTATTTCACCTTAGGAAAGGACGAAGAGATTATTCAAGGCGAGGTTGATGTCAGCGAATATCGTGTAGCTTGCAAACTACCAGGACGTATTACAGACATCAAAGTAAAGGAAGGCGACTACGTACACAAGGGACAAGTGCTCGCTGTACTAGCCATTCCAGAAATGAATGCACAGGAAAACGTAGCCAAAGCTACCGCCGGTGCAACCGAAGCTCTAAGCGATTTGGTGGAAGAACCCAATAGACAAGAGCTGATTACAGCAGCTTACAATGTTTATCAGCAGGCTATTACTGCCAACGAAATAGCTGGAAAGACTTACGGACGACTACTTCGACTTTTCAACGAGGGGGTTATTTCGGCTCAAAAACGCGACGAAGCTGAAGCAGCATATAAAACTACGCAGTCAGCAGTGGACGTTGCGCGTGCCCAATACGACCTTGCAAAGAGCGGAAAACGTAAGGAAACCAAACAAGCAGCCAAGAAACAGGCACAAGCAGCACGCTCTGCAGTAGACGTTGTTAGGTCGTTTTTAAAGGAAACAGTACAAAGAGCTACTGCCGATGGGGAGGTTTCTACTATCTATCCAAAGGTTGGCGAGTTGGTAGGACTAGGAAGTCCGATTATGAGTATTGCTATGACGAACGACGTTTGGGTTACTTTTAACATTCGCGAAGACCAGCTTAATGGTATGAAGGTGGGCACAAAGCTGAAAGGTTTCCTACCTGCATTCAACAAAAATATAGACTTACAGGTTACGTCTGTTAAGGATCAGGGTTCGTATGCTGTATGGAAAGCAACAAAAGCAAACGGACAATACGACCTTAAAACCTTTGAAGTAAAGGCAAAACCCATAACAAAAGTAGATGGAATGCGCCCTGGAATGTCGGTTATATTAAAGAAATAGCATCGTAATAAGATGGAAATTACATCTTAAAATTACAGAAGCTACTATACCAAAAAGTGGAAGTCTATATATAATAAGGTGGAAATAGTTTTCTAACAAAATAGATATAACTCTCCCGTAAAATAGAAAAAGCAACAAAACCTGCCTACATTGGTTTTGCATATAGCCTGCTTTTTACTTAAGAAAGAGAGAAAAACAAAACAAAAAAAACGGCTCAATCGTGTTCCGACGCATTATAAACATAGCGGCAAGAGAGGTAGATCAGCTTGTACATACACCCATCTACCTGTTCTGTATGGTGATTTTTCCTATTATCATTCTTAATTTTTTCACATCGCTAATGAGTTCTGGGCAACCCGAAAAGATGCCTTGTGGTGTGGTAGACAACGACAATTCGGCTGTAACACGTACACTTATACGCCGATTAGATGCCTTCCAAAGCACAAAAGTAGTAGCCCATTACACAAACGTAAACGAGGCGCGGCGTGCCATTCAGCAGGGAAAAATATACGCATATCTATATATTCCAGAAGGAACAACCGCAAAACTTGTTAGTGGAAGACAGCCTACAGTGTCGTTTTATTATAGCAACGTTACATTGGTAGCAGGGTCGTTGCTCTTCAAAGACCTTAAAACCATCACCACACTCGGCTCGGCTGCCATTGGTTCGGCTAAGCTTCAGATGTTAGGAAAGACCAATAGAGAAATAAAAAATACCCTTCAGCCTATAGCACTCGACGTGCATACCATTGGAAATCCGTGGTTAAGCTACAACATTTACCTCTCTACCATTATGGTGCCAGGTGTGTTTATGCTATTCATGCTACTAATTACGGTCTACTCTATAGGCACTGAACTAAAGTTTGGACGGTCTAAAGAGTGGATGCAAATGGCAGGAAAGAACATCTTTATAGCACTTTCGGGCAAATTGTTACCACAGTTTCTTGTATTCTTCAGTATGTTTTTGTGCTACGAATGGTATGTCTATGGGCACTTAAACTTCCCCCACCCCGGTGGAATTTCCAAGATGTTGCTTATTGCTTTGCTCACCGTTACAGCGGCACAAGGGTTCGGTGTGTTCGTATTTGGACTAATGCCATCGCTCCGTATGTCTATGAGTGTTTGCTCATTATGGGCTGTTGTGGGGTTCTCAGCGTGTGGAGCAACCTTCCCTTTGTTTGCTATGGACTCGCCAATTATAGCTTTAGCGCAGCTCATACCCCTCCGACACTATTATATGGTATACCAAATTGCCGTCTTCAATGGCTATCCTCTCATTAACGCATGGCCACATGTGGTGGCTCTCGTTGCCTTTGCGGCTTTGCCATTGCTTACTGCACGCAACATAAGGAGGGCTATGTTAGAGTATGTTTACATTCCTTAGTGCACATAAAAGTGCCATTCATTGTATGCTACATTATACAAACAAACAGAAAATAGATAGTAAAAGGTTCAACAAAAAGGCAAGTTTCCAATTGTAAAAGCAAGGAAGAAAAACGAGCTTATGGAGAAAAAAACAAACAGTAGGCATACAAATGCCAACAGCAATTTAATTGTTTCTATCTGCTACATTTGGTGGATTGAAATGAAGAATACCATTAAAGACGAGGGTGTTCTTATATTCTTCGTACTCGTTCCGTTGCTCTACCCACTGCTTTATTCATGGATTTACAATAACGAGGTGGTGCGCAATGTGCCCGTTGTAGTGGTAGACCAGTCGCATACAGCTACTTCGCGCCAGTTTGTGCGTATGGTTAATGCGTCTCCCGATGTGGAGGTGGCTTACTATTGCAACAGTTTGCCCGAAGCAAAAATCGTTGTAGAACAACAAAATGCCAATGGTATTATATATTTACCAAAGAACTTTGAACAAACATTAAACCGAGGAGAGCAAGCCCATATAAGTGTTTATTGCGATATGAACCTTATGCTTGCCTACAAAGCAATATACCAAACAAGCCTTGCTGTAGCCCTCGAGATGGGAAAAGAACGGCAAAAAGATATGATAGGAAATATTACCGTACGCGACGAACAGGTGAACACACAACCGTTAGAGGTGGTAGAAGAACCCATTTTTAACGTTACTGGAGGTTACGGAAATGCCATTCTGCCGGGTGTGTTAATACTTATTCTACAACAAACCCTGCTACTTGGCATTGGTCTTTCGGCAGGTACAGCACGCGAAAACAATCGCTATCAAGACCTTGTCCCCATCAGCAAGCACCATAATGGCATATTTAAGATAGTTCTGGGAAAGTCGCTTTGCTATTTCATGATATACTGTGTGGTGGCTGCTTACATTACTTTAGCCGTACCACACATATTCCATTTCACCATGTTGGCACAGCCTGCCGACCTTATTGGGCTGCTTGTACCCTACCTTTTATCGGTTATTTTCTTTGGAATGACACTCTCGTGCCTTGTTCGACACCGCGAAAACGTAATGTTACTTGTGGTGTTTACGTCCATTCCTTTCCTATTTTTAACAGGCGTTAGCTGGCCTCGCACCAACATTCCTGCCATTTGGGAAGGCATAGCATGGCTCATTCCTTCAACATTTGGCGTACGCGGCTTCCTTAGTTTGTCGTCTATGGCAGGCACGTTAGACGACATTCGCACCGAAGTGTTTGCACTTTGGACACAAGCCATTGTCTATTTCTTCATTACGTGTATGGTGTATCGCTACCAAATTATTAGTGCACGGAAACACGCTATTGTCCATGTGGGACGAACAAAAGACAAAATTGAAAAGGCACGAACGGCACGAAAGCAACAGGTTTCTGACAACAAAGGCACACAAAACGCACACAGCGAGGAAACACCAAAATAGTTATTGCAACCGAGAAATACACACTATAGAAAGCAGCTAATATATCGCAACATTGTAAGAGTGCCGAAGCCAAAAAATAAAAACCCCCTTTTTGCATTGCAAAAACCATACTTTTGCAATGTAAAAACCCCCTTTTTGCACGCCAAAAACCATACTTTTGCAACGCCAAAAACCATACTTTTGCAACGCAAAAACCATACTTTTACACGGCGAATATGTAACACACAGATAACGAACACGTTGCGAACATTACGTGAATGT
>QWCI01000623.1_pt1 | contig 14718 bp, 15 predicted proteins | sample 1972541 | NCBI WGS metagenome assembly QWCI01 (sample SAMN09866712, study PRJNA288562) | Human oral metagenome isolate term3_saliva, whole genome shotgun sequencing... | isolation source: mouth | host: Homo sapiens | place: USA: California | reverse complement strand
GTTCTTTAATGTAGCGATATCTTTGTAATCGATTTCAACAACATTTTCCGCTGTGAAACGGCAGAACTTACGACGACGGAAATAACGTGCCATTTGGCTTCTCCTGATCTATAAATTCAATATGTTCGGTATGTAAAACTAATTGGCTATTGCCGTTATAGTCTTTATGTGTATTCAGAAATCCTTTTACACAAATTTTACTACCAAGCTTAATTTGTTGGGTTATTAAACTAAATTGATTACCGTTTAAAACCACTTGGATTTTACACCAAGCTTGGCGTTCTAAATTGACTTCCATTTGCTTTGAACGATGTTCTAGCCAAAATCGGTAATTTGGAATGCCTAAAGGGCTTTGTTTTTGTTTAACTAAACTAATAACTTCACCCGTTAGAATTAAACGATTTTCAATCGGCAAATTACTCGCCTGCTTCTTCTACTACAACTGCTTCAGCAGCTTTGCTTTCTTTAGCTTTCACCATAGGTGAAGCTTCAGTTACTGCAGTTTTAGTATGAACAACTAAGCTACGAAGAACGGCATCGTTGTAACGGAAGTTAGTTTCTAACTCATCGATTACACTTTGTGGTGCTTCTACATTCATTAACACATAGTGTGCTTTGTGAAGTTTGTTGATTGGGTATGCTAATTGACGACGACCCCAATCTTCTAAGCGATGAATTTGACCGCCAGCTTCTTTGATAGATGCTGTATAACGTTCAACCATTGCTGGTACTTGTTCGCTTTGGTCCGGGTGAACCATAAAAACGATTTCGTAGTGACGCATTGACTATCCTTACGGGTTAGCAGCCTCCAACTTTAGCCAGTCACCAACTTGTGGAAGCAAGGATTAAAAACAAATGTGACTGAACGGGACAATTATACAGGTTTAAACGTTTCGATCAAGCAAAAGTATAAAATTCAAGCGGTGAAATTTCAAAAAGATTTGTGAATTTTATTGCTAGGCGTCTATTGAAAAATAGCGTAAACTTACGCAATCGTTTGCTTTGTTTAATTTTAAGGATTTTAAATGAATATTCTCATTATTGGTAACGGTGGTCGTGAACACGCTTTAGCTTGGAAAGTACGTCAATCGCCTTTGGCAGATAAAGTCTTTGTTGCACCAGGTAATGCGGGTACAGCATTAGAAGAAGGCATTGAAAATGTTGCCATCTCTGGCACAGATTTGACCGCTTTGGTGCAATTTGCCCAAAAAAACCAAATCGGCTTAACCATTGTCGGCCCTGAAACACCACTCGTAGCAGGTGTAGTAGATGCTTTCCGTGCAAATGGCTTAAAAATCTTCGGCCCAACGCAAACCGCTGCCCAATTAGAGGGATCAAAATCCTTTGCGAAAGACTTCTTAGCTCGCCACAAGATTCCAACTGCAGAATATCAAAACTTTACGGAAGTAGAGCCTGCCCTTGCTTACTTACATGAAAAAGGCGTGCCGATTGTGATTAAAGCTGATGGCTTGGCAGCAGGCAAAGGTGTAATTGTTGCAATGACGATGCAAGAAGCCGAAGAAGCAATAAAAGATATGCTTTCTGGCAACGCTTTTGGCGATGCAGGGAGTCGTGTGGTTATCGAAGAATTTTTAGATGGCGAAGAAGCAAGCTTTATCGTGATGGTAGATGGTAAAAATGTCGAGCCAATGGCAACTAGTCAAGACCATAAACGTGTTGGCGAGGGTGATAAAGGCTTGAATACAGGCGGAATGGGGGCATACTCCCCAGCGCCAGTAGTAACGCCAGAAATCCACCAACGTGTGATGGAGCAAATTATCTATCCAACCGTTCGTGGAATGGCAGCTGAAAATAATGTTTACACAGGTTTCCTTTATGCGGGCTTGATGATTATGCCAAATGGTCAGCCAAAAGTGATTGAATTTAACTGCCGATTTGGCGATCCTGAAACCCAGCCAATTATGATGCGTTTAAAGTCTGATTTAGTTGAACTTTGCTTAAAAGCGTGCGATGGCGAATTAGATCAAATTCAATCAGAATGGCGTGAACAAGCTGCACTTGGCATTGTACTTGCGGCGGAAGGTTACCCAAATGATTACCGTAAAGGTGATGAAATCTCGGGCATTCCATCAGAAACTGCAACGCAAAAAGTTTTCCTCGCAGGCGTAGAAAAACAAGGTGATAAATTACTCACGAATGGCGGACGTGTGCTTTGTGCAACTGCATTAGGCAACTCAGTGTATGAAGCACAACAATCTGCGTTGAAATTGGCAGAACAAATCCAATGGCAAGAGCGTTTCTATCGCCGTGACATTGGCCACCGAGCAGTGGCTCGCGAACAAGCGGTTTGATTTTCTCCATATTTTGCAAAAGCAGAAGATAATTTCACCGCTTGCCTAAATTTAGACGGTTCAGTAAAATGAGCCGTCTATTTTTATCTCTATTTACATAAGGAACAACTATGTTTGGAAAAGGCGGTTTAGGCGGCTTAATGAAGCAAGCTCAACAAATGCAAGAAAAAATGCAAAAGATGCAAGAAGAGATTGCTCAACTTGAAGTAACTGGTGAGTCTGGTGCGGGCTTGGTAAAAGTAACCATTAACGGTGCCCATAACTGCCGCCGCATCGAAATCGATCCGTCATTGATGGAAGATGATAAAGAGATGATAGAAGATTTAGTCGCTGCTGCATTTAACGATGCCGTTCGCCGTGCGGAAGAGTTACAAAAAGAGAAAATGGCAAGTGTAACCGCAGGATTAAATTTACCTGCGGGAATGAAGTTACCATTTTAATCGTAGTGTGGGATAAATCCCTCTTCAAATAACATCCGACTCTATGCAAACAAGCCCTTTACTTGAAAATTTAATGGAAGCCCTACGAGTACTCCCTGGCGTTGGTCCTAAATCGGCACAGCGTATGGCATTTCATCTTCTGCAACGCAACCGTGCAGGTGGACTTCATCTTTCTAAAGCGTTAAACGAAGCGATGACGCATATCGGACATTGCCAATCATGTCGCACTTTTACCGAAGAAGAACAATGCACGATTTGTAGCAATCCACGTCGTCAAATGAGTGGACAGCTTTGCATTGTAGAAATGCCTGAGGACATTCAAGCAATTGAGCAAACAGGGCAATTTTCAGGCAGATATTTTGTGCTGATGGGGCATCTTTCCCCTATTGATGGTATTGGTCCACGTGAGATTGGCTTGGATTTATTACAACAACGTTTAGAAAATGAATCGTTCCACGAAGTGATTTTAGCAACGAATCCAAATGTCGAAAGCGAAGCAACCACACATTACATCGCTGATATGTGCAAAATATACAACGTAAAAGCTACTCGCATTGCCTATGGTGTACCAATGGGTGGATCACTTGAAATGGTCGATGGCAGTACACTTTCGCATTCCATTATTGGGCGTCGGGATATCACCCTTTAGTTATTTTTTATTCACATAAAAGCTGATATAATCAGTCAAATTTTTACCGACAATTCTTTGAGGATACAATGGAAACTATCGACAAAATCAAAAAACAAATCAGCGAAAACCCAATTCTTCTTTATATGAAAGGTTCGCCAAAATTCCCATCATGCGGTTTCTCTGCTCGTGCAGTAGAAGCGGTTATTAACTGCCAAGTGCCTTTTGGTTATGTAGATATTTTAACCAACCCAGACATTCGTGCAGAATTACCAAAATTCGCAAACTGGCCAACTTTCCCACAATTATGGGTAGAAGGTGAGTTAATCGGCGGTTGCGACATCGTGTTAGAAATGGTGCAAAAAGGCGAATTACAAACGTTATTAAAAGAAGTTGCAGCTCGTCATCCTGCTTAATTAGCTAAGAAATAATTAAAGCCCCAAACTAATGCTTGGGGTTTTACCGTAATTTACTCCTCTTCAGGTGCCAATCCCAACCCATCTTTTTTAGTTCTCTGATAATCGCTTGAAACCAATTTATTCGCATCATTCCAATATAAAGTTAAAGTCACTTCGCCTTCAACAAAAGAGGCTAAAGCATAAACTGGATAAACAAAATTAATCCCTTCGTGAGTGAAATAGAAGTTATCAACTAAATCAAAGTCCGCTTTTGGAGTAAATGGCTCAGCTTTTTCGTCTTGAGCTTCCATTCTTGTTTTTTCTAAATAACTATTCCATAAAATAGCTTTGGCTTGTTCTTGATGCGCTTTTGACATCAAGCTATCCAACGAAATCACGGTTTTTTTGTTTAAATCTACGTTGAAGTAATTCGTGCCATAAAGACCGTGCGCACCGCCCGTGTAGTTATCCCAATACTGAATAAAAGTTGCAATATTGCCACGCTGCCCAACATATGCCATTTGTGAACTATCACGAATTACAATATCTCCATACTCTTGCAATGTAGCTTTTGAATCTTGATAATTTTTTTCGATTAGCTTTAAAGCTTCTTCTCTTTCACTCCCTGTCACTTGATGATTGATTTTTCCATCCTGGTTAAGCAAAGTATGACGAATCAGCAAATTATCCAGCCAATCTAAGCCCGTTTTTGCAATACTTGCAAAATAATAAAGCTCACTTTCTGTTCTTCCAAAATCATTTCCTACGGGTAATTTTACCTGTTCTAATTTTGAAAATAATGGTTCAATTGTCACATCAAGTGCTGGCAATTGTGCTTGCAACTTGCTTTGTTCTGCTTGTAAAGAGGTTAAATCTTGCTGAGATTTTGCAAGATCTTGATTAAGTTGAGTGATGGTTTGCTCAGCTTGTTGTAATTTTTCGTTAAGGGCTTGAGTATCTTTTTCGTTACAAGCTGACAGAAGAAAAGTGGAAGAAATCAGCAATGCGAGGAGAGATTTTTTCATGGGATTATCCTTAAAAGAGAGAATAAAAAATGCTCTAGTATCATAGCACTAGGCTAGGTTATTTTCATTGTTTTTTGTTCAAACTATCTGAAACTCGAACATATCTAAACGACTTTACTGGGCAGATTTACCTTGCCTTTTTAGCCTTCAAAATGCGATAATAGAACCCTCTTTTTGCCTGCAAATTCTGGTAAAAAGAAACCTCTTTGCTCTTGTAAGCAAAATACTCCTTTAGGGTATAACCCTTTGATTTTGCAGCCATTTTAGACAAACGAAATGGGCGTAAGACAAAAGTTTATCGTTAATTCATAGTTAAAGCGAAGACAGTCGCGAGATTGGCGGGAATGACAACAATCTGTTGAGTCATTTGAAAATACGCAATAACTCAAGCAACAACAAAAAAGATAAGAGAAACACAATGAAACGTATGTTAATCAATGCAACTCAAAAAGAAGAGTTGCGCGTTGCCCTTGTTGATGGGCAGCGTTTGTTCGATCTGGATATTGAGTCGCCAGGGCACGAACAAAAAAAATCAAATATTTACAAAGGGAAAATTACCCGCGTTGAGCCAAGCCTTGAAGCCGCATTTGTTGATTACGGTGCTGAGCGTCACGGCTTTTTGCCTTTAAAAGAGATCTCACGTGAATATTTTCCTGAAGGTTATGAATTCAGTGGTCGTCCGAATATTAAAGATATTATTCAAGAAGGACAAGAAGTGATCGTTCAAGTGAACAAAGAAGAACGTGGTAACAAAGGTGCAGCCTTAACCACGTTTATTTCACTTGCAGGTAGTTACTTAGTATTGATGCCAAACAACCCACGTGCAGGCGGAATTTCTCGCCGTATTGAAGGCGATGAGCGTTTAGAACTCAAAGAAGCGTTAGATTGCTTAGATGTCCCTGAAGATGTGGGCTTAATCGTGCGTACCGCAGGCGTAGGAAAATCACCAGAAGAGTTGCAATGGGACTTAAAAGTGTTATTGCATCACTGGGAAGCAATTAAAAATGCGGCACAATCTCGCCCTGCACCATTTCTAATTCACCAAGAAAGCGATGTAATCGTGCGTGCTATTCGCGATTACCTCCGCCGCGACATTGGCGAAATCTTAATCGATAACAAAAAAATCTTCGAAAAAGCAAAAAACCATATTCGTTTAGTGCGTCCAGATTTCATCAATCGCGTGCGTTTATACGAAGGCGAAGTGCCACTTTTCAGCCATTATCAAATCGAATCGCAAATTGAGTCCGCATTCCAACGTGAAGTGCGCTTGCCATCTGGCGGTTCAATTGTTATTGATGTAACTGAAGCATTAACGGCAATCGATATCAACTCATCACGCTCAACTCGTGGTGGCGACATCGAAGAAACTGCACTCAATACCAACTTAGAAGCAGCAGATGAGATCGCACGCCAATTACGTTTACGTGACTTGGGTGGTTTAATTGTGATCGACTTCATCGATATGACCCCTGTTCGCCACCAACGCGAGGTGGAAAACCGCATTCGTGAAGCAACTCGCCAAGATCGTGCTCGTATCCAATTCAGCCGTATTTCACGCTTTGGCTTGCTTGAAATGAGCCGTCAGCGTTTAAGCCCATCATTAAGCGAAGCATCAAGCCATATCTGTCCGCGATGTCAAGGTACAGGTAAAGTGCGCGATAATGAATCGATCGCACTCTCTATCTTACGTTTAGTAGAAGAAGAAGCTATCAAAGAGAACTCTTCACAAATTCACGCAATTGTGCCAGTGGAAGTTGCCTCTTACTTATTGAACGAAAAACGTAAAGCGATTTCAGGCATTGAGTCTCGCCAAGATGTCAGCGTAGTAGTTGTGCCAAGTGAAAGTATGGAAACGCCACACTTTAGCGTTTACCGCTTGCGCGAAAATGAAATTGAGCCGATGTTAAGCTACGACTTAGCAAAACGCTATTTAGCACGCCAAGATGATGAGCAAAATCCATACCATCACTCACATTCAGACGAGGCTTTAGTGAGCCGTAATGAGCCAGTGATTACCGTGGAATCCGTGCTTAATAGCTCAGAGCTAAATATCCAACCTGCACCAACGCCTGCTGAATCTGTAAAACCGTCTTTATTAAGCCGCATTATTGCGAAAATTAAAGCGATTTTCAGCGAAGAGCCAAAGAAAGAAGAAAAACCGAAAGGGAAATCTCGAAATCCTCGCGAACGACGCAATAATCGTCAACGTAATAACCGTGCAGATCGCCAAGAACAACGTAAAGCACAGCAAGACGAAAAAGCGAAAGCCGAAAAAGCAGAACGCAAAGAACGTCAGCCACGTCGTCAAATTGTAGAAGAAACGGCTGGCGTATCAGAAGCGGTAGAAAAATCACCTCCAGTTGCAGAACGTCGCCAACGCCGTGATTTACGCAAAAAAGTTCGCATAGAAAATAACGTTGAAGCCATTGAAAACGGCGAAAAAGCAAACGCAACAGTTGTGCAAGAGCAAGCTCAGGTTAAACTAGAAGTGCAAAAAGCACCGAAAATTCAACCACTTGTAGAAACTGAAACAGCAAACGAAGAGCGTGTAGAAGGCAACGAAAACAACCGTGAAAATGGTCGCCAACGTCGCTTACCTCGCCATTTACGCGTAGGCAACCAACGCCGTCGCGACAATCGTAATGATCGTGTACGTGCAATGCCATTAACTTCTGCAGTCGCTTCACCAGAAGCCGCAAGCGGTAAAATTTTACTGGCAATTAACGTTCGCCCTCAAAAACCAGTACAAGAAAAACAAAATTTCTTGTCAGTGGATGAAATACTTGAACAGCAAGCAACTTCAGCCGAAGTGAAAGCGGAACAAGTAGCTGAAAAAGCAGAATACAAAGTAGAAAGAACTATGCCATTTGGTGGTTTTGTTAGCCAGCCTACTAATCGTGATTTAGTGAAAGAGCATCACAAACGTGAAGTGCATCCAGTAGCTTATGAACAAAAATCCGAAGTCACTACCGTAGCAGAACATATTGCACCATTTGGCGGAGTGGTGAGCCAACCCTCTGATCGTGATTTAGTAAAAGAAAACCACGAACGCCGTGGTAATCTCAACACTCAAACTGCGATGGTTCAAGCAACGGTTGCACCTGCAATTGAAGCGACTGAGCCAAAAGCAATTGTCGTGCCAGTTTCCACTTACCAAAGCAAATATGTGTTTGAAGGGCATTTAGGTACATTCTCTCGTGTGGAACATACCAAAGCAGAGATGACTAAAGCAGAGAACAAAGAGCCAACAGCACCAGCATTCCAAATTCATGTGTGGAATCATTCAAAATATTACTTCCACGGCAAAGGGGCAGCAGGACACGCAGCGGCAGACAGCCACGTGCATTCAGCCCCTCGCATCGCTAACTAATTGGTAAAACACTAAAGCAAATAACCCGCTTGTAGCAATACAAGCGGGTTATTTTTATCAGAATGACTTATTTTACAAAACTATCAAACTTCAACTCATAATTATCGCCATCACGATTGTAAGAAATAAAGCGTGGAAATTTTTCGCCCTCAAATTTTTTTACCGTAATTGCTTTATGGTCAGCGGTGGTGAAACTATAGGTTATTTCTTGATAAGTTTTGCCATCTTCCGTTACCGCTTTTTGAGATTTTTTCAACTTCACATTCGGTGTTGAGTAGAGTTTTTTACCGTTTGTGGTTTGGAAGCTGGTTGGCAATTTATCGTAGTAGCTCAACTGGAATGCTGTGGTAAATAGGTCAAAAGTTGGCATGGTTAAAGGCTCAGTTGTAAGTGGATCTTTCGCTTTGCCGTATTGAATGCTTTGGCTATCGATTTCCGCTAAAGCATAGGTTTTTCCATTGCGAGTATCCCGGTAGCTTAACATATTAAAAATGCCGTTTTTCTCCGTACCTTTTGCAGTAAATACAATGTTATAAAGTGGTACGTTGATCTTTGATTGAATTTCATATTTTCCACTATCATGTTTGAAGTTCACATAAGCAGGCATTAAGTAGTTTGAGCTATATTTGATATTGAAATTCTCTGCGTAAGCGGTCGAAATCATCGAAAAAATTACAACACCAGTAAAGGCGATTTTTTTGAAAAATGTCATTGGGTTTTCCTTATTTTTCTTCCAATTGCGTGTGATCAAACATTCGCATAATAGCGTTGTTATCCCGCAGTTGTTCAGCTTGCTCTACCTGCATTCGAGTTAAATGCGGGGAGAAATAGTTAATAAAATCATACATATAATTACGCAAGAAAGTGCCACGTTTAAAAGCGATTTGCGTCATACTTGGCTGGAACAGATGGCTAGCGTTAATCGCAAGCAAATCGTTGTCGTTTTCAGTGTGTGCCATTGACGCCATAATCCCGACACCTAAGCCAATGCGTACATAGGTTTTAATCACATCCGCATCGGTCGCAGTAAAAACGATATTCGGTAAAATACCCTCTTTGTTAAAGGCTTTGTCCAAATCCGATTGCCCTGTAAAGCCGAAAGTATAGGTGATTAAATCATATTTTCCGAGCTCTTCGACAGTTAATTTCTCAGGTTGGTTCACATATTTTGCGAGCGGATGATCGGGTTTTACAATCACCGAACGGTTCCACATATAGCAAGGGAGCAAAATCGCATCTTCAAACAGGTATTGTGCTTCGGTTGTAATGGCTAAATCCACTTCTCCCGCCATCAATGCATCATAAATCTGAGTTGGAGAGCCTTGATGTAGATGCAAACTGACGTTCGGATACCTCGCCTTAAAAAGTTCAATTACACTAGGTAGCACGTAACGTGCTTGCGTATTCGGGCTAGCAATACGAAGCACACCGCTATTCGGACGAGTTTGCTCTTCAGCCACCGCTCGAATACTTTGTGCTTTCACTAAAAGCTCACGTGAAATCGCCACTATTTTCTCACCTGCGGGCGTGAGTCCTTTGATATGCTTGCCGTTTCGCTCAAAAATGTTGATACCAAGCTCACTTTCTAGCAGTCGCACTTGTTTACTGATGCCTGGCTGAGAAGTATAAAGGGCATCCGCTGCTTCGGTAATGTTGAGGTTTTGATTAACGATTTCGACAATATAGCGAAGTTGTTGTAGTTTCATATTCTTCCTTGCGGGCTGATTTTTATGCTTTAATGTTATAAGAAAAGATTGGCGGTTTCAATTGGCTATTTAGGCTAATTTTTAGTATGCTAGCCCCAATTTTATTTTTGATGAGAAATCCTTTTGAGCAAAAGAAGATTAACCCAAAACCAGCAACGCCGTATTCAATCGAACCACCATAAAAAAATCGCGAAAAAAGAGGTAGAATGGCAAGATGACATGTTGGGCGAAGTGCAGCAAGGTGTGGTGGTCACCCGTCATGCTAAACACGCTGATGTGGAAACCGAGCTAGGCGAAATTTATCGCTGTAACCTACGCCGTACCCTGAAAAATGTGGTGGTTGGCGATCAGGTTTCTTGGCGACTTGGCAACGAACAACTGCAAGGCATTAGCGGGGTGATTGAAGCCATTTATCCGCGCAAAAACGAACTCAGCCGTCCCGATTACTACGATGGCATCAAAGTGATGGCGTCTAACATCGACCAGATTATTATTGTCTCTGCTGTCTTGCCAACGCTCTCGCTCAACATTATCGATCGCTATTTGGTCATTTGTGAAGCGGCAAATATTCCTGCGTTAATCGTGCTCAACAAGGTTGATCTGCTCTCTGAAGAAGAGCGACAAGCGGTCAAAAAACAGTTAGCCATTTACGAAAAAATTGGCTATGAAACCTTGATGCTTTCCGCCGACACAGGCGAAAATATGGAAGCTCTGCACGCTTATTTACGCCAAGGCACTTCTATTTTCGTTGGACAATCAGGCGTAGGGAAATCAAGCCTCATCAACCAGCTTTTGCCAGAAATCAATGCTTTAACAGGTGCTGTCAGTGATGTTTCAGGCTTGGGGCAACACACCACCACCGCTTCACGCTTGTATCATTTGCCTCTTGGCGGGAATTTGATTGATTCTCCTGGAATCCGCGAATTTGGACTTTGGCATTTAGAACCGAACCAAATTACTGGCGGCTACCGTGAGTTTCAAAGCGTACTGGGCACCTGTAAATTCCGCGATTGCAAACACGGCAGTGATCCAGGTTGTGCCATCCGAGAGGCAGTCGAAAAAGGTGAGATCGATCCTATCCGTTTTGAAAATTATCACCGTTTGATCGAAAGCAGAAACGAAAGCAAAAGCCAACGCCATTTTAGAACAGAAGATTTATAGAAAATGACAGAATTTGTATATCCTAACGCCAAACTCATTGCAGGCGTGGACGAAGTAGGCAGAGGCCCGTTAGTCGGGGCAGTTGTAACCGCTGCGGTAATTTTAGACCCAAATAACCCGATTGAAGGCTTGGCAGACTCGAAAAAATTGAGTGAGAAAAAACGCCTCGCCCTTGCTGAAGAGATTAAAGCGAAAGCACTATGTTGGTCACTCGGACGAGCTGAACCTGAAGAGATTGATGAGCTCAATATTCTTCACGCCACGATGTTTGCAATGCAACGTGCTGTAGATGGCTTAAGCATTCAGCCTGATTTTGTGCTTGTCGATGGCAACCGCGTGCCAGCAAGTCTTACTATTCCCGCACAAGCGGTCGTAAAAGGCGATAGTTTGGTTAAAGAGATTAGTGCAGCCTCGATTTTGGCGAAGGTCGCTCGCGATCAAGAGATGGACGAGCTAGACCAACAATTCCCCGAATATGGCTTCGCCAAACACAAAGGCTACCCAACCAAACTGCATTTTGAAAAACTTGCCGAACTTGGTGCAACTCAATATCATCGCAAAAGTTTTGCACCCGTGGCAAAAGCATTAAATTTAAAATAAGAGGAACAAACTATGACTACAGAAAAAAACTACGAAGAAACCATCTTCAGCAAAATCATTCGCAAAGAAATCCCTGCGAATATCGTTTACCAAGATGAATTAGTGACCGCTTTCCGCGATATCGCACCGCAAGCGGCAACACATATCTTAATCATCCCAAACAAATTCATCCCAACGCTTAACCACGTAACCGCAGAAGATGAGCTTTTACTTGGCCGCTTAATCACCGTTGCTTCAAAGCTTGCTAAAGAAGAAGGCATTGCCGAAAATGGCTACCGCTTAATTATGAACTGCAATGCTCACGGCGGACAAGAAGTCTTCCACATCCATATGCACCTTGTTGGTGGTGAGCCATTAGGCAAAATGTTGAGCAAATAAAATGCATAAATTTTTATCTTTAGCCCTTTTTTCTCTCTTTTTAACCGCTTGTGGTAGTAATCCACAAAGCTACATCACGCCAAAATCAAGCTCAATTGTGAATATTGATTCAAGCTTAAATGCAACCTTAGACGTGAAGGCAAAACCAGGCTACTTAACGGTTCAAAATATAAGTGAGCAAGCAGTGAATTTTGCTTATAAATTGTTTTGGTATGATGGGAAAGGAGTAACCCAAACCTCAAAACTCTCGCCACAAACTTGGCAGCCTGTTACTTTACGAACGAAAGACATGATGAAAATTAAGTTGGAAAAGCCAACAGAAGAGAGTGAAAATTATCGGGTTTATTTGAAACCTTAGACATAAAAAATGGTTGCTTACGCAACCATTTTTCTCTCAAAAGCCTATTTCACTTGCATACCAGGACGAATACCTTCATCGCCTGAAAGTAAGAATAGATCCGCACCGCCTGTGCCTGCAGATAAAATCATCCCTTCTGATACGCCAAATTTCATTTTGCGAGGAGCTAGATTTGCCACCATAATCACAAAACGACCATTTAATTCTTCTGGATGATTATAAGCCGCTTTAATTCCAGAGAATACTTGGCGTTGGTGATCGCCTAAATCTAATTGGAATTTTAACAATTTATTCGACTCTGGCACGGCTTCACAGCTAATCACTTTCGCTACGCGTAAGTCTAATTTTACAAAATCATCAATGGTGATTTCTGGGGCAATCGGCTCAATTGCAGAATTTTCTTGGTTTTCCACCGCTTGTTTTCCTTTTTTCTGTTCTGATTCTTTATTTTGCTCTGCAAATAATGCTTTAGTTTCTTCAATCACTGCATCAATCTGTTTTTTCTCTAAGCGTGAGAAGAGCGATTTAAACGGTGAAACCGTTTTGCCTAACAATGGCAGTGGAATGTTTTCCCACGTTAGCTCGCTTTGTAAGAAAGCTTCCGCACGTTCTGCAAGCTGCGGTAAAACAGGTTTTAAGTAGCTCATTAACACGCGGAATAATTCAATACCCATTGAACAAACCGCTTGTAGTTCCGCTTCACGCCCTTCTTCTTTAGCAATAACCCAAGGTGCTTTGTCATCAACATATTTATTAGCACGGTCGGCTAAATCCATAATTAAACGAACTGCTTTATTATATTCACGTGCTTCAAAATGTGCTGCAACTTGCTCTGATTGTGCAACAAATTCTGCGAAAAGTGATTCATCTTCAAGTTTATCCGCTAATTTTCCTTCAAAACGTTTTGCAATAAAACTTGCATTGCGAGAAGCTAAGTTCACTAATTTGTTGACGATATCGCTATTTACACGTTGGACGAAATCATCAAGACTCAAGTCTAAATCTTCAATACGCTCATTTAATTTAGCAGCATAATAGTAACGTAAACATTCAGGATCGATATGTTTTAAATAGGTGCTAGCTTGAATAAAGGTTCCACGAGATTTCGACATTTTTACGCCATCCACCGTCACATAACCGTGAGCAAATACATTGGTTGGTTTACGTTGTTCGCAGCCATCTAACATCGCTGGCCAAAATAAGCTATGGAAGTAAACAATATCTTTACCGATAAAATGATAAAGCTCTGTTGTTGAATCTTTTTTCCAGAATTCGTTGTAATCAATACCTGTGCGGTCGCAAAGATTTTTGAACGACGCCATATAGCCGATTGGTGCATCTAACCACACATAGAAGAATTTGTTCTCTGCATCTGGAATTGGGAAACCAAAGTAAGGTGCATCACGGCTGATATCCCATTGTTGTAATCCGCTTTCAAACCACTCTTGCATTTTGTTGGCAATTTCAGATTGAAGTGAACCAGAGCGTGTCCACTCTTTTAACATTCCTTCAAAACTTGGTAAGTCAAAGAAGAAGTGTTCCGATTCTTTCACAATAGGGGTTGCACCTGAAACGGCAGAGCGTGGATTGATTAAATCCATTGGGCTATAAGTAGAGGCACACACTTCACAATTATCGCCATATTGATCTTCTGCTTTACATTTTGGGCAAGTTCCTTTTACAAAGCGATCTGGCAAGAACATCTCTTTTTCTGGATCGAAAAGCTGTGAAATTACACGACTTTTAATAAAACCATTTTCTTTCAGCTTTAAATACATTGCAGTCGTAATTTCACGGTTTTCTTCGCTGTGAGTGGAATGGTAGTTATCAAAACTGATATTAAAGCCTTTAAAATCGGCAACGTGATCGGTTTTCGCTTTTTCGATAAGTTGTTCTGGCGTAATCCCCTGTTTTGCTGCATTAAGCATAATCGGCGTGCCGTGTGCATCATCTGCACAAACAAAATGCACTTCGTTGCCACGCATACGTTGGAAACGCACCCAAATATCCGCTTGAATATGCTCAAGCATATGACCTAAGTGAATCGCCCCATTTGCATAAGGTAGGGCACAAGTGACCAACATTTTTCGTTTTTGGTTTGACATTGTTATTCTCTTTCTTATTTAAGTAAAAATCTGAAGGATTTTAGCTCAAAAGGGCTATTTTTTCTAGGTTAAATCAAAGGAAATAAGGGAAACAAGCGGTCTTTTTTTACATTTTCTTTACTAAAATTTGGTTATGCAGAAACATCAACAAACCGATAAATTAATAAACTATTTTTGATAAAAAGTTAATCATTTGTAAATATTGAGTTACTCAAATTTTACTGTTTGACCTCCTAT
>QWCI01000615.1_pt1 | contig 14812 bp, 10 predicted proteins | sample 1972541 | NCBI WGS metagenome assembly QWCI01 (sample SAMN09866712, study PRJNA288562) | Human oral metagenome isolate term3_saliva, whole genome shotgun sequencing... | isolation source: mouth | host: Homo sapiens | place: USA: California | reverse complement strand
TCCAAAGGAGGCTGTTGCACTATAGACAGAGCACAAACATGATGCGCGCCCTGCCGTACAAGAGCCTCTTGATTAACTGCGTCGCTCAAGAAATAACGTTCCATCACAGGAACCATATTTGTACCCCAATGCTGTCGAGCTACTTCGAATGCTGTTTGTACAGCTTGCAACTGCTGTTGGAAGGATTTCTCATTTTGTGTGACGTGGATGAGTAGATGGGCTTCTTGCGCGCCCTTCTCTGTAGAGAAGAGGCTACATTCTACCCGCGCATCATCAGTGGAAAAGACCTGAAACGTATTCATTTTTATTGCATTAGGGAAGGATTAAGCATAGCTATGCATACCACCAAGAAAATAATTCACACCAAAATAAGTCATCAGCAGTGTGAGGAAAGCACATAGACAATAAAGATGATAGGTGCGCGGACGCTGCAATGAAGGCAGACTATGTGGGTGGAGTAGCACGGCATAAACCATGAAAGTGATAAGAGCCCAAGTCTCTTTAGGATCCCATGACCAATAGGTTCCCCAACTGATGTTGGCCCAAATGGCACCAATAAAAATACCCAATCCCAATGTTGTCATCGCTGGATAGAGGAATAGTTGCGAGAGCAAGGTGAGCTGTTGTCTCATCTGCACCATGCCTTTTCGATGGCTACGACTCGTTAGGAAATAGGCTAATGCACTGATAAACGTGAGCGAGAGTAATGCATAGGCCATCATAATGATACTTACATGAATACTCAGTAGCGGACTATTGAGTACAGGCATACGTGGGGTAATATTGGGATCCATCTCCCCGATGTGGCTCACCAGGAGCATGAAACCACTCATTAACAAACCAAAGGTCGTCATGAGTTTCAGCGTTCGTGTGGTGAGTAGTGAGACAAGCATTATCAGCCATGATAACAACAACATGGTTTCGTAGCCGTTAGCCATGGGGATAGTCCCATTGATTATCCAACGCAATGCCAGAGTGAAAGTGAGGATGCCCCATGCTAAGCCCATGAATATCGTGAAATAAACATAGCGTTTGCGCTGAGCCAGAAAGAAAATAGAGCACAAGCCCAGGGTGAGGTTCACCATAAAAAGGATAGTGGTGAAGGGGAAATGGTTGTAAAGATGTTCTGCCTTCAAGGCTAACGGCGAAGGAAGTGTGGTTCCACCATAATATACTTGGTATCTCTGCAACTTGTGTACCAAGTCGTTTAACATGTCGTTGCGTCCCTGATGGGCTAATTGATTTGCCAAATTTAGAATCGAACGAATATATTTCTGCTGCGCTACGGGCATCGTATGGGGCAGTTTGTCCGTAGGAGCAAACCAATCTACCTGTCCGTTAGGAGTTACATAGGGATAGAGTTTGAGCACATCCCCTTTTGTAAGGCTCATTAAGAGCATCATTTTATCATCAACATCCAACAAGGCTTTTGCCATGTTGCTCTGTTGGTTCTGCGCTTCTTGAAGATAGGGTCCAAGGATATAGCCCTGTTGTCCAAAGAGGCGCATGGGCGAAATATATTCATTCAGCTGTAATTGTTCTCGTAAGGCTTTGCTTTTCACTTTCAAAATGGGTGCTTTCATCCACTCAGAAGGCCAAAATAAAAAGCCTGTCAATACCTGACAAGGAGTGTAATCTTGATATTGCTGACTGCCATAAAGCTTCTTGGTAAAGTCGATGGCAAAGGTTTCTAACGGACAAATGCGCCCGTTATAGACAATAAGCACTTTTCCAAACTCGGCAGCTGTTGCTTGAGACAAAGCCGTCTGCGCATGTGTCGGTGCAAATACCCACAGCAGCAAGCCTACAATGGCTGCACGCTGTGCCTTGCTTTGGCGCAACAGTTGGCGAAAACGTCCACGCTTATCCACTAACATTCCTACCAATCCAATGAAAAGTAGTGCATAGCCCACATAAGTAACAGGTATGCCATAGGGGTCGGCATTCACTGCAAGATAACTGCCTTGCATATCGTCATCGAAACTACTTTGATAGAGACGCACGCCATAACCTGTGTAGATTTTATTCATGGCGACCTGATAGTGTTCGGCCTGTTTATCATGCAGAATAGTAATTTCTGAAGCATAATCCATGGCAGCCATGTTACCAGCATGATAGCTCACGCGAAACCGATTGAGTTTGAGCGTGAAAGGCAAGGGTTGTTGTTCACCCGTCTTTGTGGAATAAGTTGTCACAGGCTTGCCTTGTCGCAGATGAACAATTCCCTTTTTCGCGGTCAAATGGGTGAGCAACGCTCCCAGTAAGATGACTACAAACGATAGATGAAGCAGCACTAACAAAGGACGACGCACCCTCTGTTGAATGAAATAAGCCACTCCTAAGGCCACACCTACCGCCCAAAGTAACGTGAACCAACACGCACCAAAGAACTGGTCAGCCGCCATTTCTACACTGGTGTACTTGCCAACTATCGTCCCCAATGCCATCAAAGCTATCAAGAGGAGATAAACTATGCTAAGTGTTTTTTTTATTCGCATTGCTACATATTTTCCTAACGTTGGCATTTTCTGCAACGCCTTTTCTAATGTTTTTTTAAAATCGCAACCTTCTTGCGACATTTTTCCTTTTGGTTTTTCACTCACTTCCTGTGGCCAAAAGTTTTATGTGTAAGGAGAGAGGCTGCACCAAAAGGATACATTCCTCATCTTGGTACAACCTCTCACTTTGTTTTATCCTCTACAATTGCACGTGTTTAAATCGAGCGAATGAACTTCACCACCGCATCTCGATCGGCTTTTGGCAAATTGTAGAATTTCTTTGCAGCCTTGAAAGCCTGGCTGTTGGGACTGTAAGCATGCCACATAATGGCTTCAACTTCGTTGCGTGCACGAGCATCGTGCAAACGATCGTCTGCCCCCGAGTTCACAATCGATAATCCCCTACCCCACAATGGCGTTGTGCGACACCATGAGCCATGGATATCATTCTTCATATCTAACTTATGTTGGATGAAGTCTGTATAGGGATAAATCTTCTGATGTGCATATTTGGGCAACTTCTTATTGCCAATGATGCGCGATGTACCATGGTTGTCGTCGCCTGTAGTCCACGAAGGACGGTGACAAGTGGCACAGCCCAACTCTCCTGTGAAGAGCTCTTTACCACGCTGTACGACTTTATCGTTCAAATTACGTGCACGTGGAACAGCAATACCTCTATGCCATACCATGAAAGCATGATAAGCCTCATCGCTCATTTCGGGCTGGAAGTTGTAATAGGGATTGTTGTACAAGTTCACATTGTCAGCAGGTGAGAGCAAATAAGCCAATGCATTCTTGATACCCGTCGCTGTACCATCATTATAATAAGGATGCACGTAGGAATTGGGATCAGCACCATGCTGCTGGATATAGCTAATCACATTGGGATTCTCAGACATGGCCTTAGCCCATGCTTCTGTGGAGCAAATGTGCTTGATGTCAGAGCGCAAGATATTGAGCTCATCCCATAAGCCTACATCGTTTTGCAAACAGCCATCGAGCAAGTCGTAGTTGAAACGCTTCACAAACTTACGCCCAAAGGCATCTTCAGCATAAGCATCGGGTTTCAACTGCTTGGTGGCATTATCAAAGAACTCAGGATTGAGCTCCACAAATCTTCCTTCCTGCTTATATTGTTTCTCCAAATCTTCATTCGAGATGGCATCTATCAAGCCTAAACCTTGGAAGTTACACGAGGCAATCAAGCGCACCTCATAGCCCGAAGGACGTGGATCGGTGTTGAAAGCCGACTGTGGGATTGTGACTGAAGGATAGCGCAATTGGAAACGTTCTCCATCAGGGAATTGCATAGGCAGACCACTCGGCATGGTAGTTACATCGTGCCATGTGATGTGAATTTGATTGGGATCAACAGGTGGCAAGAAAGGTTCTACAGCCTGAAGCATTGTGAACGTGGTGAGTTGGCTAATGGGTGTACCATTGTTGCTGCCTGGAGCATCGGGATAATACACCGAAACAATATAGCCATTTCCTTTCACCGGATTCATATTGTTGCGGCTGTGACCATGCGCATAACCACCAGAATGGCAGTATTCGCATGAGCGACGTGAAGCCACTGGCCCCCATCCTTTATAAGGAGGTGTGTTCAAGGTGTATTTAGCACTGGCCATCATGTCACCTTGATTAAAGAGGTCGCTCAAACCTTGCTCGTCAATAGCAGGTGTGTTGTCCTCATAACAACCAGCTGAAGTATTATCTGTCGTTCCCAATTCTCCACCTGGATACCATTCCTCGGCCGAGAAGTTACCTACGGCTTTACCCACATAGTTAGCCTCAGGGCCATTCTGCGTGTCATCTGTTCCAGTGTTGTCATCAGAACAAGCTGCAAAAGAACAGATACACAATACTGCAAACAAAGCACTGCTGTAATAGTTGTGTTTCATAATGTTTGATGATTGTTTGAATGCTTGAAAACGTAGCCTCACCCTTAGGGCAAAGCTACGTTCGGTTTTATCTTTGATGTTTAAATCGCGTCATGTATGTTTAATCCGCCAAGCCGCTCACCCACTTACCAGCTTCCTGAAGGGCTTCGTTAAGGGCATCAACCTTTTCGATGCAGGTCTTTACCTGTGCATGACCTGGATTGTCAATGAAAGCAACACCACTGGTCTTTGCAGTCTGCAAAGCATTGATAGCATCGTTGAGTGCATTGTTCAATTCTGCATACTTGGGATAGTTGCTCTTCTGCAAGAACTTCATAACTGAGTTGTTGGCAGGAGTAGTCACATTCTCTGTACCACGTACACCATAAAGTGAGTTCTTAATTGAATAGATGTTATCTTGGTAGTCCTGGAATGAGCGCTTGCTATAAGGTGACTCGATATAGTCTGCAGCATCTTCAGCAGTACCAGTACCCGTTGCTTTACGATAAGCCTGACCTAATTTTTGGCTGGCAACTTCCTCACAGATGCTTGAGCAACCGCCAATGAAGACATTACTCAACGTCTCGTGCCAAGTAGTAAACATACCAGCTTCTCCTGCATTCTTCACAAACTCGCCATAAGGGCTATTCTTTGGAGAGAGACCTTGATAACGTGTGCCATCAACTGTCCAACGTGCATTGTTAAACAAGTAGGTCTTGTGTGCAGCATTGCCGTTATTGCCTAACCAAGCATACTCCAACAAGTAAATCATGTTGCGCAAGTCACCTGCTACGGCTGCTGCAAAAGCGGCTTCGTCAACAGTCTTTACTGTAGTCAAGCCTGGCTCTGTCTCATAAGTTGCATTGAAAGCTGCGAGCGTGCGGTTCTGACCATTACGGAAAAGCATAAACTCTAAGCCGTGGAAGCCCAATACAGAGTCGAAATCTTTATTGTGTTCGTAAACGAACTTTGCAGGAGTAGCACCATTGATTCCTGTAATAATGTTGTTATTGGTCAATGCGTTCTTCAACTGATCATGGTCGAGAGGCCAAGAGTCGATGTGGGGATCAATTTCGTTATCCGAAGCTGCACCATACAAGAAAGCCTCGCTCTGCTCCCAATATTTACGTGCCTCTTTAAACGCTGTGCAAGCAGCATCGATGTCAGCTTGTGTCAAAGTGCCGTTTTGGCGCTTTGTCTTTAAGTTCTGACAAGCGTTGTAAAGCGCATCAGCCTTTACAGCCAAATCCTTATAAGTAGGCTCAACGACTGCATCTACATAGTTTGATACGACAGCTTTCATGTCCTCACCATAGTGAATGACATTTTCATCGTCATCATCATTGCTACATGCTGTGAAACCTAAAGCGAGTGCACCAGTGAGACACATCGCTACAAATTTTGTAATCTTTTTCATTGTTCTATATTACTATTATTTGAATACATTGCTCATCATTAATTACAAGAAGAAGCCTTCGTAAGCAATACCGAGATTAATGGCCGGCTCATCGTTATAACCTTTCTTCAAATTGCGATAGTTATATTCGGCTTTGATGGCGATTTGTGGAATGGGATAATAGTTCACACCCGCAGCATAAATCGTCTTGTTCGTCCACTTCTTCGTGGCAGCGTGGATATAGGAGTCATATTTCTCGATATGTCCAAAGACATATAACTTTTGATTGTCGGCGCGCAAGCTTCTAATTTGCGAGAAGACATCGTAGCCCACTTCCAACATCATAGCCATAGCGTTACTGCCGAAATATTTTCCGTTGCCCGACTCATAGGGCTTCACATATTGCACATTTGGATAGCTCAATTGCGAGATTTCATTGGCATGGCTCACATAACCATAGTCAACATTGCCGCGTGCCACCCAATTATAGCGCTTGTAGGTGAAGTCGATACTTCCTAAATAAACATTCCCTTTAATCTTTTTCTTTGCACCTCGCTCCATATCGTGAGGCACATTGTTGTGCATCGACTGACCAAAATAGCCACTCACACCGAGGCGAAGCCCTGGAATGGTGTAATTGTCTACGCGAGCAAGGAAACCATATTTGTTGGCCACCTCAAACTCAAAGGGGCCCGATGTGCCTCCCTGTATCCAGTTGGCACGGCTAAAATGATAGGCATCCAAGCCTGCAACCATCTGCGCTTCATAGCGGAAGTCGCCCAAACGCCCCCACAACGACACACCCGTCTGGTGCCAAGTGCAAGGCAAAATGGTGTTTTCGCCCTCAGGACGATACACCGTGAAGAAATTTAAAGGCTCATGATGGGCGTTAACCAAGCCAAAAGGCACTACGATGTGACCAGCACGCACATTGAAAGCGCGACCGAAACTCTTTTGCAGCCAGAACTGTTCTAACTCCACTTCGCCGCCTTTCTCCTGCTCTTGCTCAAACTCAATAGCCTCATCGGCTTCGTATTCAATGGCCGCGCCCGTGCCACCATGCTCAAATTCAATCTCTGTTCCCATCGTCCAGCCCTTGCCAAAGTCGTAACCTAAATAGATAACGGCATGCGGAATATCAAACCGTCCATGACTGGGATCTTTCTTATAACTACGAGGCGTGGTGTAACGGTTGCCGTTGTCGCTATAGAAATTGCGCGAATAGGCCGCTTCACCATAACCGCCCACGCTAAACTTGTTGCCTTTGGCGTGAGTCATCACCGAGTCGGCAGCACTCTCTTGTGCACTTACTCCCATCGAAGCGCTTATCATCAAAGCGCTCAACGCCATTTTGAGCTTCATTTGTTTCATGTATGTTCTTATCCTTTATTTATAATCTAAAAGAAAAAAGTGCAGACTATCGGATTGTGAACTCAGTTCCAAAAAGACTGAACAGCGCAAGACCCTGCAAGAGTTTCTTTTGAGAAGTTGCCGAGAAAACAATCCCCACTGCACTTAATTGCCTGCAAAGTTACACGAAATAGCCCTTGCAAGCAATACCTAAAAATAATGAAAAAGCAACATCCACATTTTCATCCTTTTTAGGTATTGCACGAAAAGAAAATAGCTCGTACTTTTGCAACCGTAGCTTTTGAGGCTGCAACAACAAAGAATTAATTTTAATAGAAATAGATATGAATTCAACTTGTATTGTTTACGGATCATCAACTGGCACTTGCCAAGATCTCGCTTCACGCATTGCAACCAAATTAGGCGTTGACAGTGCCAATGTTTTTGACGCAGGAAGCATCTCTGCCGACCAATTAAATGAATTTCAAAACCTCATCCTCGGCACCTCAACATGGGGAGCAGGCGAAATGCAAGACGACTGGTATGAAGGCGTGAAAGCGCTGAAAGCAGCCAATCTCGCTGGAAAAACCGTGGCGCTCTTTGGTTGTGGCGACTGCGAAGGCTATAGCGACACCTTCTGCGGAGGCATGGGCGAGCTCTATCAAGCTGTGAAAGCTGCTGGCGCAAACATCGTTGGAGCCGTGGCTACCGATGGCTACACCTACGACGACTCTGAAGCTGTGGTTGACGGAAAATTCGTTGGATTGGCTCTCGACGACGTCAACGAGGACGACAAAACCGATGCACGAATCGATGCATGGGTAGCCGAAATCAAACCCGCATTATAAACAACAACCGACCTATGTTACAGGCTGAAGTGATACCGAGCGACCTGCGTGTGCTCTCTGAACAGATTTACCAATACAAGAAAGGTGTGCGCAAAATGGTGCTCTACACCTTTCCCGAACGCTATCAACAGCAAGCATTGGATAAATTAGAGCGCCAAGGCATCGACTATCTCGTGCAGCCCGTGGGCAATCGTCGCATCAACCTGTTCTTCGGACGAAAAGAGTGCATGAACACCATCCGAAAGTTCATTCATCAACCCTTGAATGAACTCACACCCGAGGAAGATTTCATCCTCGGAACACTCTTGGGCTACGACATCTGCAGCCAGTGCGAACGCTATTGCAAACGTAAGTCATAAACCATATAAGCAGCAGAAAAGGCGTGCCAAGCGCAGCACAAACCACCTGCCGCTCTTACCTCAAATGAGTGAATAAAGCGAGAGCCAAGGGCTGTGAAGACGTTGTCTCTCTGCGAACACATCAATAGATTATTCCAAAAAATGTATAATCTTGTTCGCTACATAGATTTCATAATGTTTTTGTATAATATGTATTAGGCTGGCTGTGAAGTCGGCCTTTTATTTTTTCCCCACAGCAAAACCAGCTACCAACCCAACATACCTAAAAGTAGGTAGCAACCCATCCCTCGACAAGCTTTCATCAAATAAAAGTGTGCGGCGTACCCTACGCCGCATAGAACTAACCAAAAGAGTGTGCAGCGTACCCTACGCCGCAAAGAACTGACCGAAATAGTGTGCGGCGTAGGGTACGCCGCACACTTTTTCTTGCTTTGCTATCTTCCCCTTACCCTCATCCAATCCCACAACAAAGATATGAGCACACAAAAACAAATATCGGGCGCACTGCTGTGCGCCCGATAAATAAACTCTCTCTATCGAAGGGATGATGATTTATTGTGCATTGAAAACAGGCAAGGCATTCTGCGACATGCTTTCTGGTTGTATATCGATAAAATTAGTTGCTCCCGTTTTAATGAGACCAAACGTATAAGCATTTCCCGTATAGCCAAATTCATGATAAGTGGTCGATAGCCAATAAGCCGAATAGTTACCTGTGAGAACACCTTGTCCACCATAAGCACCAAAACGCCCCATTGCCGGAACAAAGAAATAGTTTTGAATATCGGCAGGACGCCCCGCTGCAATGTAATATCGCTTCTCAACCGTAAATTGATTCGCTGCTTGCGTATAATCCTTGCCTGTTCTGTCCGATTGTGCCAAGCTTGCTTCGCTTCGGCCATTCTGTAGTGCTATCACAGAAAGCTTTTTAAGCCACAAACCACCCTGACCTTGATTGCCACCATGCCACCACAGAATATCGCGATCATAGTAGGGAGCTGACTCAGCATACCAAATGGCTTGGTTCAAGTTTGGAGCAAATTTTGCCGACTGCTCTGCAGCATCCACTCGCCGCTGGTTGTTGATGCGAGCATCAGTGCTGGCCGTTGGCCATGCAAACTGTAACGTTGTCCAGTTCCAATAATTAGGTGCATAGCCTTCAAAGATGTCATGGCCTTCGCCTGCATCCCACAAATAATATTTGAAATCGAACTGCATTGCCGAGAAATCAGCCGTGATATTCGTTATCGTGTTGGCCGCGTAGTTTTGCGCAGCAATGATTTTAATGAATTTCAACGGCATGCTCGTGATGGGCGACGTGCAATAATATTCAATGGTGAGGTCGTGCCAACCAGGCACCATCACGCAATAAATGCCGTTGCGCCATTGGTTCACTTGGTCGTTGTCCACCGCAAAACCATTGCCATTGTTTAAGATAATTTCGATTTGCTTACCCGTGTTCGTAGCGTGCCCAAGGTCTAAACCATAACTACCCACGTCGGGAAACACACCCGTGAGGGGATTGCTCGACTTAATCACCACTTTCTTTAACACCATGCCACCACGAATGAGTGCATTCGTAGAGTATGGAAGAATGTTGAGGAAAGCAGGCAAATGGGTGAACCCAACAAGGTATTGCCCTGTCTTTACTTTGGTAGCCGTAGCCACCGCACAGTCACCATAATATTTCAAATGGTCGGTTTGGTCGGCATAACTTTGCCACACCTGTCCTTTAATCGTGACTCCCTTTCCATCGGTGTTTGAAGGGTGCCCAAAGTAGTTCACCTTATAACTATCGGCACGAAAGAGCCTTGGAAAATAGAAACAAGCATTGGCTTGAGTCGCTGTGATATTGCTACCCATGCTGGCAATACGATTACCATAAGATTCATACACCCAGATTTGGTCGCCCACTTCCCAATGCACAGCGGCACCATTGTTGGTTGCTCCGCTATGCCCCACAAGCGTTGCACGTGTGGTCGGTGTTGTTTCACAAATAAAAGTTGAACGGCGAGTGGTGTCCAGCTGCGCCTGCTCGTCACGGCTCACGTTACCATCTATCTCGTTGTTGCAACTGCTCAGCCCCAACAAGGCGAGTGCTGTCGCTGCAATAAAAAATATATTTCGTTTCATATTCTGTTCTGTTTTATCGGTCAAACGTTCCATTCCAAGTTGTATCTACCACCGCTTCCACGCCGCGTGTCTTCTTTGCTGTGGCAATAGTTGCACCAGCATTGATGTTGTTGTGATAGCCTCCAAGGTGCTCGGCCACATCAATCAATAAATCGGTCATCGTGTTCGTATAATACCAACGTGGGCCTACGGTGCGCGAAGTCATCTGCTCTCCCAGATTGGGCGAGGTGTAATAAACCTCAATCGTGAGATTATGATAGCCAGGAGGAATGGCAACATACATTGATGTCTGCGTAGGATTGGGCGTGAGATAAAGATAAGTGGCCGTCTCTGTGCCCGCGAAATAGCAATCTAAACTATTGCCTGTTGAAGAGGCATACGTAGCATCGAAACCATGTTGTGCCACATCAAACGAACCGCTAATGAGCTGATTAGAGCGCACGATGATGCGTTTCACCACCGAATAGTTGGCTCTAAAAAGTTCAGAGCAATAGGGAATGATATACAAATAGGCCGGCAACCGCGTGAACTTCATCGTGTAAATACCCGCTTTGTTGGGATTGCGTGTTGCTGTTGCCTCTGCACAATCGCCCGTAAATTGCAAGTGATGGGTGGAGTTGTGCAGAATGTTCCATTGCTGTGCAGGGAAAGGAACATGGATACCATCGGTTGTAGAAGAATGCCCTAAATAATGCAAGCGGTAGGATGGCTCATTCAGTCCTGCTTGGAAATAGAACTTTGCACGCTGCGTCACATCGGTAGCATTGTTTCCCAAGCTACCTATGCGCCAGGTTGGGTTGATGTAAATCCAAAGCTTATCACCAGGTTGCCAACAAGGCTGTGCGCCTCCTCCTACGGCATGATTGAGTATGTAGTTGTTTCGCGTAATCGCATTTCCCTCTGCCACAAAGGTCGTACGATTGCCTTCATCGGGTTGCGTCGTGTCAATATCATTGCTGCTGCAGCTCATAAATAGACCTGCCGCCAACGCAAAGGATAGGATTATTTTATTCATTGTCAATGTTGTTTTATCGGTTAAACGTTCCATCCCAATCTTCATTTTCTTTCACTTCAACAGCCTTGTGCTTCTTAGCCAATTCTATTTGGCCACCTGCACCAATGGGATTGTTGTCGGCATCATAGTAGTTGGCCACGTCGGCAATGATGTCGGTCATCGAGTTTGCTTTATATTCGTGGTTGCCAATAACGCGCACCGCGCGTAGCTCTTGCCCTGGAAATTTTGGTGATGTGAAATTAATCTCTATTACAAGGTTGTGCCAGCTGGGGCCAATTACCACATAAACAGCGTTCTTTGCGCGGTCGGCAGCGGCATTATCGAGTGGGAATCCATTGCCTCCATTGAGTATCATCTCGATGTTATTCGCCACATCGGTACCATTGGTAAAGCCATAACGTGCCACATCAAACTTTCCTCGAATGGGATTATCTGAATAAATACGGATGCCTTTCAACACAGCACCAGTACGCACAAACTCGTCTGAGCAATAGGGCATGATGCAGAGATAAGCCGGCAAACGTTTGAACTTCACTGTGTAAAGGTCAGGGTTGTTGGCATCTTGTGTTGCAAGCCCCTCAGCACAATCGCCATTCGAAGCCAAATGATCGGTGTTGTCGGGTGGATATTGCCACTGGTTTGCACCAATGGTGATGTAACGACCATCCGTTGCATTCCCTAAATAGTGCACTTTATAAGTGCTCCTATTTTGCAAGGGAGGGAAATAAAATTTAGCACGTTGGGTAAGTGCTGTGATGTCACTACCAATGCTACCAACTCGCTCTTCGTCTCCAACATAGAGCCAAATTCTATCATTAGGTTGCCAATAAGGTGTAGCACCAAGACCTGCAGCAGTGTGACCAAGAATATAGCTCACACGAGTGAGGCGTTGCCCCTCGGTCAAAAACTTGAGGCAATGGGTTGTATCTATAGGGGTGCTACCTTGCGAAAGCGACGAAGCTACTTCGTCATTGCTGCAGCTTGTCATTCCACAAGCTGTAGCAACCAAGGCGAGCGTAAATAATAATTTTCTTTTCATTATCAATAATTTTATGATTATAATAATAAGCCTTAACGACATTCGTCTACCATTGAATGATACCTCCAGGTTCGATGGCATGGTGATCGGAATCTATCGTTGGCTGTGTATCAAGAACTGGACGAACGCCCAAACCATACGAACGTGCATTACCAAGATGGGGTTTCATATTCGCTGCATCGAAATAAAGGTGATAACCATAGTTGTCATCATATGGGTGTGCTGACCAATACCAACCATGCTCACCCACAGCCATCAACACACCACCTATGTAATGGCGGAATCCTGAAGCTGGGAAATAAGCTGTTGAAGTGCCAATACCCGATTTAAAGTTCCACGCTTTACCAAATGTACCCAACACATTAAATTCGGTTACATTTGCGGTATTTTCACCTGTTGTTGTGAAGCGCGTGAAGGCTTTACTTGCAGGCATACGGAAACCAGCAGGACTTGGGTCATAAATGGTCTTCACTACACCATCATCACTCCAGTTATCCAACTTGGTATTGTTAGCCGACCATAAGTTAGCATAAGCAGCATTGTAATGGTCGTAGGGGTAACTATTGACAATATACATTACTGCTGGATGCTGGATGGTACTACCAATCGTTTGACGACCTGTAGCAATTTGGAATGCAGTTGTACTGGGTGTGCTACTATTATCATAGAATGTATCTGTTCCAGGAAGCGCATCCTTACGACCATATTGATACAATGTGGTTCGCATGTCGTAAGTAGAATATGCTTTCAGCGTAATATATACAATACCCTTTTGGCTACTATTGGCATTTCCTGCAGTGGGCTGTAACGTCACACGGCACTTTCTATCCTGTGCATAAGGTGTTTCTTCCCACTTGCTATAGGCAAAGCCTAAAGAAGCATTTGAAAACTTATAAACATAGTTCCCTTGGTTAACACAAGTAATTGTTCCCAATGCTTCGGGCTTAGCAAACCATAGATGCCATGACCACATCACGGTGCCTGCCGCATTCTTAACGGCTATCACTGCATTTCCACTGCGAATGCCATGGGTGTCGTCGCCTTTGGGCACTTCAAACTCCACATAGTCCACACCAAGATAGTTTTTAATGGGGCTGCTCCCGATGGTGATTAAATCGGGCTGGTCGCTCCACACAATACTGGCTTGTGTAGCTTTGTTACCACTATTCTGCACATTGATAAATGGAGATGTAATGGGTTGGTTGTTATGATCGAGGAAGGTGTGAAGAATCACATCCGAATAGCTTGCATAAGGCGTCACAGGTGCACTGCTGACATAAGCGCTGCTATTGGCTACATTATTCTTTACACCATTACCATAAACAAGAGGTATGCGGTAATGCCCAGGTGCTGAGATGAGATAGCTGTTGGCAGACTCCGTGATATAGTTACCACCATCATTCGGATTGGCCAAGTTGTGATAATAGCCTGCATTGCCCTTTGGCGTAGCATTCTTCAGCGCATCGTTATATTCTTTCAAGTGATTGCGCATCTGTACGGCATATAAGTTCACGTTTCCCACGTTGGCTGCGCCATTGGCATCGCCAGGACCATTATAAGTGAAGTTGAGTAACCATGTGGGCCAGCTGTTAGGTCCCATGTCAGTCCATTGCCCTGTAGTGGGATTGTACTCTTCATATTTCGTTACTGTCCAAGGCACAGCCTGCTTCACCGCGCCACTTTCGCGCCAACTGGTTACCTTATAGTGTTGCACATCGGCAGGTTGCACGGTGTGTTCAAACGTGAGGTTGTTATCGGTCACTGTGAAGTGATACTGCCAGTTGGAGTTGCTTTGTGAGAGTTTATATTCGCTGGTGGTGCCAGCTTCCCATTGTCCTTTGAGACGAATGGTGAGCTTATGCTTCTTGTTGTCGGGTGTGGTGTAGTAAATCATCGCCTTCACGTTTTGCCCATCCAATTGCTGGGGCAGCATGTAGAACGTGTAGTTGCGACCATCTGTGCCAGCAATGGCTGCATTAGGGGTCTGCGACACGGCAATGCTCACGCCATCGAGGCTGTTGACTTGCGAACGATCGGTGGAGGGATAAGTCCATGTGCCTTGTGTTATGGGCGCATCCGACATGGTGTAGCGACCTTTGCTGAGTGCACCTGTAATTTCAATCTTGGTGATGGTGCCCAACGAAAGGTTGTCGCCCACCGAGAATTTCACAGCCGTGAGGGCGTGTTGGAATTGCAAACTCGTGGCTGGTGCATCGCCCTGCGACACATATTGCGCATCGTTTGAGCGTGCAATCATCAAGTCCTTCATGTTTTGCACGTTGGCCTCG
>QWCI01000613.1_pt1 | contig 14821 bp, 7 predicted proteins | sample 1972541 | NCBI WGS metagenome assembly QWCI01 (sample SAMN09866712, study PRJNA288562) | Human oral metagenome isolate term3_saliva, whole genome shotgun sequencing... | isolation source: mouth | host: Homo sapiens | place: USA: California | reverse complement strand
TGTGCGTCTACTTTGTCTGTTGGTTTAGCATTAGTATATAAAACATCTCCTACAGCTGCGTGTGCTACTGATTTGTTTTCTCCAGGATTCTCTCCTGTTATCATCGTATCTAAATCAACTGCGTTAGCAACAACCAGCCCAACTGAAACAGAAGCTACACCTAAAGATAGTTTTTTAATACTATATTTTCTATTTACATCCATTTTCTTTTTAGACATTTTTTTTCTCCTTTTTATGTATCTTTTTGATATAAAATATGAATATATTTACTATATAGATATTTTATATCTCTAATAATATCAAAAATAAACAATAAAATATTTTTTAAATTAAAACATAACTATTTAACTTAATATAGTTAAATTTGTTAAATTAATTGTAGCTCTACTTCTAACATTTTAAAAAAAATAGAAGATAATTATTTATTATCTTCTATAAAATTGTAAGCATTTAGAGCCGCAATGGAACCATCGCTTACAGCAGTTGTAACTTGTCTAATTTCTTTATCTCGAACGTCTCCAGCTATAAAAACTCCTGGGATCGAGGAATGTAAACTATCTTTGTTTGCTTTTAAGTAATTATTGTCTTTTTCTACATTCTGAATAAAATCAGTTTTAGGTGAGTTTCCAATGTAAACAAATATTCCATCTACCTCTAATATCTTTTCTTCTTTAGTTATTTTATCTAAATAGTGTATTTTTTCTACTTTTCGACTACCTTCAAAAGATTTTAAGTCAGCATTAACAACAAACTCAATATTCTCTATTTTTTTAACTCTTTCAACTAATTCTTCTTGAGCTCTAAATTGGTCTCTTCTGTGTACAATCGTTACCTTTTTAACTATCTTAGATAAATAAATAGCTTCTTCAAAAGCTGAGTCTCCTCCACCTATTACAGCTACTTCTTTATTTCTAAAGAAATTACCATCACAAACTGCACAATAGCTGATTCCTTTTAAGTTATCTCCTGGTATTCCAATTTCATTATATTCTGTTCCAGTAGCAATAATTACTGTTTTTGCTTCATATTTGTTATTGATTACAAAGTTATCTTTTTTGACTACTTCTTTAACTTCTTCATAAATAATAGGTATGTTTAATTCTTCTACTTGTTCTTTCATATTTAAAGCTAACTGATAACCCTCTATGTTTTTAAATCCTGGATAGTTTTCTATAAAACTTGTTTTATTTAGTTGTCCTCCAGGTAAACCTTTTTCAAATACAGCAACATTTAAATTTGCTCTTTTTCCATAAATTGCTGAAGTTAGCCCCGCAGGTCCTCCTCCAATAATAGCTATATCTAATATATTATTCATTAATTGTTCATTATCCTTTCATTTATTATTTTGATAATTTCTTCTGTTTCAATCATTATTGAATTATCTTCTTGTAAATATCCAGTAATTGGTAGGTTCATATTTTCTATTTCTGGAATATATATTGTTTCTAATTCTTCACGTTTTTTCTTTTCTCTGTAATTTCTTTTTATTTCATTTTCTATATTTGAGAAAAGATTTTTTACAATTTCTTCAATTTCAACTTCTGTTAACATTCTGCGTTCTTGATAACGATTTATGTGAGCTATTGTTATAAAATCATTGTTTAAATCTATTTTTTCTAATGTTCCAAATGAATTAATTAATAATTCACTTTCTCCAGAAGTTTCCATTACAAAGAAACCACCTGTTCCACCAAACATAGCTTTACCAAAGTCCTGACTTTTTATTTTGTATTCAGCGACTCCTGTTAACGCTAAGAAAGCTCCATCATTAATAGCTTCTCAAAATGACAAAAATGTAAAAAACATAATTGTTCAGAGTTTAAGTACGAAAATCTACGAATGAGTAGTGAATCTACTTAGTCCGCAGCTACAGCGGCATTATCTGCTCAACTCCGAAGAGTAATATTGCACTTGACCCATAAATACGAATGAGTATAGACAGGTGATTACTTTTATATATAACTTTATTATTAATTATGTGAATCCTCGTCAAATATATAGGGACAGTGGGAAGAAAATTAATAATAATCTATTACATATTTCTTCTTGTTTGTATTCTTTTTTTATAATCTAACTAATTTTGGAGAAAAAGATAATTCTTCTCTTTTTGTTTTGATGTAATCTAAACTTTCTTTAGCCATAATGTTGTATGCTCCATTGACATCAGCATTTATTTTTTTGCCTTTGTTTGTTTTGTATAATCCTCTTTTTACTCTTTTCCCTGAAAAATCTTTTATTTCATCATCTTCATTTATAGTTGGAATATAGTCATAATCTAAAAATGATGCTTTTGACGTATAACTTTCTTCTCTTACTATTACCTCTATTCCTTTCATCTGACATTTATATATTATCTGATCTATTATTTTTTTATATGGTATATAGACAAAGTTTTGATTATTTCGTTTTCCTAAGTTTATTCCTTGTTTCCATCCCCCATTATTTCCTATTACCAGCTTACTTACTTTTCTTTCATTCATAAGTTCTACTATGTATTTTGATATCTTGTGTGTTTCATAATCTATCTTATTTGCTCTTTTCGTCCATAGTTTTTCTATGTTTTTTGATGTGGAAACTTCTCTCGGTAATTTACTTTTGCTTTCAGATATGTTTTTATTGTAATATTGATTTATTGATTTTAGTTTTTTTCCTGATACAATCAATGGATTTTTTTTATCATTTGTTACGATCGTTGCTATGTTGTTTAATCCTAAATCTATTGCTCCTATTACGACTCCAGTTCTTAATTCTTCTTCTTGTACTTCATATACTACTTCTATTACATAATGATTAAGTTTAGGCACAATTCTTACTTGTTTTACGTCTTCTCTTTTTGTAGGTATTGTTAATTTTAAATCTCGTGGAGATACTATCAAATAACCATTTTCATCTCTTTTTTTACTTATCATTTGATTGTTGAACTCTACTACAAATCGTCCTTGTGTTTTATGTAAATATTTCGGAAGTCTTACTTTGTTTTTTATTGTGCCTTCTTTTTTTGCTTTTAACAATCCTTTAAAACTTGTTATGTTGTTTCCTAATTTTTTTAATACAGCATTTGCTACTTTTGATTGAAGTCTTTTATAATCTACTTGTTTCTTTTGCACAAATAAGTTGTTTATATCTTGCCAAGTTAATTCTTTTCTATTTTTATCTATATATGATTGTCTAAATTCATATAAAGCAGCATTATATAAGTTCTTACTATTATAACATAACTCATCACATATATTATATAATTTATGTTTTTTGTGTATCTGATGCTTTTCTGTTAATCTCATATACGTGGTCTCCTTTCTTTGTTTTTCTTCTTATAATATATATCTATAATATCATTTTTTTCTATTTTTTTCAAGTCTTTTCAAGAAAAAAATTAAAACAAGATTGATTTTTATATAAAAATATACTAAAATAAAAGAAAAATATAATTATAACTAACTATTTTAAAACAATAGTTTCAATTATATATTTCTTTATGTTTTATATCATTTTTTACATTTTTAATTAACTTTAAATAATACTTTTTTGAAAATGTCAAGTATTTTTCTTTACTCTTTTATCTTTTTTTGAAATTATATTCTTTTCTTTATTATCTTTTTTATAGCTTTTTATAGATATTCGTGAATCTGTTTAAAACATTCTGTAGAAATCTTCATAATAAATTATCCTTTTGGGAAATCTATATGAGGTTGAATAGTCTTAACAAAGTTTTGTAAGTTCATTGATTGAACATAAATAGAACCAGTCCCGTGGAAAACATTGACTAAGCCCTCTCCAGTTCCTATAGATTCAAAAAAGCCACTATCACATCTTATATCGTAATCCAATGTGTTATCCCAGGCAACTACGTGTTCGTTATCTATTGTTATAGCATCATTGTTTAAATCTATTTTTTCTAATGTTCCAAATGAATTAATTAATAATTCTCCTTCTCCAGAAGTTTCCATTACAAAGAAACCACCTGTTCCACCAAACATAGCTTTACCAAAGCCTTGACTTTTCATTTTATATTCGGCATCTCCTGTTAACGCTAAGAAAGCTCCATCATTAATGCAGTATTGTTTTTTTCCACATTGTAGAATTGCTATATGTCCAGGCATTGTTGGAGCAATAGCTATCAAGCCATCACTATCAGCTATCGCTTCGGTAACAAAAGTACTTTCTCCTGAAACGGCTGCTCTTGCTGTTGCTTTGATAAATCTTGTAAGACCATTACTACCAGAAGCATTTAATCTTGTTTTTAGATTAATTCCCATTGACTTATAAACCATTGAACCATTTTCAATTTTAATTCTCTCTCCTCGTCTTAGAGAGATTTTAGCTAAAGGAAAACCATTGTTTACTAAATTAATACTACTCATCATAAAATATCCTTTCTGTTTTTATTTTTAATATCTTCTTTTATTATTCCAAAAAACAAAAAGAAAGCAAATAGCTTTCTTTTATTTCATTAAAGATTTTAATAATTTTTTATCTATGTAGTAAACTCGTCCGCTTCGTTCACTTCTGATTAAATATTCAGAACCCATATCCTTCACAATAACAAAATCGTGAGCAACTTGTTTATTATTTTTCCCCTCTATTATATCAGCATCTGAATGAGTTTTGAAACCATATTTACGAGAACCACTGTATCTTTCATATTTTAAAGTTTCCTTAATGTTAGCTTCTTTAAAGTTAGGATATAGATTTTCACTTGTTTTCCCGCTGAAATATAAGTGATTATTTGATTCCTCAACTTGAATATAATTAGATAGATTTTCTGTTTTTACTTCTGTTGTAAACATTTTGAACTTGCTTTGTAATGTAGAAACTACAAAAATAGATAAAAGATAAAGCATAAATATATAAAATATAGTGGTCCAAAAATCACTTATATTTTCATCTTTTCTTTTTTTTCAATCTATAAAAATAAATTAAAAAATAAACAATAAGAATAAAAACAGTTAAATATAAAGCAGGAATATAACGATGTAAAATATAAAACTTCATTATCTTGTAAGCCTTTCTTTTTTAATAAAAATATCAATTAAATTACAGACTAAAAAAATCAAATAAATCGATTCTGAGCGATTTTTTCATTATGTCTCGACTACTATACGTGAGTAGCATTTTTTGAGTTTTTCACAGCTTTTTCACAAGCTACAAACGTTGATATATCAACATCGAAAATTTAAAATCGATTCTGAGCAAACGAAAATATTTTTTAAAAATCTATTTTTTGATAACAAAAAGAATACACAATTAAGTGTACTCTTTATTTATATTATTTTTTATCTTTTTTTCTATTTTTTCTTAAACCAAAAATCGAGAATAATCCGACTGTTGATAACATTGAAGCTGATGTTTTTGGTAATTCTTCTTTTTTACTAATTACTTCTTTTTTATCTTCTTTATCTTTATTAACAACTTTTTCTTCTTCTTTTGGTTTATCTGTGTCTTCTTTTTTGTCTTTTGTAGAATCTTGTTTGTCTTCTACTTTTTCGTAAACATAAACTTTGTGTCCATCTTTATCAGTTTCTATTTTGTCTGTATTTTTATATCCTTGAATATCTTTAGGTTTTTCATCTTCTTTAATTACTTCAAGAACATTTCCATCACCATCTTTTATTAATGCTACTTTTAATTCTGGTAAATCTTCTCTTACTATACTTTCTGTTGGATTTACTCCACCTTTGAAGTCTGTTGTTCCTTCTGATACTTCAGGAATTCCTTTTTTACTTAGTAATTCTTCTTTTTTAACTTCTTTCATTTCTCCTGTTTTTGGATTTACTTCATAACTTGTTATAATTTTGATTGTATCTCCATCTTTTTTGTTTACTACTTCAACTTTATCTTTAGCTGCTACCTTGATAACTGTCTCTGTTGGCTCTACAACTACTGGCATTCCTACATTTGACACTACTTCTCCAGTATTTGGATTTACTGTGTATGTTGTTGTAGTTGTCTTACTTCCGTCTTTTCCTTTAACTGTAATGTTCTCTTGACCTTTCTCACGAGTTGTGTCTTTCTCATATCTTACTGGTGCTGGTAATTTCTCTACTTTTACAGTTGCTTTTGTTCCAACTCTTACTACTTTGTTTCCATCTGTTTTACCATCTTTATCTACTACTTTTTGTCCTTTATCTAAACTTTCATCACCTTTATATGTTGTTGTGATTTTTTTAACTTTATAAATAGGAGTCTTGTCTGTTGTTATTCCATCTGGATTACTGTAGTTAGGTTCTGTATAATTTATTAATTCTTCATCTTTTAACTCTTTGTCTTTTTCATCTATTATTTTTTTTGTATCTTCTCTAAAATGCTTTTCTCGAACCCACATTCCAGCTAATTTATCTGGATTTTCTCTAAATACGTTATTCCAATCTTCAATATTATAAAATGGAGTTGTCTTATCTAATCTAGTCCATTTATATTTAAGTTGTATTGTTTCATTAGAATCATATGATGTATTAAATTCATCTAAACTTTCAAACAAATTATTTAATAATTTCATTTTAGAAAATTTATTACCAATTTTTATATGAGTTAGTGCGGTATTACTAAAAATATTTTCAAAATATTCAACTTTACTTGTATCCCAATTCTCTATATTTAAATAAGCTAAACTTTCTGCACCTAAGAAAACAGTACTCATATCTACAACATTAGAAGTATTCCATTTACTTAAATTAAGAGACTTTAAGTTTTCTGAAAAAGCAAACATATTACGTATTGTTTTAACATTTAAAGTGTCCCAGTTTTCTATTCCTTTAATTTCTTTTAAGTTATGAGTCCCTGAAAAAGCATCTTCCATTTTTGTTATTTTAGATGTATTCCAATTGCTTACATTTATTTTTTCTATAGAATAATTTGAAGTAAACATTCTACTAATATCTCTTAAATTACTTGTATCCCATTTGCTTAAATCCAAGTTTTTAACCCCAATAGAACCAATATTCGAGAACATAGAATTCATAGATTCCACATTTTTTGTATTTAAATTGGTAATATTTAATTTTTCCAATGAAAGTACACCATCAAACATCATTGACATATCTATTACATTACTTGTATTCCAATTATCTAAGTTAATTTCTTTAAGATTACTATAATAAAACAACATAGACATATTTTTAACTTTACTTGTGTCTATTTTTTTAGTTTCTAAAAACTCTGCTGACAAAGGACTTCCCGGATAACTTGAAAACAGACCACTACTATCCTCAGGTAAATAAACTTTATCAGTAAATCCTATTGCTTTAATTTTTTCTCCATATTCAGATGTTTTCCAAGAAATTATTCCATTATCAAGATTACTTAAAGTATCTTTACCAGGTTTAGGTTTAAATAATAGGTAGCCATTCTCATATAATTCCCATGGGACTCCATCTTCACCAGTAGCTACAACTTTACCTTCAGGTTTCCAGTCTTTTATTGTTTTATTACTCGTGATTTCATTTCCATTATCGAAGGCTTGAATTACCCCCCCCCTACGCTACCAAGCGTTTGAGCCACTTTGGGTGTGTTAGAAATAAACAAACCAATTGATACTGACGCTACTCCTACAGCCAACTTTCTAATAGCATATTTTTTGTTTATATTCATTTTTTTTAATCTCCTTTTTTTAAAATATTTTATATATAATATCAGAAATATTATATATAATAAATATCTATATATAATATATTATTCTATAAGTTAACAAAAAAGAGTACACTTAATTGTGTACTCTTTTTTAATTTATTAGACTCTAGTTTTTTCTAATAATTGGGTACCGATAATACCATTAATACCCAAGAATGAGTTAGTTGTTCTGTTCCAGAAATCTGGAGAATACTGAATAGCTAAAGCCATAGAAGAATTACGAACATCCATAAAGTTTTGATAATGTCCTGGAGAATTTTTCCATTGTTTAAATAATTCTTCAGCGATATATTCTTCTGATAAATAAGAGAATGGATTAGTCAGAGCGAACATAGCTAAGTTTTCACCAGTAGGAACAGCATCGAACTTAGAATTATCAAGCACAGTGTTCCAAGGAGTTTCGTCTAAACGAACATGAGGTTTATCGTTTACACGAATAGAGCCTACAGTAGATAACTCATCAGAACGTACTTGAGCAAACTCTTCTAAATCATAATTGTAAGAAATACTAGCGATTCCTTTAGAGTTTCTTTCTTTGTTAACTAAAGATAAGAAATGTTGTCTTAATTTTTCAAGATTTAAAGAAGTATGTAAGAAATCAAGAGTTTCCTTATTATATTGATGCCAACCAGAGTTTTTAAATGTAGCTTTTTCACGTTTAACTGAAGATGGCATAATAGCAATATCTTCAAAGTTAGTAGGTATTTGGTCTACATATTTTTTAGTAGCACCTGAAAGATTACTCCAAATAGGTAATCTATAAATAGGATGTTTCACATTAATACCAGCTTCAATAATACGAGGAGTAGGTTTAATAGAGATTTCTTTATTTTTAGAAACTTTATAAACAATACCAGGATTACTTTTATCTAAAATATAGTAATTAATTTCTTCTCCATTGACACCTTTTTGAATTTCTTTAATTTCATCTGGTTTTAAGTTTTTATTAATGCGTACAATAGTTTCAAAAGGAAGAGATATCTTATCTGACATTAAGCCTTCTTCTTTTTTTGTACCAATCTTAACAATTTCTTTTTCAGCAGGTTGAGTGATTTGATAATCAACTTGAGTTCTACTAATTAGTTTTCCATTACGATCTCTAATAATTCTATATGTAGCAATATATTTTCCTTTTACTCCAGGTTTAACCACTTTAGTTTCTCCGATTAATAAAGTATTATCTGGAATTTTTTCAATTTCGTAAAGGAATACACTACTAATTTTTTCATTAGTAATAGTACCTGTTAATTTAGTTCCACGTTTAATTATTTTGTCTTTATATTCAGAACTAGGGATAGTTTCTACTAATTCTCTCTTAACAATACCTTTTTGCCAATGCTTAGTTACTTCATAAACATTAGTTACTTTTCCACGGTTTCCATTTTGAATTAATTCAGTTCTGTCATCATCCCAGTCAGGTTCATCTACATATTTAACTCCAGGTTCTTTTACAATAGTTTCTCTTTCTTTGTATTTAATTTCTTCTGCAGTTCCGTATTCTATTTCTCTACCACGTCCTGCTTCAATAACTCTTTCAGATTCAACTGTTCGAGAAATTTCTTTTCCAGTTTTCTTATTGTAAATAATTTTGAATTTCTGTTCAACTACTCTTAATTCAGATGGACTTAACTCTTTTTCAGTCCCTTTTAGTAAATTAGGATTAGCACGTCTAATTTCTTCAACTGTTGCTGTAATTCTCTTAGTATCTTCTCTTTCAACTTCTACAGCTCTAGTTCCATTAATTACAACTCTGTCAACTTTTGCTGAGATCTCTTTAGTTCCCTTGTTAGCTCGTTTGATAACTTTACCTGTTTTATTATCAATCGTTACATATGTAATCTCTTGAACTTTTCCAACTTGACCTTTGATTTCTCTTGTTTCTCCAACATCTAGTTCATCAGAGTTTCTGTATACTGTTTCATATGGAATGTCTTTTATTTCTCCATATTCTGTTTCATATCTTAGTAAAGGTTTTGTTCCTCTTGTAATAACAGTATTTTTAACTTCTCTTGTTGTTCTTCTTGTGTCTTCACCAACTTTGATTTGTTTTCCTGTTCTACTGTCTACTCTTACTTTACTTGAAACTTCAATTACTCCATCAATACCTTCTTCAGTATTTTCATAGTCTTCAAATTTGTTGTTATCATATTTAACTATTGTATTCTTTAATACTGTTTCATATGATTTTAAAACTCTTTCTTCTGAAGGTGCTTTTGTTCCTTTGATTATTCTTCTAGCTACACTTTCTTCTCTTGTGTATTCTTTGTTGATTTCTTCAATTAATCCAGTTAAATTATCTTTTCTTTCTTTGTATTTTAAGATAATTCTACCTTGTTTACCATTGATAATTTTATCTGGGGTATCTGAATATTCATTAGAATCATACTCAATAACATCTGCTTTTGGTGGTAAGTTTTCAATTTTTGTTTTCTCTTCTGAAATCTCATAACGTTTTTTAGTTCCAACTAAGATAACTTCTGTTGTTGGCTCTGTTCTTTCTTTGCTTAATTCTTCAATTCTTTCAGATTGAACACCATCGTTATCTGTTGTGATTACTTTTTGTTTACTTACTCTGATTTCTCCATTTGCACCTTTAGTTTTAGTTTGTGTTTGTCCTTCTACTAAAGCATCTGTGTTTTCATATCTTGTTGTGTATTTGATTACTTGTTTTTCAACTGGTAGTTTTTCTACTTTTACTGGTGCTATCGTTCCTACTTCAATTACTTCATCTCTTAAGTCTTCTAGCACTATTTCATTTAAGTATGTTTTTTCATCTTTGTTTGTTTTGTTGTTGTGAACTACTTTATATGTAATCCTTACTTTTTTGTTTCTTCCAGATACTTTTACATTTCTATATGTTGTTGGTTTATCTGTTCTTTCTTCAATTCTTGTTTTATATTTTTCTTTGACTTTTTCTTCAACTTCATTAGCTTTCTCTGTGTATACTTTCTTAGAAGCTCTTTTTATTATTGTATCTTTCGGAGTTTCTGTTTTTTCTTCAATAACAACTTCTTTTTCTGTATTATTTCTGTTATCTTTAACTTTTGCTACTTTTTGAATTGTTTTTCCTGTTTTACCTTCTATGATAACATCAGGTTCGCCTTCCCATTTGTCATTGTCAGAAACTATAACTGTTCTATTTGGTATTTCTTTAGTTCTTTCAAATGGTTTTCCAACTTCTGTGATAGGTTTTGTTCCAATCCATCTAACTTCTTCTATTGGTTGTTTTAATGTTTCTTTCTTAGATAACACTTTAGACACTTGTTTTCCTCTATTTGTTGTTATAGTGTATGTGTGTTTCTCTATTCCTGCTACACCATTTTTTGTAATACCAGTTTCACCTACTAATTTAGTATTATCTTCTATTGTTCTTGTTGTGTACGGGATTACTTTGTTTTCTTCTGAAGTTGTGATTTCTTCTATTGGTTTTGCTCCTCTTATTACTTTTCTTGGAGTTCCCTCTGTAATCTCTACTTCTTCCGTTTGTTTTATTACTCGATTTTCTTTCAAGTCTCTTATTACTTTTGTATATGTTTTCTTAGTTGGTGCTGTTCCAGCTTCTTCTTCTTTTTCATAATCAGTATATTGATTTTCATCTAATCTGCTTACTACTGTTTTCTTTTCTAAGTTTTCTGTTCTTACATTTCTTGTCTCTGACACATATCTATCAGATGTTCCTCGTAAGATTACTCTTGGACTTGCTTGTGATGTGATTTCATCATCTATTTTCACTTCTTTTATTGTTTTTGTTTTGTCATCCCATACTTCTTTATATTTCTCTTTGTATTTTTCTTTTGAACCTTCTTTTAATACATACTCGTCTCCTTTGTATAAAGTTTTTTCTACTCCATTTTCAGTATACTTAGATTCATTTCTGTATTCAGTTCTTACTTCACCTCTTTCTTTTTCTTGTGTTTGTCTAATATTTCCTTCACCTGTTCCTTTGATTATTACTTTTGGAACCATTTTTGTTATTGTTTCTTCTTTATATGTTATAGGATTTTCCTTTGTAATAACATTTTGGGCATCTGTTGTTATCTTTTGTTGTTTGTAGACTTTTTGTTCTCCTTCGATACCATTGTTCTCTATATATTCATATCCTTTTGGTTTACTAGAATCTTCTTTGTATATAGTTGTAATAGGTATTTTTACTATCTCTTCTGTTAATTCTACTCTTGTTTTTGGTTTTGTTCCAACACGAACTACTTTATTTACTGGAGGTTTCGCTATCCATCTATTTGTTTCTTCATTATACGATAAATCGTTCTTATGTTTGTTTATATCTTCTACATATTTTTTGTATTTTCTAATTTTTTTATTGGCATTGTTTTCTTCTGGATGTCTATTGTCAAGAACATATTTATATTCTCTTCTGTTGTATGCTCCATTTTCTCCATCGTGTTCTACTTCTGTTTTACCAACTTCAAGTGTATCATCTGGTTTCATTACTGTCTTATATGGTATTACTACTTCTTCTTCTTTTTCTTCTAAGTATTTTTCTGATAATTCTGTTATTGCTTTTTTTGTTCCTGTGATTACTTTATATTTATTGTTGTCTTTTTCTAAGACATATTCATCATCAAAGTATTCATTTGATTTCTCTGGAGTTTTATTCTCTGTTAATATTTTATTAATCTCTTCTTTTGTTAATGTTTTATCATTAGACGGAATAGTAGGCTTTTCCTCTTTAATGTTGTATCTTATTGTTATTTTAGTTTTATTTAATATATCATTGTCTTTGTCTGTTAACTGAAATGGCACAAAATTAGAATGTTCTTCATCAGCAAGAGGAACTTCATTACTTGCTTTTGATGTAAAATATCCAGTAGCATTTTTCTTTACAATAAAAAATCCATCTATTTCATAATTTTTTTCATTTTTTATGTTGTTATCAAATGAATTTTCATTTATTTCTAATGCTATTTTTTTATTATTGTTTATAGCCAAAGAATCATCTTTTACATATTCTATTCTTCGTGGTATTCTTTGATTGAAAGTTAATAAATTACTGTTAGCTAAAAGAGTCCAATAGTCTCCATAGTTTCCTTTTTTGTCTTCATCCTCTGTTTCTGGATTATTATTACTATATGGTCCTATTATTGTTGTCTTTTTATACTCTTTTTTTATGTAAGGAGAAAAATCAAAATTATTAAAATCTTTTTCTGGCTTTTCTGATGAAATTATTGTTTTTGTATCTTTGTCCTTATAATACAACTGATATTTTACTTCTTTTTGTGTTAATTTTTGAGCATAATACACGTTATAATTACTAAATGGGACAGGACTTATACTTTTTATTTCCTGTGGTTCTTTTGGTATAATATTTTCTTCTGGTAAAAGTTCAAATTTTAATTCAGTTTTATCAGCAATATTTGAAGATGGTTTCTTAACATTATAATATATTATTTTTTTATTAGAGTCTTTTTGTGTGCCTGAAAAATTAGAATCACTATAATATCCTTCTAAATATGAAATGTAATCAAATTTGTTTTCTCCTGGTCGATTACGTGTTTCTTTTGTTACATTATAGTCAAGACTTATTTTATTATGGATTTTTAAGATACCATCTTCTTTTACTCTATAATTGTATTGTTTTTTTTCTATTGTTGCTGTTTGTTTGTTCGCTTTGCTTTTTTCATCTTTTTTCACTAATGGATTCTCGTCATTTGTTAAATCATAAATATCTTTAAGTTTATATCTTGTTGTTAAACTTTCGTCAGAGTAGAAACCAGTATCTTTATTCGGATCGTTTTTGTATAGTATTTTATATTTAATATGGAATGGTACCCCTAAGTCTTCTGCTATTGAAAACGGATCATTCTTATTTAATTTAAGATTTTCTTTACTACGTTTTTCTTCTCTTGGTGTAGTTCCGATTGCTTTTTCAAGAATTTTATTTTCTATTATTGTAGAATCTGTTTTTATATAATTTGTTCTATATATATCACCAATTTTAATTTTATCTCCAGAAATTCTTTTAATTTCTTCTTCAAAAGCCGTTTTAAAGTCATCTTCATAAATTGTTGATGGAATGTTCATAGGCTTAACACCAGCTAAAGAAAATGGTTGTTTTGAACCTTGTGTTTTATCTGAATATTGATCATTTGAAAATCTTGGTAATAGTATGTCTTCTCCTTGAAGTAATACAGGTGTATCAATTTTCTTTATAAGCTCTTCGTTAATAGGTGGTGCTTTATCAGGATCATATATCATATAGACATTATTTTTTTTAAAATATAAAGGATTTATATCAACAATTTCCTCTTTTTTAAATTTTGATTCTATCCAATCTTTATGTGATATTATTTTTTCAACTGTTTTATCTGAGTCCTTTAAGCTTACTTTATATTCTCTTGTATATTCAGATGGTTTTTCTTCTGCTTTTGTTGTATTACTTGAAGTAATTTCGTGTCTATCTGGAACAGCAACTTTATTTTTCTCATAAACTAAAACATCATTCACTTCTTCTTTTTTAGTTCCCACTTTAATAACACGAGGTTTAGGGGAAATAATTTTTCTTGACACCTCTACTGTTCTACTTTTATCTAGTTCACCTTTAACATAAACATCTCTATAAAGAACTTCAGTATATCCGTCAGCCCCTTCACTTACTACATTGTTAGCAGAAGTTATCTCAAATGGATACTTAGTTGGATCTTCTATCATAACAGTATCTAAAGTTGAAGCTTTTATAATATTTTCTTTTTCTGGTTCAGGTCTATCACGAGTTATCTCGATTTCTTTAGTACCTCTCCAGATTACTTTGTCAACAGGATCTTTTTTTCTAGTAATAGAAATGATTTCTTCTGTTGTAGTGTTATCTTTTAAGTTGACTTTTTCTCTATATCTTTCTACATTTTTTCCAACTTTTCCAACAACACGAACACCTGTTTCATCTTTGTATGCTTGATTGTTATCTTCATATCTAACATTAAAAGGAATCTCTTTTTCTCTTGTTTTTTCTGATACTCTATATAATGGTTTCTTACCTACTTTTACAATTCTATCTACAGCTTCTACTCGCTCAACTTTAACAACAACTTTAGAAACAGTATTGTTTTCATTATTTTTTACTTGATTGAAGTATTCTGTGATTGTTCCTTGGTGTCCTTCGTTTTCAACAGAAGTTTCACCTTCCCATAAGTTAGTATCATCTTTGTATACTGTTTTGTATTCAATATCCTTAACATCTGTC
>QWCI01000610.1_pt1 | contig 14849 bp, 6 predicted proteins | sample 1972541 | NCBI WGS metagenome assembly QWCI01 (sample SAMN09866712, study PRJNA288562) | Human oral metagenome isolate term3_saliva, whole genome shotgun sequencing... | isolation source: mouth | host: Homo sapiens | place: USA: California | reverse complement strand
ATTTGTTCAAAGATAGTCATTTTATTAGAAACAAACAACTTTTAGAAGCAAATATGTCGACAAAAAGAACAAAATATAATTTTCTCGAAGCATAAAAGCCTATTCTCTTAGAATCTTTATCTTTCAAGATACTATTATTAGTAAATCATCTTAACTCTGTAAATATGCCATATTAAGACAATTCTTACACATTAAATACCTGAGAAAAATGTTTTTTTCAGCAACACCCCTACCTTATTGTATAGTTTTTTTCAAAACTTTTCTGGATTATTGATTGGAATCCAAAGCTTTTCACTATATTTGCAACAGATAAAAGCTCTTGATTGCCTAAGGCTTCTGAGATACTGCTCTCAGAGAAGTGTAGATAATTAAGAGCTTGTTTGAATACTTTACTTAAATTATTAATAGAATTCTCAAGAATTTTCACTATATTTGCAGAAGAAAGTCTTAAATTACTCTGAGGGCTTCCGCATAGAGTGCGGAGTGGTGCAGATAATTTAAGGCTTTTTACCCTATATAGCCTACAATTGGTGCGGGTTGATAAAACAGAAACAACAGGACTTCTCTTTATTTATATTAGGTAGCTAGACCATTATTAATCCAATCCACCACACATTCATCATCTTTTCCAAACACAGAAAATACTATCTTGAAATCACCATATACATTATTCCAATAGTGACTTTCTCACTTCGTATAGTTTTTCTATCAAAAACATTTCTGAATTATTGATTGGGTTTTCAAAACTTTTCACTATCTTTGCAGCAGAAGAAAGTCTTAAATTACTGAGGGCTTCCGCGATTGGTGCGGAGTGGTGCAGATAATTCAAGGCTTTTTTGCCCTATATAGCCTACTATTGCCACAATTGGGGCAGATTGAATGGACAGAAACGATAGGGCTTTTCTTTATTTATATTAGGTAGCTAAGCCATTATTAATCCACCCCACCGCACATTCATCATCTTTTCCAAACACAGAACATACCATATTGAAATCACCATATACATCATTCCAATAGTGACTTTCTCACTTCGTATAATTTTTCTATCAAAAATATTTCAGAATTATTGATTGGGTTTTCAAATCTTTTCACTATATTTGCAAAAGGAATGAGCTTCTTTCTAACGTCCACGGAATTGTACTGTGGTTTAGATAGAAGTTCATTTCTCTTTTTTCTATCCAATGATTACAGCATTTTGTCACTCACATTAAGCTGAAAGCTTGTAATTTTTGATCTACCTTATTATATTTAAGCTGTTGCTTTTAATAAATGCAACAATCACGACCCACATAATTCTGTCCTACCTTATTAATACATTTTGAGTTTTAACTATGAATCTCTTTTATTTCATTAGTTCTATGATAAACAACTTTTTATGAATTCAGTTGCAGAATTGAAAGCATCTTACTATCTTTGTCAATGGTAACAGACGGATTAGGTTCTGCCTCCGTTGATATAAAACCATCTACAACTGCTTGAACATTTATTTGGTCAAGCAGTTTACCTCTTCTATTTATATAAAAGTGTAGTCGTAGTATTTCCTTATCTTATTCCGTTACCTTTTTGCACCTATAAAAGTTTTTCCGCATTCTCTTGCACTATATTAGATATTTCACTAACTTTGTATACAGAAATATTGTTATGGTTTGATGCGCTGCCAACTTGCTCGTTGCTTTGAGAAGCCTGCTTGGTGGAAACATTTATAGGGGCAACACCTGTAGTAGAAGTATCTTTCGCGCCCTTCTCCCATAACAATATTCTTTTTATTAAACCTTTTATCCTTTATACCAAGAAATCTTTATCCCATAATAACTTCCACTTAATGAGTCCAATAAATCAGCTTTCGTTGGTTAAAAGGATAAGGAATGTCAGTAGTTTTTAAAAATTTCCTTGCACCACATTAGAATTTTCACAAACTTCGCTTGCAGAAGAAATGGAACTTTGCAGAGGAGCTGTGTCATTCTGCATACCTATGGGGTTCTGGAACGATGTCAATACTACCCGCCAGAGGTTCCTTTCTTTTATCATTACTTCGGACTTTGGTATTTCTGTATCAACAACATAAATTTACCCGCCTTTTCCTACTAATCCATTCTTTAGCTTTATCTCTTTTATGGTGTTGTACGTTGTCCTCAGAAAGTTTTTCTTTCCAGTATATCTTGAAGCCCTCCTGAAGAGCTGCAACATTAACAGGTTTGTCAAGGCTATTAATATACTGCTGCATAGACTTGACGGAAAAGAAATCGGAAAGTTCTTGCTTCATAGAAAGCTGCCTGATAAGCTGCACACTGTTTGTAAATACTAGAATCTTTCTGTCCTTCTCTTCTGCATGGTCAAAATCGCTTGACAATACTTGGCTTATAGCCACACTTGACAACGTAAAGGTGCGTCCGCCTATCTTGCAGATTGCATCACTATTACACTCGGGACATACCGTTGTAAACCTCTGATTGCCATTACGTGTTGATGTCATTCTACTACAAACACGTACTCTCAACGTGTCGCTATCGCTTTCGCTCATCTCACGCAGATTCTTTATGCTGACGTGATGAGTTACATTGATAGCATTCTCGTTTACATATTCATCTACGGCCTCGTGATTTTTAGACTCAATATTCAAAAGAACCATCTTTTTTTCTCTATCCATGAAAGCCTTGTTGATAGTGGAAATATCAGAACAATAGCTGTCATCTGTAGCCAAACGACGTGAAAGCCAACCACTTGCACCACATTCACGACAGAAATACATAGGCAAAGCTATACGATCCTCATCTTTTTTCAAGCTATGTCTCCAGGCAAACTCAGGGTCTTTCTGGAAATAACGAAGAATACCACTAAGTTCACGTTGCCAAAGCTGCACCTGCAGATAAAGCATCGGAATGAGCTTTTCTGAATTGTTGAGAGGACGTTTTGAATAAGTAATCAGAGCCAACAGATTTTCAAGAACAATAGAGCATACCTTATCACCACCATCCAAATAGAGACGTCGGAAGGTTACATCCTGATCAATCAGCTTCTTCTGTACACCTTCCAATGAGAGAATGCCCTGGCTTAAAATATCCAGAACCGACTTGATAATGCTCATACTGCGCAAATATGTTCCAGCTTCAACTGGCGAGATATTTGAGTTCTTAAGCCATACCTTGCAAAGGCGCCTCATATATGAATTAACCGTGTCATTAGCTCCAAATTCGCAACTCTTGATGAGCTTTATATCAGGAAGTGTTGTAATTGACTCAGTTACATATTCAGACACAGGTATTCTGTGCTCCTCGATGACATTCTCTTCATGGAACACCTCTCCGAATATATCCGAGGCATATTCGCATAAACGTTTTTTGCTGTCTGGGCCCCATTCCCAATGGTTGCCGAAGTACCAATAGGACACAATAATCCCTTAGGCAGATTCAGTTTCAACTTCAAACGTCGAATCAAATTTGCCACATCCGTGCCCTGTGCGCCATCATAGGTATGCAACTCGTCAAGCACTATAAACTTCAGAGCCTTGAAGTCTGTATCAATATTGCCTTTCCAAAGGCTGCTGAAACGCTGGCACATCAGTCCATAGTCCAGCATCTTGAAGTTAGTCAACAAAATGTCGGGCACAGTATCAAGGATTGCACCACGGTTTTCAATGATATGATCAGGTCCCATATCTCGTGGATATTCTTTAGGATCGGTACCCTCTCCTACGAACAATCCTGCCGTTACCTTTCCCTTCAGTCGATGGTCATTCCAGATGGTTTCGGCCAAACGCTTTGCCTGGTCACTTGCCAAGGCATTCATTGGATACATGATAATAACCTTCACTCCTACTTGACGAATGAACTTGTTGCAGTTGTAGCAATAGTCAAGGATAGGGTAAAGAAAACACTCTGTCTTACCAGAGCCAGTACCGGTAGTAAGGAGCGTTGGCTTAGGGGCATTACCTTTCTGCATAGAGAGCTGACGGAACGCCTGCAACTGATGCAAGTATGGAGGGAAGTCGGGAGCAATCTCCAAAGGAATGTTTTTGCTCTCTTCTTCCGATGCAGACACAAAAGGAGTCTTCAACGAGATATAAGGGCCTTTGAAAAGACCATCCTCCTTACTCTCAATGAAGCGATAGAAAGCATCACTGACATCCTTCTCTTTGAACTTGAAGGTTGCCTTGATATACTCTATTATTGAATCACGTACTTCACGTGCTTGTTGAAGAGGTAGCATAACTCTATAAATCTAAAGTTGGTACTTTTTGATAATTCATCACAAGACGAAAGCATTTCAGCATTGTTGTAAGGCCGATTCCTTTGTATTCAATGAGTGCTATCATAGACTTTACATTATCTATGTTGACGGCCCTATCAATTGTGTCAATTTGTCTCTGCTGTCTAATACCAAGTTGCTTCTTCTTGTCTACATTTGGAATTTCATTCCATTTGCACTTAAAAGTCTCAAATAAGTCATCAGGAGCAGATGGGTCATACTGGTAAATTTCAACAGGGATATCGCATTTGGAGAGATAATTATACATTATCTCCATCACTTTATCCTTATCAAGACCACCATTATTTGCACCTAACAAAGGGAAAGCTATTGAGGTGATTCCTTTAGCTTTATAGGTATCAACGAACTTTTGAAGTCCTTCCTCTATGTATTTATACTCACTTGGCAGTTTCCAATGCGTCTTAGTAGGGAAATTTAAGATCCAAGGATCAGAAGTCTCACCTTTGTATATCCATAACTTTCCAACTGCAATCAGTTTCTGCTTGCAGTATTCTTGGTATTGTTCAAACATTACCGGATATCTGAGTTTAAAAACTAAAGCGATACCCTTTCCCATAACACCAACACAGTTTACAGTGTTTACTATAGTCTGTGCTTTAGTGTTAAAGATGTTGCCGTTTATTATTGTAACGTTATTCTGCATAGCCATTTTTTACTAGTTCTGAGACAATTTTTACTATCGTTTTCAAAAATCCCAATTCTTTCAGATAAAATATATTTTTATAGTGTCGAATATTAGAATATTTTTCGAAATCAATAATCTGATAGTCCGAATAATCCAGGACGTAGATTAACCCACTATTTTCCAATATACTGAAATCTGTAATTTTAGACTCATTCTGTGCATGAAAGTCTAACACAAGAATATTGGGAAAGAATTTTAACGGAGACAAAAAAGTTATATCTGGAGATATTGAAATGAATCTCATTGAGAAAATCTCATCCAATGTACTTATTGATATCTCTTTTATCCCACATTCTATAATCTCATTTAAATGATGCAAATCCTGCTCTGGATCAGATGTTTCGATATTCAATGCTTTGCACAGTAGGAAGTCAATTCCATAAGAATCATCTAGCAAAAATGTTCCTACAGAAAACTTATTTTTAACGAACAGAAGCCAACATTTATAAGCTGTATATTTCCAGTTGATGGGGAGTTCGTTCCAAATTTTGTATAACATAATGTTTTAAATATTTTTATACACTAACCAACTACCAATTCTCGGACTATTTACTTCAAAATAGACCTCAAATGGTGCATCCTTCTTTATCTCTATAGAAGAAGCAACATAGATGCTTTTACCTCGTTGACGCATAACATCACACTTATTGACGATCGACGGAGCCTGATCCCCACTATATGATACTTTAAGTTCAAAAGGAGATCTATAATTTGTTCTAATCGAGATTGTATCACTTGTTTCACTAAAATATAGCTCCTTATTGCTTCTTTCGTATAGACCTAGCCCACATGAAATAACATTTTCCCATCTTGTGCCTTTTAACTCCTTGCGAAGCATTTCTGCTTGAAACTCGTCGTAGCAACATATTTGCACTTCTTTTAATTTGGAAAAATCTAGTTCACCATCAATGAGAAATTCTTGTTGCCTTTCATCAAAGGTGTCAAAGCTATTTATGTATATCTCACGAGCTTTAATCCTATTCGGATCTTCAACGACTTTAAAACACCGTGATGAGTCTTTCTGCATGTTTCCATTGCTATAATAGCAAGAATCCGGAAAAGCAGACAATAATTCCTCTATATCAAAAACGAAGAATACAGGAAGTGGACATTTGGGAAGACCTAAATTAAAGGCCCTTTCATAATATTCTATGTCTTCTATGTCTTTTCCCAAGCATTCGTTGTAAAATTGCGTTGGAGATTTCGGCACAAAATAGAATCTTGCAAAACGATGTGCTTTACTTGTTCTATGTACATTGTTTCCTGCGCTATTTGAGAAGTTGCCTTCTGCATAATTACGACTTTGCAATTTCATAGCATGAATAATCTTGATAGCATTATCCATGTGAGTAAAGTGATAAGCTTTAGGCTTTCTTGGGAATTTTGATATAAATTCGACAATATTATGTTGTTTTACATATGGCATATCAGAGATGTCAACTGTGTTGTTGAAAGCTTTATTTCGTACCAACACAGGCCAGTTCCACTTGTCCTTATACCTATCAACCAATTCTCTTGAGAATTTAATATCTTTAGAATCGGATGCAAGATTCCAATCGATATATTCTGCAAATAGACCAAGAATAGTATTGCTGAATTTAAAATTCTCCTTCTTGCAAATTATGCTCCAATCGATATACTCCTTATACTTTGTAAGGAACTCTATGTTCAACAAATCAACATTTCGATTATTTGACAATATAGTCCAGTCAATGTATTTTGCATATACATCAACGAAAGGGACTATAGATTTACGACTAGAAAGAGCCTTCCAGTTAATTTTTTTAACTGGAATAACTCCTAAGACTTCATTAGTTAACGGAAAATTTTTTAGAGAAGAAATTGCATACCAATCTATTCTGTTACAGATGGAATCATCTGATGCCACTTCTATAACAAGCTGTTCATCAGACCAAGCTTTTGGGTTATCTTGTTCAGACAACATTTCCCAATTAATATCTTCACAATTTATGTGAGAACGCAGGAATTTAGCTGTTGGATAAAACGTCTTTGTTGAAGATGTAATGAGTTTCCAGTCCCATGAATAATCAACCTTTTCTTCAACGAGTTGAATAGTGGCTTTAATTACACCATTTTCAATAAGTTTATTATAGTCAAATTCTGCCTTAGGAACGATTTTGATGATTTGCTCAATATCAATATCATTCCTTTCTGACATTACTTTAAAATTGATATACTTTTTGAAAGCCTCAATAATTTCATTTAGTTGTTGTTTATCTCCAACACAGAACACATTGCTTAATTGAGAAATATAATCCCAATCTATCTTGTCCTTATACTGAGAAATAAACCAACGCTCATCACGAAGGCTTTCAAAATGTGACAATAATTTATAATTCCAACAATTCCTATCGTCAGAAAGAACCTTGCGCACTTCATCGCGCCATGCCTTTTCCTTAATACCCACTTTGGGGTTATATTTAAAGCTATTGTCAACTGAAACTGAACTTGATAGAATATCCCAGTCTACAATATTTCTACACTCTTCAAGATCTCGAAAAACATGAAACTCTTGGTGTTGACAGAAATAATTAACATTCCACCAGTAAGCACGTTTTCTAACAGTGTCTCTTATAACTTTCTTAAGTTCCTTGAAAGAATACTGTTTTGTCAAAGCTGTCCATGCCGCTTGATATTGTTCTTTTCCGGGTATATTTGTCAGAACAACAGCAAGTTTATCAAGGAAATTATAATCAAATTTATTTTCAATGTTCAATATACGAGGTAACAATACCTCCCAATTCCAGTACTTACAATATTTCTCAAGATTTTCACTCAAGAACTCAGAAGATATGTGCTCAGAAAGGTAAGTCCAATCCCACTTATCAACGAACAACGCATTTCCTAAGTTTTCTAGCTTTAGTATCTGGAACATTCTTTCAGTCAAGACTGTCCAATCCCAAGAAAATTGAAAGTCTTTGTATTTGTCGACAACATAATCTAGACTTGCAAAAGAAGAGAAGGCAGTCCACGCTTCTTTATCTTCTCCTATCATGGACTTGATACCATCTATTGACTGAATGAATGATGCATTAGTCTGATTAGCAAAGACCAACTTCCAATTTAGTTTAGAGCCAAACTTAGAAAACAAAACTCTTTCGGAAAGCAGATGCTTATTTGAAGATATTGCATCCCAGTTCCAAGGATAATCTTCTGAGTTTGTTAATATTTCAACATCAGAAATCTTAGAAGATAAATATTGTCTTCCTTCTATAGTTTGTACTTGCGCAGCATATTTCTCAAAGAAATCTTTCGTCCAGACCAAATAAGGATTGCATTCAAATCCTTTCATATAAGGAGATGAACTCCAGTATAATAATCCGTTATTCAAAAATACTTCAATAATATCAGCTGTCCAAATATAATTTTTGTCATTAAAGATAGCAGATGACAATGATCCACCATCTTTACTTGCTTCTGCAATGATAGTTGCAAATTGGGAACTACATGCAAACTTTGGTCCCCATTCTGAATCTGTAAAAACTCTATCAAAAAGTTTTGTAAATCCAAAATGTAAACCTAAAACAGTAATATTGTCATAGATGAAATCTAGACAGAATTCATTCTCAATTTTATCCCAATCCCATCTTTTATCACTATAGCATAAAATTGCCTTTCGTACACTTTCTGAATCATTTGTGTACGATGCTAGGTTCACCTTGACTAGGTCAAGATGCGCAAGAACAAAATCCTGTGATAATCTTGTTTCTAATTCTTCCCAGTTCCAGTCTTCTTCAGTCCGCTTTTGTAGAAGGATAAGTTTTTCAATGACTTCAACTTTCCTATTAAAATCTACTGATAAGACTTCTAAATCCCATGGATACACTAGGAATGTATCAATTAGGAACGAATCGTCTATTCGCTCCGTTAGGATTGGCCAGTCTAGTGTATCTACATGTTCGTTAATAACGCCTCGAAGAACTGCTATATCGCAATGTCTTGATATATTTCTCCAACATGTAGCAGTTGCTCTTTCTATTATTACTTTGAAAAGTTTCGAATCAGCCCACACAGTGCGAGAATCTTTTGTCAATTCTTCATAATCGACTAATTCAAAATAAGGCTCAAGACTGTGAAAGTTTAGAATAGAGGATCTGTCATCCCATAACTTCTGAAATAAGCACTCTAGGACGATATTTTCTCTTCTAATTGAATTAAGTTCCTCATAGAGAACTTCAGTAGCACGCACAGCAATATTATTGCCATTCATAACAGCAGGAATATACTCCTCTTCATGCTTGAATAGCTTTATTGGAACCTTGATAGTTTCTATGTCATAGTATTCCTCTAGTTCGGCATAATATATATTAAGCTTCTCTTTTGAATGTAATTCAAGACGTTTCTTTAGTTGATCATTTTTGAAGTAAATAATGCCCTTAATATCCTCATCTTCTGGCCATATTTGCTTATTCGTCTTGACGGAAGTACTAATTCCCATGTCTTTGAAAAATGGGAACATTAGCAAAGCCATTGGCATCGCAGACTTTATCATTGAGTGCTCATATACATCTTGAATACCAGAAAAGAACTGATAATGTTTTCCTTCTTTTAAAGAAACTTGACCTAATCGTGTTAGGTAAATATCGCGATCAACAATTCGAATAAGATGCTCTCCTTTTACTTTAGTCAAGATATCCTCATATATTTTGAGTTCTGCAGTATCGTAATAAGTACGATAATCACCAAGGTCTTGATTTACTACAGAAAATCCAAGAAGTAAGCCAAGGCTACGCTTATCATAGGACTTGTTTTCTGTAGAATTTAATATCGAACAAATCACGAAGTAAAGGTCATCAAGAGGCTCTTCTGTGAAGTAGGCAACATCACAGACATATTTCTTCAACCCCCACTTGGTGTTGGCTGAATACACATACTCTGAAGAGTTTAATTTATTTGTTAATATGTTGTTCATACTTCTTGCTGTTTGATAACTTTATTATTTTTATTAGCATCTATTGTAAGGAATAGTCTATGATAGATTTCGAGTGATGAGAATAATTCTCTATTTCCCACAATTATCAGTAGACGTTTTGCTCGTGACAAAGCAACATTAAGTCGGTTTGGAGATTGAGCAAAGCCCAAAGACCTTTGTTTGGGATAACCTAACTCTGGATATCGTTTCCAATCAGGTTGTTGATTTCTGGAACTTTGGATAGTATTACTTCTTACCATTGACACAATTACAATGTTCCTCTCCATACCTTGGAATCGGTCTACTGTACTGACACGAATTGGTAAACTCGGATGACTATGAGCAACAAGCCTAAGTTGTTTTATCTGTTTTCCGTAGAAACTAATAATACCTATTTGTTTATCTTCCTCTTTATTGAATTTATTCAAGTATCGATGGAAAGAATTAGATTCTTCAAATCGTTTCAGAAGCATATCAATAGTATCTACTTCTCCATAGTTAACACGAGACGTACCATCCATCATTTCTGGTGAATTAGAGTCGATGAATAGGACATGTGTGTTGTGACCAATCAATCCTGGTATATCAAGTCCATGATATCTAGATGCAGGATTATTCATATCAGGATCATTTACACCAAGATCAGTTGGCTTCACCAATCCACAATACAAGCCTCCATCCTCACGATAGAATTGCTCAATTACTTCATTTATATCTGGGTGCATACGATACTGAAGATTAAAAGTACCTTTTAATGACCCATCAATATTCTTGTACAAATTCTCAAAGTGAGATACCTCTATCTCATCAAAGTGCTCATCTACGAACTCCCTTAAATTTCGAATTTCCTTCCTATCTTTTTCATCAACAGCGATTCTATGGGCATAATCTAACGATTCTTCAAATTCCTCTTTGTCGAGCATGGGAGGAAGCTGCCTATGGTCACCAATTACAATGGCTCGATGTCCATATACAAATGGTAAAACCAATTCGGCTGGTGTAGCTTTAGAAGATTCGTCTTGAATGACCGTGGTAAACTCAATTTTAGCTTTTCCTATTTTTTGTCTAAATACCTCACAAAAATTTCTGAAAAAAGGAGTAAATCCATTGAACCCTTCGTTACCTGCACGTCTATCTCCAATAGAACTACATGTGGCGCCAATTACGTTAGCGTTCTCAATGTATCTATTATATACAATCTCACGTAGCACTCTACTTGGATTCTCCAGATAATTACGCCAACGAATTATTACGTCATTGCCATCTGTATCGGAACGATAGAATGAACGAGCAGAAATATTATCAAGCCAATTCTTGAGTATTAAATTACTCTGAACAATGGTGTCAGTCTCTTCGTCTGTTTCAGACTCAACAAGGCATGAGTTTCCCTCTTCAACCCATCGCTTCATCAGTTCAATAGAGAACTGAAGACCCTCAGATTCAAGTTTTTCCTCACCACCAAAACGAACAGGCTTAACTAAGTTTGTTTTATCGTTTACAATTCTTGATATAGCATTATCTACAGCGAGATTAGTTTCTGAAGTGAGCAATATTCTTTCTCGTTTATTACCTTGCTGCAGTCCTTTTCTTACAAGTTGCCATATCATTTCGGCAATAGCCGTAGATTTTCCAGTGCCAGGAGGACCTTGAATTACAGATAGATCTTCCGCATACATTGCTTTGATAATTGCATCTTTTTGATACTCGTTTACTCTTGAATTAAGCAAATGTTCGCATAATTCTTTATAAACTGAGCCTTCTTGACGAAGGATTAAATCTATATCTTGAGTTTTAGTGGCCTCTGCAGAATTAAAGATAAAACGCTGTAATCGCGGATTAACTAATTCTGCTCCAGTAGTGGCCTTGGTAAAAGTATTCTTCAATCGAGATATCTTTTCCAAGTCTCCTGTCAAAATTGGAATAATCGTAGTTACTGCTTTTGATTCAAAGGCTTCAACAATCTGATTTTTCTTTTCGTCATCCACATCTATATCAAAAACAAGATGTGGATAGTTAGCTTTCAAGAGTTTTCCAAATGAAACCTCCTTGTCTCCAAGCATAAAACCGAAATCAGCTCTGCGCATTTCGTTTATGCTCTCTTCTAAATCCTCTAAACGAGAATTCTTGTTATATATAACATTGAGTCTAATTTTACCTGGTATTTTTTCTGCAAACTGAACTTCGATACCAGATACAGACAACTGGAGTAAATCAGTTTCAAGACTTGCTCTTTTGATCTCATAGAATTCAGCCTCAAGATATGGCAAACGTATCTTTATTTGGTGAAATAAACTGTCATTCTGAATGTCAATATCATCATATTTATCCTCAAGTGTTTTTTTCAGTTCGTCATACCCTACAATTTGAGATTTAACAGAACATTTAAATCGATGATCTTCATGAACATTTACCTTTACAAAAGGAATCTCTCGTTCTATATCAGACAAGATTTCTACGATATTATCAGTTCTCCAATTGAAATCAATTCCAATTGCTCCCGTTTCATCGTTAAAACTATATCCTTCACCTTTATTTCTAATGTATTGTCCTACCTCTACGAATTTTGCCTTAATAAGTTGATGCTTGGATATTGTATATATAAATACTACCTCCATCTCAATGTCATCTTTAGAACAATATATCATGGCCTCATCCATAAAGGCATTAATATTATTATTTACCTCTGCTACATAATCCTTGTGACAAGGATCCTTCTTAGTAAAATCTCTACAAAACTCAAAGGTGTCTGTATTAGGATAATAACAGTCGTAACAATCCTTTAGCACCTCATTTGCTTTTGAATTGTTAATTTTAAATATTAGTGTATAATGCTTGCAATTTAATCCTAAATGAGCATATTGTTTCATCACATCCCAGGGAATATACTGGTTGTGATATTCGAACAATTCTACAATCTTGGGCTCCTGTTGATTTTTCTTCTTTTTCTCGTATGTTACATAATGATCTCCGAATAGATATTTCATATATCCCTCGCGATCAACATTTACTTTGGAGATAAATGCTGCCGAATCATTGATGGTCCCCTCTATTAGATTTCCATTTTTAAGGATTAAGTCAAGTTGGCGCAATTTATCAATTGACAATTGGTCACAACGATCCATGCCACCACCATAATTGATTGTGACATTGATAGACGGAGTAGTGTCAAGTTCAACATAACACTCTGATAAGCCTTTTCTAACCTGTTCCAGGTCTGTTTCGGTCAAAGCATTCCACTTAGACTCATCAACAAGAATGTAGCCAGACTCAAGATCATACGAATCGAGTCCTAATTTACCTTCCAAGAGAGAATTTAACTGCTGTTCATTCCGGCTTTCATCTACTGTTACGTAGAGTTTATCATTATCCACATCGATACTGTCTGGTATAATCGTAATCGGTGAACAACGCTGCTTAATGAGTTTCTCTTGAATGTCAACGAAACGCTGCCAAATATTTCTAATTGAATTCTGTGCAATGTTAGAAACAATTGGCTTTATCTGTTTTTTTAATTGTTCTCTTTCTTGAGGCCATGAGTTTCGCTCATTTCTTCCCTTTATCCTTTCCTCCTTTGACTTCTTCTTAGGACGTGTAGATTGATTAAGAGCAGTGAGGTCTACTACTCCTAAGACAGAAGGCTTGACAACACTATTGCTCTGTTTTAATTTAAACACTTCAGGTACTGAATCGGACTCTATAGTTTTCTGAGATTCAGCATGAGACGTTACTGGTATATACCCAGAAGGCTGAGAGAGTCGTTCTTTGATGATTTTACCTCCTTCAAAAGCATTTTGACACTTATTTTCAAAGTCTGACTTTGTCCAATATGCGATTCTATCAACATTTTGATTCTTAGGAATAAGGATGTATCTTGAAGGCAACATCATGATGGTATCTCCACGCATTCTATTCCATCCATGAGAATTAATAATCTCACGATTAGTCACAGAATCTGAAGTAAACGAGTCCTCTTTCCAGGGCAAAACAAGCATACGTGTCCCAGCACCAAAATGCTTAACAACCATTTCGTATTGGTCATCTTCGATTTTAGACAATAGACTCCATTCATCTGTATATCCATTTCGTTCCAAGAAGTCTATGACTGTCTGAAGTCCAATATTTAGCTCTTTACATATTTTGTTCAGTCTTGCTGACATATTTTATTTTTGTTTAGAATTAAGGTACTCTTCCACAGTAGAAATAGTGTAGCCATTATTTATGAACGCCATAGCACTCTGGCTATTAAATGGAGAGAAGACTATTTTCTCCGATTCAATACCCAATTCAGCTTCAGCTAAAATATTACTATCTTCATCTAACAATGTGAAACCGCCATCCTTGTTGAAGGGAATGTTATTTTCAATCAGGTAACGTACTATTGGATGAACAGAATCATGATAATAGCCTAATACTTCTGTATCAGCGTCTTTCTCTACTTTATGTAGACAAGTGTCTTGTAGCTACATTAGGTTAAAGTACCTATAACATTCACTTCTATAAACCTTCAAAAAAGGTTTCGGCAACATTACATTATTTAGGCCCAAAAGTCCCTTAAACATATTGGCAACTTTTTCAACATCAAAACCAGCATGTCCACACCCAACAGCAGTTACAAGGTATGTATATTTCATGTTTGCTCTGACGTATTGTTCAAATCTTTCTACTGCGTGTGCAAGATCTTGTTCGGTGAATCCCATTGATGGAAGAGCATAGCTCATGCCAGTTGGTCCGTCAACCACACCAACTTGTGCTCCAAAGCGTTTTGCTGCCAATCCTGCTGCTCCATGCTTTTGAGATCCTTTGATATCTGTGCCAAAAACAAATACCTAATTATTCCTAAGTGAAGATATCAAGGTTGGCTGTACATTGTCAAACAAAAGTGCACAACTGCAAATGTAGTTATTTACTCTGATATTTCATTGTTTTATTATCAAAAATTCTTTTGTTGATTGAATTTTGCTTTAT
>QWCI01001615.1_pt1 | contig 14850 bp, 17 predicted proteins | sample 1972541 | NCBI WGS metagenome assembly QWCI01 (sample SAMN09866712, study PRJNA288562) | Human oral metagenome isolate term3_saliva, whole genome shotgun sequencing... | isolation source: mouth | host: Homo sapiens | place: USA: California | reverse complement strand
CTAGTATCTGCTAAGTATAACGGTGTTGAATTCATTGAGAAAGGTCCTAAACTTAACTTTACTCGTGCTTACACTGACAACGATCGTGGTGCTGGATATCCATTCGAAATGGCAGGCTGGAAAGTTGCTGGAAATTATAGCAAGGTGACAGATACTCAAATTCAAATCGAAGATGACTCTGTTAAAGTGACTTATGTTCATGAATTGCCTGGCTTGTCTGATGTCGAAGTTAAGGTAACTTATCAAGTTGACTACAAGGGTAGAATCTTTGTTACTGCTAACTATAATGGTAAAGCAGGTTTGCCAAACTTCCCTGAATTTGGTCTAGAATTTGCGATTGGTTCACAATTTAGAAACCTTAGCTATTATGGATATGGTGCAGAAGAAAGCTACCTTGATAAACTTCCTGGTGCCTATCTTGGTCGCTATGAAACATCTGTTGAAAAGACATTTGCTCCATATCTAATGCCACAAGAATCTGGTAATCACTATGGTACTCGTGAATTTACAGTATCTGATGATAATCACAATGGTCTTAAATTCACCGCACTTAATAAGGCATTTGAATTCAGTGCTTTGCGTAACAGTACGGAACAAATCGAAAATGCTCGTCATCAATATGAGTTGCAACAATCTGATGCTACATGGATTAAAGTTCTTGCCGCTCAAATGGGTGTCGGTGGTGATGACTCTTGGGGTGCACCAGTTCATGATGAATTCTTGCTTAGCTCAGCAGATAGCTATCGATTGAGCTTCATGATTGAACCACTAAACTAAAGTATTATTGGACTTTGCCTCCAACGATATATTTGATAAAGGAAACTCGAAAGGGTTTCCTTTTGTCATGGTTTGAAGTAAGAAAAAAGGAAACAGACCTCTGTTTCCTTTTAAAATATAACTCAGTTTTCAATTCCTTTAAAAATGGGAGTGGTCAAGTAAAATTATGAAAAAGTGAGTTAAAGTTATTGATATAGAGAAGGGACTAAACCACTCCCAAGGCGTTAATGATTTTTTGTAGCTTTAAATGAAACTTGAAGATTATGCCTTGACGTTAATCGTCCAATGGCACTCTATCTAATATAAGTATACAACTTTGAGTTTAGATGTCCCAAAATAAGACTCTATGGATTCTTATCTGTATTGTGATTGGCGACTATTTTTGTCAATAAAAATTTAAGAGGTTGTTGATTTCACTTAGAATATAGTAATGTTCTATGAAAACGTATACAATAGTAGATAGAGAAATAAACATAGATTGGAGAAGATTGATGACATCATCTTTTGAAGACTTCACAAAAAAAGCAGAAGCATTCTTAGAAGAACATATTACAGAGTATCTCAGTGTGGACATGGCTCTTGAAGATTTTGCAAGACAATACAACCAAGGGCTTTTTGATGAGATCACTTCCCCTGATTCAAAGCAGGAGAGAGCTTGGAAACTCATTGAAGAGGCTTATCATTATCACGAGGAAGATCCTTCGAGAAGTCAGGAATTTTTGATAGAAGCTTTAAAACTAGATCCTGAAAATCTTGATGCTAAGCAGATGCTCTTAACTTTTCAAAGTCCACTTGAACATCTAAAAGGCCTAATTGCTTTAGAAAAAGAGCAAAGGTCCAAGTGGGATCAAGGTCCAAAAATGGGCTGGGCTAATCTTGACGAGCGTCCTTATTTGTCTTTGAAGTATAATCTTGCTAAATTTTATTTAAGCAACAGTATGAAGCGGTTTGCTATTAAGGAATTTGAAGAGATTCTAGAGATAGATGTTCAGGATCACATGGGAGTCCGTTACGAATTGATGGCTACCTATTGTAATCTGGAGGACTATGATAAGGCTAAAAACTTTTTCGAATGTGAGCAAATGGAATATCACGAAGAAGATTTGATGATAGTACCAATGATGACGGTCTCTCTAATGACGGGACATATTGAGGATGCGGATTTCTATTTTGATTTTCTCTATGCAAAAAATCCAGAGTTCGAAAATTATTTAAAAATGATTGAACAAGGTGATGACGAGCGTCTAGTTGCCGAAACGCTTAAAGTCAACCCTATCTTATTTGAAGCCAATAGTATGAAAAGTCTTTTGATGGTTTTTAATCAAGTCGTTGATCTGTCCCAGTCAGAATATTATTTTACTTGGTTAATCGAAAAATATCGTGTAAAACGTCCACAAAGACATGTTGCGAAAAAGAAAAATCCAGAATTGCACAAACTAATTAGAGAATTGGAAAAAAGTATAGAACAAAGCAAAGCCCTCCAAGGTCTTTCAATAAGTGTGGAGCGTATACTTCGTCAACATGGCTTAATAGATTTTAAAGATTTTAAAAAGAAAACGGAAGAGGAAGTAGCAGCGATTAGAGGAGTTGGAAAGGTGAGCATGAAAATCCTTAAAGAAAATGGTGTTGTCTATAAAAAGAAGCGGAAAAAGAAGTAAGGAACTATTCATCAAACAAGCCGTAGCAAATCTTTGCAATTTTATCTTATATTCTTTAAGATAATTCTGTTACAACTTGAAAAGGAGAACAGGATGGAAACATATACACTTTCAAATGGCGTTACGATGAAGCTTATAACAGCGTTAGTTTCGCACTTAAGGCGGGTTACACACATATTGATACGGCGCAAATCTACGGTAACGAGGTTTCTGTAGGTAAGGCGATTGCTGATAGTGATGTGGCGCGTGAGGATATTTTCCTAACAACAAAACTTTGGAATGACAAGCACGATTACGAATTGGCTAAAGCCTCTATCGACGAGTCACTTGAAAGATTAGGTGTGGATTATTTGGATCTTTTGCTCATCCACTGGCCAAATCCTAAGGCTCTTCGTGAGAATGATGCTTGGAAGGCTGGCAATGCAGGCGCTTGGAAGGCAATGGAAGAAGCCTATAAAGATGGTAAAGTTCGTGCCATTGGTGTATCTAACTTTATGCAACATCACCTTGAAGCTCTCCTTGAAACGGCTGAAATTGTGCCACATGTCAACCAAATTCTCTTAGCTCCAGGTTGTGCTCAAGAAGACTTGGTTGCCTATTGCCAAGAGCGTGACATTCTTCTTGAAGCCTACAGCCCACTAGGTACTGGTAGCATTTTTGGAAATGAAGACGTAGAAGCAGTGGCTGAACGTAACGGAAAATCTGTTGCACAAGTCGCCCTACGTTGGAGCCTTCAAAAAGGTTTCTTGCCACTACCTAAGTCAGTGACACCAAAAAATATTGAAGCCAACTTAGATATCTTTGACTTTGATTTGTTGGAGGAAGATATGGCAGTCTTGGATAAGATTCAAGGCATTAAAACTCAGGATGATCCTGATACAGTTAATTTTTAATAGGACTGCAAGCAACTCGTTAGGGTTGCTTTTTTATACTGTGTGTGCCCGAATTTGCTATAATAAGGCTATCATATCAATTATTATTAGAAGGGAAGTTATGCTATGGAATCGCGGAACCTTCTTCCTCAAAATACGCGTCTGATGGCTAATTTGTTGAGTTTCTCAGGAGGGGCTTTGGATGTCTTTTGTCATATGTACTACCATAGTTTAGTTGCTACCCAGACAGGGAATATTCTCCTGTTAATTGCTGACTGGCGTAGTGGTAGCATGTACCATAACATGTTGCGATGCTTTTCTATTCTTTTCTTTACCTTAGGTTTTCTTTTTGGCATGTGGTTTAAAGACCATCGTAAGAATGCTTATTGGCGTGTTTATGGTCTACTTCCTCTTTGTGTGATGACTGCCATTTTACCATTTTTAACACCAAATGCCCTATTAGAGCTTCCGATTATCGCTTTTTCTGCAGGTGTTATGATGAAGACTTTTACCGGTAGTCAGATTGAAAATCACCCCTTTGTGATTTTTATGACTTCAGGAAATTATCGAAGAATGCTGACGGCACTTTATTATGTTATTCAGGGTAGCGAGGATCAGAAAGAATATCGTCGCCAGGCGGTCAATTATGGCTTTGTCGTAGGCAGTTTTGTGGTTGGTGCTGTTGTATCAGCTCTTCTAATGCACATCATTTATATTAAGTCAATCTGGCTAATTACACTCAGCCTCATTACCATCATGGTTTATTATTCATCTGAAGTGAAACGACTAGGACTCAAGGAAACCAATCTTTAAGCACTTATGTAGCAATTATTTTTGATAAAAAATCTCCTATGTTATAATCTTGATTATATTAATTTTTTTTAACCCTGAATAAAGGAGACATAAGATGCCTGTAATAAGTAATGATTTTTCAGATATTGTGTATAACCGTCGTTCCATTCGTAACTTTGATACTTCTGTCAAGATTCCACGAGAAGAAATGTTGGAAATCTTGGACAAGACTGTTACAGCACCATCATCAGTGAACATGCAACCCTGGCGTTTTGTTGTCGTTGATAGCGAAGAAGGCAAAGAAAAATTGAAACCCTTTATCAGCTACAATGGTGTACAAAATGAAACGTCATCAGCCATGGTTCTCATTTTTGCCGATTTGAAGAGTCAAGAAAGAGCAGAAGAAATCTATGGTAAGGCCGTTGCGCAAGGAAAAATGCCCGAAGAGGTCAAGGAGAAACAACTATCAAGCATTGTACCAATGTATGAAAATGCTCCTTTCGAAGTGATGAATGAAATTGTTCACATCGATGCTAGTCTGGCTGCTATGCAATTGATGTTGGTCGCTCGTTCATACGGCTATGATACCAATGCCATCGGTGGCTATAAAAAAGAAGGTCTTGCCAAAGCGTTCGGACTTGATGCTGACCGTCATGTGCCAGTCTTGCTCATTGCCCTTGGGAAGGCCAATGAAGAAGGTTTCGAATCTGTTCGTTTGAATGCTTCTGATGTGACTACTTTTGCTTAATAAATAATTGACCGTAAGTCTCGAAAATGGGGGCTTACGGTTTTTGTATGTGATGATTAAAGAGGGTTCAAAAAACTAAAAATAAATAAGAAAGTGATTGCTAGGAGTATTGAGAAAGTGATGATTTTTGCTTTAACCCATGATTAAGGTAAGTCCCTTTCCTTTGTGCTATAATGATAGTGAATGTTTAATACAAGGGCGAGTGTGGCCTTTTTCTAGGAGTCTTTTATGACAAACTATTTGATCCGAAGTTTTCTCTGGTTTCGTGAGCGTGGCTTTGTTCAGATTACACAGAAAACTTTGGTTTCGCTATTCCCCTTTTTACTATTTTCAGGGATTATTCGGGTGATTTCACTATCTGTTTTTTCTGAGATGGGGTATATTAACCAACTTTTTTCAGTTTCTGATTGGCTTCCGGCCTTTAAGACGTCAGGTCAGGTGCTTATTAATCTTTCTAGTTTTCTCGGTGGATTAGCAGGTCCCTTATCGACTTATTTTGCTGGAAAATACACGGCTGGACATTATGGTAGAAGTACTGGTACGGCTGGTGTGACTTCCCTTTTGGTCAGTTTGATTATAGGGTCGCAAGAGTTACTAATGTCTCCACTAAACGATGGCGATTTGACACGTATCAATTTACCGGCTTCGATTAATATTATGTTGGCTATCTTCGTGGGTTATCTGGTTGGTCAGATTTTTCGATTTTCTAGAGCCAGTGATGACCAAATTGTGGATAAGAACTATATTTATCAGCCTAAGACGGTTCGTCCCATTTTTTTGTCCTTAATTTTGGCAATTGGACTTAATATTCTATTGGTTATTGGTGAACGGGAAAATATCTTTCAGTCTATTAGACAGTTTACATCGACCATTACTGTCACTGGTAATCATCTTTTCTCAACCTTTATGATGGGACTTTTGAGTACTTTTTCTGCTTGGATTGGGAATAGTCAAGCCTTCGCTCTCAATTCTATAGCTGAAGATAGCTTTGCTTTGGAAAATCTGACTTATGCGGTTTCCCATCATACGACGACAGGGCTTCCCCATCTTTTTACTCTGACAAATCTTTATCACAGTTATGGTTTGGTTGCTGGCGTTGGATCAGTCTTGGCTCTCTTGGTAGCCCTTCTTTTAACCTCAACCAGTTAGAAAGTCAGTCTTCTTAGTGTTTTCCCTAGTCTCTTTAATAATGGCGCTCCTTTGATGGTGGGTGTACCAGTTTTGCTTAATCTGGTTTATCTTGTTCCCTTTCTGTTAGCACCAATGGTCAACATGGGAATAGCAGCAATTGCTTTAGCGCTTCGTCTTATGCCGGCGGCAGTTTATCCTGTACCAGATGGTACCCCTAGCCTGCTCTATGCTTTTATCGGTACTGGTGGTAGCCTTCGTGCCTTGTCTGTAAGTCTGTTTTGTTTTGCGGTTGATGTCGCTATCTTTATTCCTTTCGTAAGACTTTCTAATAAGGTACAACACGGTTTAAAAGAGGAAGGAGAAACTAATGAAGCTCAATAAAAAAATGAAGTTAGTCTTTATTTTGGTTGCTGTCTTTCTCATCGGCTTAGCTGTGCCTTCTTATAGCTGGACCAAAAAAAATGTCAAGGAAATTGAGACTTTCTACAACTCGAAATTGTCTCCTATTATCATGATTCCGGGGAGTTCCGCTACGGAAAATCGTTTTGATGGTCTAGTGCGTAAGCTTAATCAAGATCGTCGTGGGGCCAAGCACAGCTTGCTCAAGGTCAAGGTTTGGAATAATGGGCGTATTACCTTTGAAGGAAAAATCAAGAAAAATGACAATGAACCTATTATTGTTATCGGATTTGAAAATAACAACGACGGCTACAGCAATATCAAAAAACAAGCCAAAATGATGAATCAGGCCTTTGAAGCCCTGCAAAATAAATATAATTTTAATAATTTCAAAGGCCTAGCACATTCAAATGGTGGTCTTATTTATACAGCCTTTATTGAAAATTATCTTAGCGACTACGATGTCAAGATAAATTCTTTGATGACTATCGGAACGCCCTATAATTTCACTGAAACTAATATCAAAAATAAATCGGTGATGCTGGCGGATTTCATAGCAGCCAAGAAAAATATCCCATCAACCTTACATGTCTATTCGGTAGCAGGTACTATCACCTATGACTCGGATGAGTTGGTTCCTGATGCTAGCGTTTCAGCTGGGAAGTACATCTATCAGAATCAAGCAAAGAGCTATACCGAAATCACTGTTACGGGCGAAGATGCCCAGCACTCGGACTTACCAACCAATGATGAAGTTGTGGAACTTGTCAAACAACATATCGAAGGGCAAGGTGTCCGTAAGAAGCAAAAAACTAAGCTAGAGCCACAGTGAGAATCGTATTATTAATGCTTTAGTTACAAATGAGAACTCAAAAAAACAGATAGGACCGTGAAAGGATATCTGTTTTTTAGGTTAAATTGAGAGGATTTTATATGTTGTAACTCATTGATTTACAACTTAATTTCTGTTATAATCAAGAAAATCATACAATTAAATGGGAGGTTTATGTTATGCAAATTCCAAGTCGCTTTACCATTGCTGTTCATATTTTGACCCTTATAGCACAAAACAAGGGAAATGAAACTAAGCTAACCAGTGATTTAATGGCAGGTAGTGTGGGGGTTAATCCAGTTATTATTCGCAAAACCTTGTCGCAACTGAAGAAAGCAGACTTGATTTCAGTTCAAAGAGGCACAGGTGGAGCCACACTAGTCAAATCACCAGAGGAGATTAACCTTCTACAGGTTTACCATGCTGTTGATAGTATCGGACCAAGCGGTCAACTTTTTAGCTTCCATGAACATCCTAATCCATCCTGTCCAGTAGGACGTAATATCCATGGGATTTTGGATCAGAGCCTAGAAGACGTTCAAATGGCAATGGAAAAAGAACTCGAAAAGAAAACTTTGGCTGGTATTTTAAAGGATGCTAAGGCCAACTGGAAAGAAGCTGGAGCTTGATTTTTAGGCATGAGACTCCAAGAAATCGAAAGTTTTTCGGTTTCTTTTTTTTGTGGCCAAGATGTCATAATTGACATTACAATAAGAATAAATATAATGTAATACATATAATTACAACAAAGGAGAAAGAACATGGTTTACGCATATAATAGTAAGATTTATTTAGCAGAGGCAGTTTTAAATGTGAAGGACTTGGCTGGTCAAGTGGCCTTTTATACACAGATTATTGGACTTGAAATTCAAACCCAAACGGAAAGGGAAGTTATTTTAGGAGCTGGAAACAAACCTTTGGTCCATCTGATTCAGACCAATCGTGAGGAAGCGGTCAAGTCAAGTTATGGTCTTTACCATATGGCAATCTTGTTGCCGTCTCGAGAGGATTTGGCAGATGTTTTCAAACATATTGCCGAGCTGGACTATCCTTTTGTCGGGGCTGCTGACCATGGTTATAGTGAAGCCCTTTATTTGGAAGACCTTGAAGGTAATGGTATTGAGCTTTATAGAGACAAGCCGGTTGCTGAATGGGATATTCGTGAGGATGGTCGCATCGTTGGTGTAACTGAAGAACTATCAGCTCAAGAAATTTACGAGATGGGACGCAAGGTTGAGCCTTTTGTGCTAGCTAAGGATACTCGCATGGGGCATATTCATTTATCGGTCAAAGATAGTCAGCTAGCAAGGACTTTCTATCAGGATGTTTTGAAGCTAGCGGATAAGTTTACCATTCCAAGTGCTAGTTGGATTGCTTCAGGTGATTACCATCATCACTTGGCTGTCAATGAATGGGGTGGGAAAAAATTAGCCAAACGTGATAAAGATATGCCTGGATTAGCCTATTATGTTGTTGAAGTGGAAGAGAAGGAAGATTTGATTGGCATTGTAGAACGTGCTAACAATCGTGGAGCGAAGGTCAAATGGTTATCTTCTAATGAGTTAACAGTAGAGGATAAGGATGGTATTTTGACACGCGTAAGAAAAAATATTAATAATTAGTGATTTTTTCGAGTCGTAACTATTGACATTACATTCAAAACGGCTATAATGGTTATTGTAATCAAAATTATTACAAAACAGCTTAACAATTTTAACAATTACTATTTATCATAAAGAAAGAGGGAATAACTATGACCTACTTTACAGACTTACAAACAAAACGCCGTTCAATCTATGCTTTGGGAAAAGACCTTGAGCTCTCTAACCAAGAATTGATTGAAACCATTCAAGGAGCTGTCCTTAACACACCTACAGCCTTCAACTCACAAACATCACGTGTGGTGATCTTGCTGGATGAAGAATCAGATGCTTTCTGGAATGAGATCGCTTATTCAGAGCTTGAAAAAGTAACGCCAGCAGAAGCCTTTGAGGCAACAAAAGAACGTTTGGCAGGTTTTGCTCAAGCTAAGGGAACAATCCTTTTCTACGAAGAGCAAGATGTAGTGAAAGGTCTTCAAGAGCAATTCCCACTATACGCTGAAAATTTCCCAATTTGGTCAGAGCAAGGTCATGGAATCGCCCTTTATGCAACATGGTTGGCTTTGGCTGAGAAGAATATCGGCATGAACGTACAACACTACAATCCACTTGTTGATGCACAATTAGCTGATAAATATGACATTCCGGCTAACTGGAAACTCCGTGCTCAAGCACCATTTGGTCAAATCGTAGCACCAGCAGGAGATAAAGACATCCAAACAGAAGGTCGTTTCAAAGTTTTTGGCGACAAGTAATCACTTTAGCTCAGGCAGTCAGTTTGGCGATTGGCTGTACTATGACTAAAGAATTTCAAAATGATAAGACAAAAAAGTAGCAGGATTGAGAAATCTTGTTATTTTTCTATCTCAAAAATTGTAATACCCAAGGAAACTTATAGCTTGAAATTAAAAACTTTCCTTAGATGATAGCGAATGTCAGCGACCTTCAAAGAAGTTCCATGAGTAAGGTTTGGCTCCCTCGATTTTTAATTTTTAGGCTTAGGTTAAGACAATTCTCCAAACTTCCAAGTACTTGTATTCACTACTGGTCTTTTTTTGAATTGACCGGATTAATTAATGATTTATTATCGCGGTAGCATGCCCATTAATTTTTTAAAATCTTTCCCACTAAATTGGCGAACTGAATACTAAAAAATCTGCTAGGTCTTGATGGTTGATTTTAAGGATTTGTTTTAAGAGGTGAAGTTGAAATGTAGATTCTTCTAATTAGTTTATCGAAGGAGGGAGACTACAAAAGATTTCGAAAAAAGGTGCTATTGATATCTTATTTTTAATAACTTTGACAACATTCTTTTTATTTTTGACAAAGATGCTTGTCAAAAATAAAAAGAAGCGTTACAATGGTTTTAGATAAAGAAGGAGAGGTATTCTTATGGGAGGCATGTGGATTTTATTTATCCCTTTTCTGATTCTAATTTATACGGACTCAGAAAAGAAGATAAAAAGGTTGAACAAACGCATCAGACGATTAGAAAAACAAGTGAAAGGAAATCAAGACATGTCTAGACTTTTAGAAGAATTGAAAGGCCAAACGGCCACTGTTACAGTAGATGGTGGTGGATTTGAGTATGAAATTATAGATATCGATGAAGATTGGGTCAAACTGACTCGTGTGAATCATAAACAACAGAGGGAAACCAAGTTAGTCCGCATCGAAGATATTCAGGGTATTCAACTATAAGGGGGCGAAAGCCATGATCTTAAAAAATCGATTGAAAGAGCTGAGGGCGCGTGATGGTCTCAACCAATCCGAGCTAGCCAAGCTAGCAGGGGTCTCGCGCCAGTCCATCAGTCTCTTGGAGCGGGGGGAATACACCCCCTCGGTTATCATTGCCATCACCATCGCGCAAATTTTTAAGGAACCGGTGGAGAATGTCTTTAGTCTAGTAGAGGGAGAGGAATAATATGAAAAAGCAACAACAAGAACGATCCGCTCGTTATCGGTTTTGGAGAAATGTCGGAATCATCACAGTTTCCGGCTTGATTGGAGGAGTCATTGGTTTTTTGACAGGCATGTTCGGATCCGAAAAACTCCTTGAAATCCAATCCTTCTTTAGTATAGAAGTACTCCTTTTGGGCTCAATACTTTTGTTTCTTATCGTGTTTATTGTTACGATAGCCTTACTAATAAGCGCGAGAAAAGTCCATCAAAAAATGCTCCAGATAGAAGACGAAGAGGAAGCCTATCACTATGACATCCAGAAGAAAAAACTGTTTGGGTTAGCGACCATTTTTAAAGGAGTCATGATCTTGCCATACTTTTTAGTCATCATCTTTTATAGTCAATGGGTGTATATGGATAGACCTTCCACAGGGCACTTAGCTTTTATCTTTGGAACATTTACCATGCTCTATCTTTTTCTTGTCTTGATTGTCCTATTTTTCTTATCAGATATCTTCTTTCGCAAGACCTTCCATATGCTTTATGGAAAACCGATTCCTCGCAACGCCAATACCAAGGAAGTGCGTGAATTCACGATGAGTATGATGGATGAAGCAGAAAAACAGATTAGCTACGAGGATTCCTTAATTGCGATATTCTTAGTTGGCATTGCTTTCCATACAGATATCTTGTTAGCATTAGTAGTGGTATCACTGATTTATGTCTATATCTTGGTCTCTCAGTACAAGATTACCAAACGTTATTATAAAGAGTAGAGGAGTCATCTATGTTAGAAATCAGAAATTTAGAGAAGAGCTTTGGCAAGAAGCAAGTCTTGTTCGGGATTGACTTGACTGCGAAAAAAGGGTCTATCTTAGGTTTGATCGGGAAGAACGGATCAGGGAAGACCACCATCTTCCATAGTATCCTCCGCTTCCTTGACTACAGTGGTGATATCCAATTGGATGGCAAAGCAATCAGTCAAGAAACCTATAAGGAAATTGGCTACCTGCCAGAAGAGCGGAGCCTCATGCCCAAGTTGACCGTCTACGAACAAGTCCGTTACCTTGCTAATCTCAAAGGCATGTCAACTGCTGAGGTCAAGAAGAAACTTCCAATCTGGATGGAAAAACTCCAAGTAAAAGGGAGATTAACCGATAAGATTAAGAGCCTCTCAAAAGGGAATCAGCAAAAGGTTCAATTGATCATTACTATGATCCATGAGCCAAAATTGATCATCTTGGATGAGCCGTTTAGTGGACTGGATCCAGTCAATACAGAAGTCCTCAAGCAGGTCATTTTTGAAGAAAAAGAACGTGGGGCGACCATTATCTTCTCTGACCACGTCATGACCAATGTGGAAGAACTCTGTGATGAGTTGGTCATGATTCGTGATGGATCTGTAATTCTCTCAGGTCCTGTACAAGAAGTTCGCAATAGCTTCGGGAAGACTCGTCTCTTTGTATCCAATGACTTCAGTAAAGAGGAGTTGGAAGTATTGCCTCATGTGACCAAGGTGACCATGACCAAGCAAGGCCTTTGGAAGTTGGTATTGGATGATGAAACAGCAGGTCCAGTCCTCTTTGATCAGTTGACCAAGGGTCGCTATCTGGCAACCTTTGACCAACAAGCCCCAACCATTGATGAAATCTTTAAACTAGAATCAGGAGTAGAAGTATGAAACAAATGCTGATTGTTATCAAAGAAACTTATCTACGTCAAGTGAAATCATGGAGTTTTTTCCTGATGGTTCTTTCTCCCTTTCTCTTTATTGGATTGTCGATTGGTTTGAACTACTTCGTTGGCTCATCTACATCTGCGAAAAGCAATATCGCCTTGATAACAGATCAAGCTCCTGTCAAGGAAGGCTTGAAAGGAACCGATGGCTTGACCTTTGACTATAAGGATGAAGCAGCAGCTAAGAAGGCCATGAAAGAGGAAGAGATCAAGGGAATCCTCACAGTTGAAGAAAAGGATGGCCAGCTAGAGGCTCGCTACCAAAGTGAGGATGCCATGAAGCCAGATTTCAAATCAGTCCTTATGGCTAAATTGAGTCAGGTCCAACAAATGCTCAATGTTTCTAAGGCGGATTTAAGCCAAGAGCAGTTAACAGCCCTCTCTCAACAGGTCTCATTGACTGAAAAAATTGATGAGAAGAAAGAAGGACTGAAAATGGTGCAGACCATGGTAGCTGGAGGTATCGGTTTTCTTCTTTACATAATTCTGATCATTCTGATCTTTTATTCAAGTATCACTGCTCAAGAGGTAGCCAGTGAAAAAGGAACCAAGATCATGGAAGTGGTCTTCTCAAGCATTCGTGCAACTCACTATTTCTATGCTCGCATGATTGGTCTTTTCGGAGTGATTTTTACCCATATTGGTATCTATGCAGTTGGCTTGGGAGGCGTTTGGATTTTTAGAGATTCCATTCCTCTTGTGAAAGATATTTTATCTCCAGACTCACCTATCACCCAACATATTGGACAATCCATTTCCTTGAATACCTTCTTCTTTATCATTCTTGGAATCTTCATGTACGTCGTTCTTTCAGCTTTCCTAGGGTCAACAGTTGCTCGTCCTGAAGATACAGGAAAGGCCATCTCTCCTCTGATGATGTTAGTGATGGTTGGATTCTTTGGAGTGACTGCCTTGGGTAGCGCAGGAGATGTCCCTCTATTGAAGATTGGATCCTACATTCCATTCATTTCAACTTTCTTCATGCCATTCCGTACCATCAATGGCTATGCAAGTGGACTTGAATCATGGGGGTCATTCGGAATTGCCTTGGCCTTCACGCTCCTCGGCACCATGATCATTGGAAAAATCTATTCTAGTCTCATCTTACAAACAGATGATCTAGGTTTAGTCAAGACTGTTAAAAAAGCTTTAAGCTATCGTTAAAAGAGACACCTTCAGTGGATACTGGAGGTGTTTTGCTTTGTGAAATCATTGCTGTTTGGTCTTCTTTACTTTATAATGAAAGTAGAATGAAAAGGAGGCGGACATGAACTATATTGAGTTTGCTGAAAATGAGCGTCTGTCCACGATTGTCCTTGGGATGATGCGTATTAGCGAATTGAGTGAAGATGAGGTAGAGGACTTGGTGGAGGCAGCCCTGTCGATTGGAATCAACACCTTTGATCTGGCGGATATTTATGGAAATGGACAGTGTGAGGTCCTAAAGATGGCTTTACCTATTTTGATTTTTCTAAGGACTATATTTTGGACTCCGTTGATGGCATCCTCGAGCGTTTGCAGATTGAACGCTTAGATAGTCTTCTCCTTCACCGACCGGATGCCCTCATGGAGCCTGAAGAAGTGGCAGAAGCCTTTAATCACTTGGAGCAAGCTGGCAAGGTCCGTCATTTTGGGGTGTCCAATCAAAATCCTATGATGATGGAATTGCTCAAAACTGTTGTCAAACAACCTCTCAAGGTCAACCAGTTGCAGTTGAGTGCTGCCTTTACACCGAGTTTTGATGCAGGTTTTCATGTCAATATGGAGGGGCCGAAAGCAGCTGTGAGAGATGGCAGTGTCTTTGAGTATTGTCGCTTAAACGACACGGTGATTCAGGCCTGGTCTGTCCTCCAGCATGGCTATTTCAAGGGGAATTTTGTCGGCAATGAGGCGTTTGCGGCCCTAAATCACGTCCTCAATGACTTGGCAAAAAAATACCAAGTCACTCCGACAGCCATTGCCCTTGCTTGGGTCCTTCGCTACCCAGGTAAGATGCAGGCAGTCATTGGAACGACCAAGCCACAACATGTCCTTGAAGCAGGGAAAGCAGCAGAAGTTACCCTAACTCGCAAGGAATGGTACCAAATCTACCTAGCTGCAGGAAATGATTTGCCTTAGAATCTTGTTATCAAACCAGATTCCACTCTAATCGGTAGTCTGGTTTTTTGTTTTGTGGTCTTCAGTTTTTTCTTGACAAGCCTTTCCTTTTTATGATATCTTTTATGCAACAAGTGTTGCGCAACGTATGTTGCGCGAAAGGAGTCTTATGCCACCCAAGGTTAAATTTAGTAAAGAGGCTATGATTGGGACAGCTTTACAATTGGTGAGAGAAGAGGGCATGGCTAGTTTAACTGCTCGAGCATTAGCGGAGAAACTGGGAGCCACACCGAGAGTCATTTTC
>QWCI01000872.1_pt1 | contig 14893 bp, 13 predicted proteins | sample 1972541 | NCBI WGS metagenome assembly QWCI01 (sample SAMN09866712, study PRJNA288562) | Human oral metagenome isolate term3_saliva, whole genome shotgun sequencing... | isolation source: mouth | host: Homo sapiens | place: USA: California | reverse complement strand
TCACTAACGTTAAGCCAGCGCAACACGGGTAAGTTTAGTTTTGGTGTAGAGCTTTATGTTAATTTGTAACGATATGAAAGCAATAAAGTATTTATTTTCAATCCTCACAGTAGCGCTTGTTTTTAGTTCTTGTGTAGATTATTCGGATGCCTCAGAGGCTGTAACAGCTAAGGTACAACTCCAACTTCCCGATGAGTTGAATGGTCATGTGACATTAGAAGGGCATACCGTTTCCCTCCAATTGAATGGTGTTACCTATTCTGCACACACGGACGCTGCGGGCGTGGCAACCTTCTCTAATATTGTTCCTGATGTCTATAACATCTCGACTTCATGGGATATAACGTCGTCAGAGTATAATAGGATTACAGGAAGTAGTCAGGTAATTAATGGCGCAACAGTATCAGGTAGTTTGAATTCACAACTTATCAATGGTTCAGAACCTTTGCTCCTCACGACCACTCTCTCTGTAAAACGAGACATAGTCATCAGTAAGATATATGCTGCTGGGTCTAAGGATAAAAACAATAAACGATATGTTGCAGGTCAGTATATAGAACTTTATAATCAATCTAACGACTCTGTGGATGTAGCCGGACTATATATCGGACTGCTTGAGACCGATGTTCCACAGGCTTATACCCTCGATAACCTCAAGACAAACTATGCTGATTCGGTTGTATTGGTCAAGCAGGTGTTCCGTATTCCTACTGATAAGCATTATATGGTGGCTCCTGGAGGAACCGTACTCTTGGTGAATAGTGCTGTAGACCATAGTCTTAACAGTCCGATGGAACATAGTCTCTTGAAAGCAGACTTTGAGGCAAAGGACGTGAAAGGGAAGATGTTAAACAACCCAGAGGTACCTGCTTTGCAGAATGTCTTTAATATTTATTCGGGCATTTCATACATGAATATCCTCACAACAGGCCAAGGGGTGGTGATATTCCGCACTTCTGCAGACATCAGTCAACTGAAACTTACCTACAAGTTTGGTAAGACAAGCGGTGTTCAGTATGGTCTTCTACCTAAGCGATATATTATAGATGGCGTTGATTTCCTTCGTCATAAGGCAACAGGGACGGACGTTGGTGAAAAGCGTCTTTATGGTGATATTGATGCGGGTTATATAAGTATTAATGCCACAGCAGGTCTGTCGGGTGAGGTTGTCTATCGTAAGGTGACTTCTACAACTGCTGCAGGACAAAGCATACTCATGGATACAAACAATAGTTCTAACGATTTTCAAGTGTCAACAACGATAGCACCAAGGACTTTCTAAGGTAGTTTGAATCGTGTCTGAAGGGGTTGAAATGTCGTAAGCCCTTTGCGTATTCAATTCTTTCAGAGACTTTTATCGGTTTTACAAACTATTGTTGTTGCACACACATACATATTAATTATCATCGCTTATGAATACTTCATATTCCTTCTCCACCTTTTCTGCCTTTGTACAATCCTCTTTTCGGAGAGGCTGGGGAAGGCTTTTCTTATTGATGTTTACGCTCCCAACGATGGCACAGACGCCTTCTGACTCTCTTGTGGGCGAGCCTGAATATCGCTATAAGAACCTTACACAACTCTGGCATAACACAAGTAATGCTGCTGGACTCTCTCTTGACGATTCGCCTAATCGTGGCTTTGCCTCCATAGGGTTCAACCATCGTGGTGGCGACTATCATCGTGTGCAGGAGGGGGGAGCAATGAATAACATGCAGTTCTTTACCGAACGCTATCAACGATTGGGTCGATATCTATACAGTTATGGTAAGGTAGACTTCAACCTCGGTCGTACTAAGGACCGTGCCTTTGCCGACCAGTATCGTCCTTACAACTCTAATCCCTACCAGTCGGGTAGTGCCATTGCAGGAAGTTACGACCATCAAGACTTCGATATGGTAGCTTCTGTAGGAACGACAGATTTCTCTGGATGGCGTTTCGGCCTTCAATTAAACTATCAGTTGGGCGACCTCTCTCGTCTTCGTGACCCTCGTTCACGTTCACAGTTGCTTGACTACCGCTTGACTCCGTCCATTTCTTACACGATGGGTGGGCATACGCTGGGCTTATCGGGCTATTACGACCGTCGTAAAGAGAAGATGGGATCATTAGTAACAGTGCAGAGTGATGCCACACTTACCTATTATCTCTTCTCTGGAATGGAGTATGCAACGGGGACAATAGGCGGTTATTCGAGCTTTAATAGGGAGTGGGTGAACCACCAAGTGGGTGCAGCTATGGATTACGGATACCGGTCTGATAGCTTCCATACGCTGAATAGCTTTGGTATTAGTCGTGGAGAGGAGTATGCATACGGTACGTATAAATACGAACCGGGCAGATACTTCACCTATTTATATAATGTACAGTCGCAAAACAGATTGCTTACTGGGAGCGTGTTACACCAAGTTGACGTCTGTATGGAGTGGCAACAAGGCTATGCAGATGAGTATCGTCAACAGTTGATTATCAAGAATGACCCACAGATAGGGACAACGTCTTACACATACGAGAAGCAGTTGGAGTTTCGTAAACGCTATCAGGTGCGTACGTTCGATTGCGCTTTCCGCTATCGTGCCAACTTCCTCAACGATGCTCCCTCACGTCTTCTTCAACAGGCAACGGCCTCCCTCAAAGGTTATACGGGCTTATCAATAGATACGCACAAGGCTGGCAATCGGCATCTTCTACCGTTGTCATCATCTGATTATAGCCGTATTAATTTTCAGTTGGAGAATGGTATCTCATTGTTCAAACAGCATCTTACGGCAGATCTGACACTTGGGTATAGTGTTTCTACACGTGCCGACCTTCAATTAGCAGATGACACTTCAGTTCTTGCACAGCGTGTTTTACTAAAAGACCTACCTTATTATGATGCCAACCTATTTCATGGACGTTTGCAGGTGATGTATCAGTTCCCTCTAACTATTAAGAAGTCACGTGCTATGTGGTTTGTGAAAGCGTTCGGTGACTTTACTTCTGCTAACTCCGCTGGGCATCCTAATCTATATAATGTAGGTTTTAGTGTGGGTTTGTTTAATTGATATTATGATATAGGGAAGCATAATTCCTAATTCAAAGGATAGATTATAAAATCTCTGTGATGGGGTAGTCTTTCCCTTCTATCACTATCTTCTCTGGTGTGACTCGGTAATTATGCCACTTCCAACGGACGAGAGGATGGGGGAGGGACGACCTTCCCATGCTATCGAAATCGTTTTTACTCCATACAGTGAAAGGAACTATAGGGGAGTAAAAAAACATTACATGGTATCGTGCAATGTCCCTTCAAAATAGAAGTGTGATATAGTGTGTAATTAAGTTTATAACCATCAAACTATCAACGTGTTATATTTAGCGTTGAAGAAGACGCCTTTCTTGCCTCAAGAAGGGCGTTTTCTATGTCCAAGAAAGGCATGTTCTTGAAGATTGTTAGGCCTCTTCTTTCACCTTAAAGGGCGTGTACTACCTTCAAGAGGAGTGAAAAAAGTTGACATAAAGGTAAAGAAAAGCTCTCTTCTCTACCCCTCTGCTCGAGTGAAAGTAGGTGTCTAACGAGATAAAGTATGCTGTAGGTTTATGGGTTATAAACAATGGAAAATAGTTACTCTAACCATTAACACCCAACATTCAACACCCAACACCCATCAGTTATTAGCCTTTGCACGACGAAAAGAAATAAATAGGAACGCTTATTTCTTATGCTTACAAGCAGGACAGATAGACTCGTCCTTGTTAAGTTTCTCGTAGTGTTCCTTACGCTTAGGGTTCATAGGAAACCAACCTTTGACCACACGCTTCTCTTGAGAAAAGAGTTCGCCAATGCCCCAAAGGAAGGAAGCTCCAAGCACACCGAGCAATGCTGACCAGAAAAGACTTTGTATAAAAAGAGCAGAAACACAGCAAGTAAGACCCGCTAAGAGCCAGATCCACCACGGTTTTGTACCAAAATAATACTCTGTCTTTATGACTAATGGATGACAAAGTCCGATGATAAGAAACGTGCACACGGCCAGTAGAATACCTTGAAAATTCAATTCCATTTCAAATAAGTTTAAGAATAGATTTAATTGTAAGTATATGAGAAATGCTAATAAACATGATATTCTTAGCAAACTCCAATTATTATAGGTGCAAAAATACAAAAAAAACTCTATCTAAAAGAGGCTTTCTCAGAATTATTGAGTACATTTGCAGATATAAGTCATAAATGAGAAAATACTTAAATTATGAACAATAACCAAACACTCATCGCTCAATGCGAAGAGAAAGCACGGCAGTGGTTGGCTCCTGCTTTCGATGACAAAACTCGTTCAGCCGTTGAGGCTATGATTAACAACGAAGATAAGGCTGACCTCATAGAGTCATTCTATAAGGACTTAGAGTTCGGTACAGGTGGTCTTCGTGGTATTATGGGCGCTGGCTCTAATCGTATGAATATCTATACTGTGGGTATGGCAACTCAAGGCTTTGCTAATTACTTGAAGATTAACTTCAAGGATATGAAGCAGATTAGCGTCGTTGTTTGCCATGACTGCCGTAACAACTCTCGTCTCTTTGCTGAGACAGTTGCTAATATCTTCTCTGCTAATGGTATAAAGGTCTACCTCTTCGACGATCTTCGCCCTACTCCAGAATGTTCTTTTGCTATTCGTCATTTGAAAGCACAAGCTGGTGTGAACATTACAGCAAGTCATAACCCACGTGAATACAATGGTTACAAGGCTTACTGGGAGGATGGTGCACAGGTACTTGCGCCCCATGACAAGGGAATCATTGATGAAGTGAACAAAGTTAAGGTAGAAGATGTTAAGTTTGAAGGCAATAAAGCACTGATAGAGATTATCGGCGAAGAGATTGATAAGATTTATCTTGATAAGGTAAAGACCATCAGTATTGATCCGCAGGTCATTAAGAATCAGCATGACCTTAAGATTGTCTATACTCCGCTGCATGGTGCTGGTCGCGTAATTATTCCACGTGCGTTGGCTTCATGGGGCTTTGACAATGTTCATTGTGTGAAGGAACAGATGGTGAAAGATGGTAACTTCCCAACTGTCGACCGTCCAAACCCAGAGATAGCAGAAGCTTTGACACTCGGTTTGCGTGATGCGAAGGCTCTCGATGCCGATATCTTGATGGCTTCTGACCCAGATGCTGACCGTGTAGGTATGGCTTGTAAGAATAGTGATGGCGAATGGGTATTGATTAATGGTAACCAGACTTGCTTGATTTTCTTGTGGTATATTATTACTAATCGTCAGGCTGTGGGCAAGATGAAGCCAACAGACTTTATCGTAAAGACCATTGTTACAACAGAGGTTATTCGTAAGATTGCAGAGAAACAGCATGTTGAGATGCGTGATTGCTACACTGGTTTCAAGTGGATTGCACGTGAGATTGCACTCTCTGAGGGTAAGCAGCAGTATATTGGCGGTGGTGAGGAAAGCTATGGTTTCCTTGCAGAAGATTTCGTAAGAGATAAGGATGCTGTAAGTGCTTGTGCTTTGTTGGCTGAGATTTGTGCGTATGCAAAGGATCATGGTAAGACTTTGTATGATATTCTTATGGATATCTATATGGAGTATGGTTACAGCCATGAGTTCACAATCAATGTGGAACGTCCTGGTAAGAGCGGTGCTGACGAGATTCAGCAGATGATGAAGAACTTCCGTTCTAATCCTCCTAAGGAACTTGGCGGTAGTGTCATCGATGTTTATAAGGACTTCCAGAGCCTTGAACTAACGAAAGCTGACGGTTCTAAGGAGAAGATGGATATGCCTGATACAAGCAATGTTCTCCAGTGGTTCTGCACTGATGGCACTAAGGTGAGCGTTCGTCCATCAGGTACTGAACCAAAGATTAAGTTCTATCTTGAGATAAAGGATACAATGAACTTTGCTTCTGATTTCCCTGCTTGCGAGCAGCGTGCTTGTGAAAAGATTGAAGCTATCAAGAAGAGCTTGGGTTTGTAATGGTCTATTTTTAGCCTTTGATAATATTTTCGAGGGCTTTATATTATAGTTAAAGCAGGAGTCTCTATAAAGTTTTATTTGTGGAAACTCCTGCTTTTTATTGTTTTATGCCTTCTTGTATATAAATCTTTGGATAGCTTTCTGTCTCTTTTAGTGGGCTACGCTATTTGATATTTTAGCCTTTCAAGTCATAGATTATTTAGTCTCTTGTAAATGGAAAAAAGTGATATAATGTCTATTATTCAAGATAATAATATTTCTGAATATTATTCCTTGAAGCATTTAGGTATTGATGGTTATGCTTTTCCAGACCAAGAAGCACTTAAAATAGTGCAAATATGCAAACTTTTATTGATTCCAATCTTAGGTGGTGATGTATATAGTTTGATTGATTCTACAATAGAGGATTTAGATGATAGTTGGTATTATGAAAGGACTCCAAGTGAGTCACATTACAATTACGTGCAAAACAGTTGTAATAGATCTGAATCTTACATAAGGACTTACAAAAATCATTCTTGTGATAGACCTTTATTTTCCTTGGTCATAGAAGAACAATTAAAATAATCGAATACTTTTAGAAAAGGCAGTGCGGTTTTTTGTTGATTAGGTGGTTCAGGCACAGTTCCTGTTCCTCTTTGAATCGCTGGTGGTATAGGTAGTGATTACTATGGAGGAGAAGTTGGAAGGTAGCTCTCTGATACTATTTTTGATATTTCTGTACATATAAAACCTTGCATACCCTTTTTAAGACGAGTAAAGTTTTATGTTGGTATTAGTAAGAATAAAAGCAAGTATTATATAATATCTATAAAGCTGCGTTTGTTAGGTATGAATTATTTTGTAAAACCATTATATTCTCTATATTGTGTAGAAATATGAAGTTATCGCATCCTGGTGTGGTCACTTTTTAATAGACGGCTTATTGAGTGTTTTCCCATAGTTTTAAATTTGCTGTCATATCTGTCATTCGTTTCATGAACTTAACTTGTTAGCTTACAGTATAGTTACATGAAATGTTAAAAATGACAGCAAATGAATTTTAAACTTTTCTTGTAATAATACGTAATTACGGCTGTCTCTTTTCATGAGTAGCGTGTTATTTTTTCTTATCTGAATTTATCAGTCAATAAGAATGACAAAAGAGCATAAAAAAAAGGTGTTTAGTCAGCTGTTGACTAAACACCTTTTGAATATTAACTAAGTCTCTTTTGAATGTTCATTAGAGCTTAATGAGAAATCATGTAGACTTTAATTTATCTCCAAAGACGGACTTATGATGATATAGAGCACAAGTGTGGAGAGATATAACTCCCACTCTTAGCTGTTATTCTGTTGGTAGAATATCAAATTTCAGTTTATCATTATCTTTCTCTTTTGATATCTTGATGGTGTCACCAGCCTTGATTTCGCCAGAGAGAATGAGTTCGCTTAATCCATCCTCGATGTGATTTTGGATAGCACGCTTCAATGGACGCGCACCAAATTGTACATCATATCCCTTCGTTGCCACATACTCCTTGGCTTCATCTGTTATCTCCATCTCGTAGCCCAGTTCATGCACACGCTTGAACAAACCCTTGAGTTCAATGTTGATAATCTTCTTGATAGCCTCGAGGTCGAGTTGGTCGAAGGTGATAATCTCATCCAAACGGTTGAGAAACTCTGGTGCGAACTGTTTGCTAAGACTCTTCTGAATGATAGTACGAGCACGCTCCTTGTCACCTTCATTCTGTGATAGGCCATTCAGATTAGTTGCTTTGAAACCAACACCCTGCCCGAACTCCTTCAGTTGACGTGTACCAGCGTTGGATGTCATAATGATGACAGTATTGCGGAAATCTATCAATCGACCGTTACCATCAGTTAATCTACCTTCATCAAGTACCTGTAAAAGCATGTTGAACACGTTGCCATGTGCCTTCTCTATCTCATCGAGTAGGACGATAGAGTAGGGGTGATGACGCACTTTCTCAGTCAACTGTCCTCCTTCATCATATCCTACGTATCCAGGAGGAGCACCAACAAGGCGTGAGGTGTTGAAACTCTCCGTATATTCACTCATGTCAATACGTATCAGGGCATCGGCTGATCCAAACATCATCTCAGCAAGGCGTTTGGCAAGATAAGTCTTACCTACACCCGTTGGACCTAAGAACATAAACGCACCGATAGGGTGATTAGGATCCTTTAAACCGACACGATTACGCTGAATAGCCTTAACCATCTTGTCGATAGCAGCATCTTGAGCAATGACAACCTGCTTGAGATCGTCATTCATGTTCTTTAATCGGATGCCTTCGGCCTCTTGCATGCGCTGAACAGGGACACCTGTTATCATAGAGACAACATCAGCAATGGCGTCTTCTCCAATCTCTATCTTATCTTCGGTGTCGCCATTTTGCCATCTTTCCTGCTCATCCTTCAATTTTTGTTCAAGTTCCGTTTGTTTATCACGGAAGCTTGCAGCAAGTTCGAAGTTCTGATTCTTTACAGCAGCCTGCTTCTTCTCCTGTGCTATTTCAATCTCTTTTTGAATATCGAGGATGGACTGTGGTACCTTAACATGCTGTAAATGAACACGTGAACCAACCTCGTCGATAATATCTATCGCCTTGTCTGGGAATGAGCGATCGGTGATATATCTCTCAGCATACTTAACACAAGCTTTCAAAGCGTCCTCTGTGTAGCGTACATGATGGTGGCCTTCATAACGATCCTTAATATTCTCAAGAATCTGAAGCGTCTCTTCTGCTGTTGTTGGTTCGACCAAAACTTTTTGGAAACGACGCTCTAAGGCTCCATCTTTCTCAATTGACTTACGGTATTCATCAAGTGTCGTAGCACCGATACACTGTATTGTACCTCTTGCCAAGGCTGGCTTCAAGATATTAGCAGCGTCCATAGAGCCTGGAGAAGAGCCTGCCCCGATAAGCGTGTGAATCTCATCAATGAAGATGATGATGTCTGGGTTCTGCTCAATTTCCTTTATCAATGCACGGATACGTTCCTCAAATTGACCACGATACTTAGTACCTGCAACTACAGCTGTCAAGTCGAGTGTGATGACTCGTTTGTCGAAAAGGATAGGAGAGGTGAGATGCTTTACAATAAGTTGTGCTAAGCCTTCTACAATAGCACTCTTTCCAACACCTGGTTCACCGATAAGGATTGGGTTATTCTTCTTCCTTCTACCAAGAATCTCACTAACGCGCATAATCTCTTTCTCTCTTCCTACAACAGGATCGAGCTTCCCCTCTGCTGCAGCCTGAGTGAGGTCGGTACCGAAACTATCGAGTACTGGCGTCTTAGACTTTGTTCGTGAGCTTTGTGTTGTCTTTGTGTTACCACCATTATTAGATGACGACGACATCATGTCATCATCCATTTCTTCCTCATCAGCCATCCCTATACCGTCTTTTGGCTGGTTTGCACGTTGTTGTAACATTGATATTGCGTTGTTATAATTGAATCCACTGTCTTCCAGAACTACCTTTGCACCATTGTTAGATGAGTCATGTAGGATGGCAAGGAATAGATGTAGAATATCTACAGTCTCAGCATGTTGCATACGAGCTTCGAGTACAGCTAACTTTAAAATGTTATTAGCTTGCTCGTCCAAAATAATGTCTGGTATTGAAACCGTAGTATCAATGGATTTCTCTTGAACCTTCTTTTCTATCTCTCTCTTTATATTGTCTATATCAACCTTCCATTTACTGAATAGTTCCCAAACTGGTCCTGACTTTTCTCGTAGGATAGCAAGCATGATATGTTCGGGAGTTACCGACTTACTCGTCAGTCTCTCTGCTTCCTCTCTACTGAATGAAAGAACCTCAGAAACCTTTGGTGAAAATTGATTCATCATATCCTAACCTTTCTTTTTTTGCTTGTTTCTGTGGACAACATGTCCTCTTTTAGTTGGTCTTTACAAACAAATGTTGTGCCAAAAACATAAGAATCGAACGTACATCTATATTGTAAGTTCGATTCTATATGTATATTTTATGTTATAGTGCTTCGTCGTCTGGCTTCAGAAGTCTTACCTTCACAGGTCGTCTCAGGTTCTTTTTCTTACGAAGCCACCTCTCTTTGCGCTGCTCATATTCCTCACGATGTCGTTCCAAATAGTTATCTGCCATTGAACTTACCGTATATTATCGAAATCTGAATATTCTTGCCTGTAGATGTGTTACCCAAGAGCTTTGTACTTGATAGGCCCATATCATTAGAGACCTTGGTAATAACTGTTTTTTTACTGCTACCAGTTCCTTGTGTAACAGACTGTAATTCAACGGGTACTACAACTACCTTTCCCCATGCAGGCATAGTTCTGTTGCGTGAGAAGAGATTGACAATACCAGATATATTATTGAACTCGTATGCGTTTGTCTTACTATTGTAAGTAGCCATGAACGATGTCTTATTATCTGGTAAACGATTATTTGCAAAGAACGATTGCAGACTGTCTGCAGGTACCATCACGACATTGTGTGGTATTCCGAATTGATAGTCAGAAGTTGAACTGTTGTTTATTCGGTGAAGAACAACCTTTGCCGTATTGATAGAATCATTCGTATGTCCTGCCATAATGTCAGACATTGGCAACGTCAACTTTGTAAATAAGCCTGCAGGAGTCTTGAGATAAGTATGTCCTGACTCGTTGGCTAATTGTTGCAACTTGGTGTTATCATTAGAGAAATTAGTCAATTGAAGTACCTCCTCAGTACTTACAAAGTTAGTAGATATCTCTGATACCTTACCATTCTGCTTATTTTTGAAATAGATGTTCAGCTGTGCAAGCTGGATGTGAGCCATTGAACCAGAGCCACCATCTACCTTAAAGTAGAATCCTGGACAAATCTCATGTAAGAAACGATAAGGGTTACGGAATGCAGATGGGTCTTGCTGATACTTGCGTAGCAGGTAAGTTCCATAGTTATTGTACGTTACTCCATTCTTATCCTTATACTGTTTATTTAGACGGACAATGATGTTTCTGTTATAGTTTCTTCTATTTCTGATGCTATCAGCTTCCGTATAATCCGTTAGAGTAAAGGAACGTTTCTCAGCTATACCACCTTGTGCAGCTGGTCGGATATAGCCTTGTGCCTCTGGATCAAAGTCAGAGTAATAGCTCTCTCCCTCCTTAACAGGCTTTGAAAGCTCGTATGCTGTCATTTTCATCTGGCTAAGAGAGTCGCCATAGTAGGTGCTATAATACAATCTTATATCGCAAGAGTCAGCAATAATCTCATTGTTTGCATCACGACTCATGATAGAGTCTTTCGCTGGTAACTCATAATTACTCAGTACATGAAACTGTGACATAAGGTTACCCGTAACAGTTGTCATTGTCTCAGGGTCAACCATTCTACCCAGATATCCAGTTGATGAACGAGCAATAACTCGTCCTGCAACCATTGTTTCAGAGGCTACGCTGAATGTATCTGCTGTTATAGAGAGCTTGTCGCCATTGTCAATTAGTGAGTCGCCGATAGTATTTGTGGTATCATCGCATGATATCATGCCGATACAAGCTGCAAGCATACAAGCTGCAATAATCTTCCTTCTCATTTAGAATATCGTATTTGTAATAATCTAAGTATCTCAGAATAGCTTGTTATAGAATTCTGAATATTTCTCTTTAAGCTCAGTGTCATCAATAGGATGTTCTAATAACTGCTTATCATTACTCTTTGCATAATTAATAAGGTCAGTATGTACTCCATCACTGGTTCCAATAACACCATCCGAATAATCGATAGCTAACTTACCTAACTCCTTAAAGTCAAAGTTATCACCATACTCCTTTAAGTACTTAGCCTTTGCATCTCGGAACTCAAGACAATGCTTAAAGTTTGTCCCTAAGCTATCTTGTGGTTGTTCAGCAAAGAGTGAGGTTACAACTTTAGAGTTGGCAAACTGTGGTTCATCTTTGTAAGCTGTCTTTACATAAAATGGGATTACAGATGACATCCATCCTTGGCAGTGGATTACATCAACCTGTATACGTGTCTGCGGAATACTTGCCACCTTGATAATCAATGGATGGTCGGTATCGTCTATAATCAAGTTCATACCTGAAAGGCGAATAACCTCATGCAACTGCCCTCTACGTTCGTTGATATTTCCCCATCTTGGCATGAAAGTGCGAATTTCGAATCCCGCTTCTTGCATGATGTGTGGCATTTCAGCGCCATAAGAAGACATCTCTGTTTTTGGCACATAGGGCATGATTTCTTGATTAACAAATAATACTTTTTTTCCCATTCTTATCTTATCATTTTTGTTTTCGCAACTATAATAAGTATGCGCCAAGAATGTATAAACTCCAAGGCGCAACTTATTGGGTGCAAAGTTACTAAAAAAAACTGATAATACAGTTGCTTTCTTCTGAAAACAAATAAAAAGTAGAGCACATTGAGATTATTTAATTAAAATCTCGTCTATTTAATTATTTTGTTGTTACTTTGCATTGTCAAAAACTATAATGATTGATGAAAGTTATTCAAAAGATTGTTGAACTTCAGAACGAACTATTCTCTTACCGTAAGAACAATAAGACGATTGGCTTAGTTCCTACGATGGGGGCGTTGCATGCTGGGCATGCTTCACTTGTGAAACAAAGTGTCAAGGAGAATGATGTAACGGTCGTTTCAGTTTTTCTTAATCCTACACAATTTAATGATAAGGGTGACTTAGAACGTTATCCTCGTACGTTAGAGGCTGATTGCCAGCTTCTTGAAGCGTGTGGTGCAGACTATGTATTTGCTCCAACAGTTGAAGAGATTTATCCAAAACCAGATAATCGTCAATTTGAGTTCTCGCCCCAGTCTACAGTGATGGAGGGTGCAAAGCGTCCTGGTCATTTCAATGGTGTTTGCCAAGTTGTCAGTAGATTGTTTTATATTGTTCGTCCTGATAGGGCTTACTTTGGTGAGAAAGATTGGCAACAGATAGCTGTCATTAAGCGACTTGTCGACTTTATCGGTATGAAGGACAGTATTACTATTGTGGATTGTCCAATCGTACGTGAGCAGGATGGCTTAGCTATGAGTTCTCGTAACATGCTATTGACAGCTGATGAACGGGAGATAGCACCGAAGATATATGAGGCCTTGCGCAAGAGTGTTGATTACTCTCAGTCGCATAGTGTTGCTGAGACGCAAGAGAAGGTCGTTAATGAGATTAATGCAGTTGACGGACTTGAGGTTGAATATTTTGAGATTGTAGATGGCAACACACTCCTTAAAGTAAATACATGGGAGGATTATGTTGTTGGTTGTATTACGGTTTATTGTGGTCATACGCCAATCCGCCTTATTGACCACATAAAATACAGAGGATAATAAGTAAAGATGTTGATTGAAGTATTAAAGAGTAAGTTGCATTGTGCCACTGTGACAGAGGCCAATCTCCACTATATGGGAAGCATTACCATTGATGAAGATTTGATGGATGCGGCTAATATGATAGCAGGCGAGAAGGTTCAGATTGTTAATAACAACAATGGTGAACGCTTCGAGACCTATATTATAAAAGGTGAGCGAGGTTCTGGCTGTATCTGTCTTAACGGTGCAGCAGCTCGCAAGGTTGTAGTTGGTGATGAGGTGATTATCATCTCTTATGCGCTGATGGATTTTGAAGAAGCAAAATCATTTAAGCCTTCTGTTGTCTTTCCAAAGGAAGGTAACAAGTTATAAGCAGATATTGAAAGTTATTCGTAGGTGCTTAGAACCCTCAGACCAATAAGTGTCTGACGCAGAGTCCACACTTCTATAATTACACAATCACATTTTGTTCCTCAATGTAAAGCAAAGGTGTTCTTTATTAATAAGGCAGAACTTATAATAAATCGATACTTTCGTAACTTGGAGGAGCAAATATGATTGTGTGTTTTTTATTGTTAGGCACACGATAAAAGTTTAAGCTATATCAGTATGTTGTGCATGACTTAATATACCTTATATAATATAGTCCAACAGTCTCCTTTCTCTCATAGTATAGTTTAGAGCATCTGAGGTTATGCCGTAGTACATAGAGTCCGTAAGAGGAGTCGTTCTTTCGTTTCATTCGAATGGGGGAGAAGTGAGTAAAAGAAGTTGACTCTTATGTGAAGCTTATATTTGGCATCATACAAGTATGTATAATACTGCCCTAATAATACAATTTAGTTTTAAATTCAGTTGCTGTCATTTTTAATATTTCGTATAATCCTTTGTGAACTAATTGGTTATACTACTATGAACGATGACAGGAATGACAGCAAAAATATTTTTGGTCAATTTACATTCTGTACATTTCTTATTCGAATCCAGTTCTTGTCTTATAAGAAGATAGCCTTACGTCAAGTTGGAAAGATGAGATACTAAAAAGAGAGGGTATATCATGTCGACATACCCTCCTTAATAAAATGCTATACAGTGTCAGCGACATTAGTCTGCTGATAACGGAATTATTCTATAACAACCAATGGGTCGTCCTCAAGCACAGCTTGACCGACCTTCACAGCAATAGCAGTCACCTTACCATCCTTCTCGGCTTCGATGTTGTTCTGCATCTTCATTGCCTCGAGGACAACAACAGTGTCGCCAGCTTTCACCTCCTGACCAACAGTCACCTCAATAGAAGTGATGGTACCAGGCAGTGGAGCCTTAACGGCAGCAGAGCTGTTGATGGCAACAGCTGGAGTAGCCTCCTTACTTGTCTCAGCAGCAGCTGGCTTACCAAGCTCAACCTTCTTCTTCTCTGGCTCAGCAGGCTGTTCCATCTGTACTGCATACTGCTCGCCGTTGACAGTTACTTCTGCAACGTTCTCGGCATTAATCTCACCAATCTCGACTTTATATTCCTTGCCGTCGATAGTATATTTGAATTCTTTCATTGTTGTCTATTATGGTTTCTTTGTCATT
>QWCI01000605.1_pt1 | contig 14940 bp, 9 predicted proteins | sample 1972541 | NCBI WGS metagenome assembly QWCI01 (sample SAMN09866712, study PRJNA288562) | Human oral metagenome isolate term3_saliva, whole genome shotgun sequencing... | isolation source: mouth | host: Homo sapiens | place: USA: California | reverse complement strand
ACGCTCATTCGTCTTTAATGCAGGAATTAAAATATCAATCATTTCTTGTGCAGTTTCTTTACTTCCTACACGCAGACAGTAGTGCACAGGGTTTCCATAGAATTTTTTTATATTTTCCTTAGCATAGATGCGCTCTAATTCTTCTATAAAGCTCTCATCGGCCATAATGCCCTTTGCTCTTTTCATGGCCATCTCATAAGGAAGTGGTACTTGATAGCATTTTTCTTTAATATGATAGAGGTAGTTGTCAAAATAGTCGACACGAAGGTCGGAAGCAAAACTATCCATTTCATCCACATAGCCCATTCCCCTAGCCCTCTTTAACAGCCACTTTAAATGGGTAGGTGTAATTTCTTCTCGCTTTTCTACGCAAACACCTTTTAATTCACTCCAATATTCTGAAAAAATTTCTAAGACATAGCTTTGGCAATCTTCCCACTCCACCTTTTCTAAATCACAGGCAACTGCGACATCAACTGTACTCTTTCTTGCTCCAACAATACACATAGAAAGACGCTCATCCAGCCCGCAATTTGCCCCCAGACTCTCATTAATTTGCTCAATCTTTTCAGCAATGCTTTCGCTATCTTCATCTTCTTCCTTTTCTCTATAACTTAATGTCAATCTATAAAAAACCATTCGCTACTATTCGCTCCTAATCTCGCCATTTTAGTGACTATTATATCATAGATACAAAATTATTGAAGTTCTAAACCGCTCACATTGTAGCACTTGTGGTTTTCTACCTATTCTTCATAATCCACATAATACTGTGTCCACATTGCAACTTCAGATAAAGCTGGATGTGGCACCATTGTCTCATTGATTGTCGAGATGACATTTGGCTCCAGATTTCTCACATATTTCTTTGCACGCAGTACTTTTGTTTGTTCAGAACCAATTTCTGGATGGATTGCACGCAATGAATGTTTTCCTGCATTCATTAAATTTAAAAATGGCTGAAAAAGAATCGAAGCTTGCTCGCCAATGACATGGGCACCCAAAATCTTTCCACTCTTTTTTTCCACAATCACCTTAATAAAGCCATCATCCACTTCCCCCTCCATCATTCCCAGAGAATACCCCTTACTTGTCTGAGAATAGTGATGAAGGCCCACACTCACCGTATAACCTGCAGCCTCAGCTTGTTCCTTCGTCATTCCCACATGTCCGACCTGAGGATAGGTATAGGTCACTGCGGGCACAAGGTCATACTCTGCAAACCGCCAATCATTTTCCTCTGTGCGTAAATACAAATTATGTGACAAAATATCTGCCTCATAATTTGCCTTGTGACGAAATGGTGCCTTTCCATTGCAATCTCCAAGTGCATAAATTCCCTCCGTATTGGTCTCTAAAAATTCATTGGTCTCGATATAGCCACGCCTATCTACCGTTACCTTTGTCCTCTCCAAATGTAACAAATCTGCATTGCTCACAATTCCTGGGGCAACTAAAATTTCATCTGCTCGAATTTCTTTTTCTTCTCCCGTTGCAATATCTCGAATCAATAAAACCTTGTCCTCTCCCTCTCTCCGAACAGAAATCGTATCCTGATTTAGCTCTACCCCAATACCAAATTCTCGAATATTTTCCAGTAGTTTTTCACTGACTTGGACATCTTCCTTTGGTAAAAGTCGAACATTATGCTGGATGATTGTCACCTTACTTCCAGCAGCTGAAAATACATGGGCAAATTCTGTTCCAATTGGTCCACCTCCGATAATGATTAATCTGCGAAATGCTGATTTTGGATAATTTTTTCCAAACAAATTTTCACTAGTCAAATATCCCACTCCCTCAAGTCCTTCAATATTTGGAATTTTTGTTCGGCCACCAACAGCAAGGACAATCACCTTGGCTGTGATTTCTTCGCTCACTCCACCAGATGTCAAAGCTACCTTCATTGACTTTTCACCAGTAAAATATCCACATCCTTTGTAGACATCAAGATTTTTTTCATTCATATAGAACTGCTCTAATTCCTTACTTTCATCGATCTTTGCCCACACACGATGAGATAACTTTTCCCAATCAATTCTTGGCTTCTCAAATGGTGCAATGCCAATTCGTTCAATTTTTTGAGCCTCTCGAATAAAATCTGCAGCAGTAACTAGGACTTTTGTTGGAATACAACCTCTCGTCAGACAAGTTCCTCCAAATTTTCCCTTTTCAATCTGTGCACATTTTAGCCCCTTAGCCAACGCAGCCTCTAAAACAATATTTCCTGCTCCCGTTCCTACAACAATTAAATCGTATTCCTTCATTGTTCCCCTCCATATTCTAAATTCCAATCCCTAACCAATGATCCACTTGGCATGACTTCCACTTTGATCTTTTTTAACCACCAATTGATTTTCCAACATTTGCTTTAGCTCGGTGACATGCGAAATAATGCCCACCATTTTCTTTCCCCCTGCCATTTCCTGTAGTACTCGAATGGCATCATTTCTTGAGCGATCATCAAGTGCGCCAAATCCCTCGTCAATAAACATTACATCCAGATGAATGGATGATGTGGTCTCTTGAATATGATCAGCCATTCCAAGGGCAAGTGATAAGGCCGCCATAAAGGACTCCCCACCAGAAAGCGTTCTTATCTCCCTTCTTTTTCCTGTGACATTGGAATAGACCATCAAATCCAGTCCTTTATTCTTTCCTGCTCCTGCATTTTCTTCATCAACCATCTCAAGGCAAAATTGTCCACTAGACATTTGCAAAAATCTTGCGTTTGCACTGTGCAATATTCTTTGCAAATAGTATCGCAAAACAAAAGTTTCAATGTCCATCCTTGCACCTGTTCTCTTTCCAGCAAGTCGCTCATAGAGGCTGCTAACTCTAGCCTGCTCCATCATCATCTTTTCTTGCTCAGAAAGTTTCATTTCCAATCGCCTTTGCACCCCTTCATTTATTTTACTCTTTTGCTGGATAAATTGTAACTTTTCCTCTACCTCACTCTTTTCTCTTTGTCTTTCTTCCTGTACCTTCTCAAGAAATTCGATATCTGGCTTTTCTTTTCCTGCAATAGCTGCCTTGAGTAAATCCAATCTTCCACTTTTCCTTGCCAATTCTTCATCATATTCCTTGGCTTGATCCTGCCACAAAATAGCATCCTCCTTCGGATATTTTGTGTACTCTACCCAGGCTCCATTTTCCATTCCCCTCTGTTTTGCTGCTGTAGCATATTCCTGATATGCCACCATTTCCTCTTCTTTTTTCCTTGGAAGATCTGCCTCTGCACTTGAAATAATGAGTCTAACATTTGCTGCTTCTTTTTCATATGACAAAAAGCTTTCCTCACTCTCCTTTGCCAAAAGTTGCAACCTTTCCTTCTCTGTTCTTTCTTTTTCTAGCAAACTTTTCATTTCTTCTTCACTTGAAAAAACGAATTGTCTCTGAATTTCCTCATTGCGAAGACCTAACCTCGTCAGCTGATATGTATGTTCTTCTGCTTCCCTCTTTTTCTCTTCCACAAACTGCTCTTTTTCTGGAATTCGCTGTCTTGCCAGTTCTAAATTATGTTTTAATGCTTGAGCAATTTCTTCTTTTTCCTTTAATTTTTTAAGAATTTCCTCTGCTTGATTCTTCTCTTCCTCAATCCTCTCTTCGTCCTCTAGGCCTCTACCCAATTCATCAATACTAACTTTTCTTTCTCCCATCTGCCTTGAAACGGCCTCTAATTTCTCCTTTATATTCTCAACAATTTGCCTTTGGCTATCTACAATTTCTCTGGAAATTTCTTCATTTCCTCTGAATTGATAGGGATGTGGATGGTCCAATGAGCCACAGACAGGACAGGGTTCATTCTCCCTCAACTTTTCTTTCGCCAGCACTCCAGCTTGTTCATCCAAAAATTGTGTATAGAGGGAGTTTGCCTTTTTATCTTCCTTTTGATATTCTTCTAAGAAATGCTCATATTTTATCAAAAGCTCATCATAGCGTTTTCTTTCTTCCTTTCTCCTTTGTGCCCTTTCCTTCTTTTCAGCGACTTCCTGAAGAACCTGCTGCACTCGCACAATTTCCACCTGAATATTCGAAACCTCCTCCCATCTTTCTTGCCAGTGCAATTGATTATCCCTTAATTTTCTCAGCTCCCTTTCTTCTTTCAAAAGAGTACTTTGTATCTCCTGCTGTCTTTTTTCCATTTTTGCTATAGCCAACACATTTTCTCTCTGCTCTTCAAACAGTGGAGACATCTGTTCTACCTGATTTTTTACTTTTTCAAAGGCAAGCATTTGCACATCTAAAAGCTTTCTTGTTTCTTCTTTTCTCTGTCGTTCCTTCTCTAACTTTTCTTTTAACTCGGGCAACTCTTTTTTCTTAACAAAGAGTAACTGTTCACATCCGCCCTTCTCTTCTCTTTTCTTATTCCAGATTTGATAGAGAGTAACTAACTCCTGGGCATCAAGAACTTTTTTCGCTCTCTTCTCCCTCTCTTTTATTTCTTCACCCTCTCCAAACAATTTTTCCAATTCCTCTTTCTCTTGTTCACATTGCAAAAAATCTTCCCATAACTTTCTTGCCATCAACACTTCCTTTTGTGCCAAGAAAAATGCTTCTTCTTTTTCCCTCTTGATGCTTTGCAACTCCTCAAAAAGAGTATCCATCTGTATTCTTCCCTTTTTGAGGGCCTCGACAAGCTCTTCTAATATCGGTACGGTCACTTGATCTTCTCCAATTACTTCTTCTTTGAGTAAATAAATTTCCTCACTAGCATCACAAATGATCTGGGCAACATCTGCCTGACAGGCATTCCTTACCTTCTCCATCTCACTTTCATTTTCTTTTTTTCTCTGTGCCAATTCCTCTACAATTTTTTCATAAATTTTTGTATGGAATAATCCCTGAAAAATTTTCTTCTTCTCGTCCGACTTTGCTCGCAATACCTCCATAAATTCGCCCTGAGCAATCATGGCCACCTGCATAAATTGCCCCTTATTTAGACCAATAATTTCTTCAATTTTTTGATCCACTTCTTTCTTGTTCTCACTATATTGCCCCTGATCAGGTAAAATCAACTCAACACTTTCCTTTATTGCCTTATATCCCTCTTTTTTCTTATACGCCACCCTATGTCTCGGTGACCTTCTAATGGTATAGATATTTTCTACTCCATCTCTCATCTGAGAAAATGTCAATTCCACATAGGGGTCTGCATCTGTATATTGGCTCTGCAATTCTGCACCATCTTTTTTATTTGCACTGGAACTAGCCTCTCCAAATAGAGCAAAGGCCATGGCATCAAAAATTGTGCTTTTTCCTGCTCCTGTGTCTCCTGTAATCAAAAATACATTCTGCGTCGCCTTTTGAAAATCAATCACCGTTTTTTCTCCATAGGAGCCAAATGCCTGCATAGTCAAGGTTATTGGTCGCATCCTTCCACCTCCTGAACAAAATTAATGACCTCCTTCAAGAGTTTTTCTTCTTCCTGATCGACATCTTTTAAAAATGCCCTACAAAGAGAAAAAGCATCCATATCTTCCTCTGGATCATATTGCATTTGATAATCTACACTTTGCAAATTTTGCCTTCGCACTTCCAATACATTGGGAAATTTTCTGCGAATCCTTTCCTGCATATCAAAGACATTGATTTCTCCCTCATCGGTCAATTGAATGCTCACATAATCTGTGCTTTCTTTCATCAAAATTTCTTCTAACTTTCCAGAAATTACGCTCACTTGATGTAATGGATTTAGTGGCAAAACTCTTGTTTTTACTACTCCCTTTTCTTCCATCTCCACAACAATGATTCCCTTTTGTTGCCCCGCCTCACTGATGGACATTGGCATCGGCGTTCCACAATAGCGATAGACTTCACTTCCCACCTTCATTGGCTTGTGAATATGCCCCAATGCAGCATAATCAAAAACCTCCAGTATGTCCGCACAGACCTCATCAATATTTCCAACCATTCGAATTTCTGATTCTGCCCTTGCCACATTTTCTGCCTTCTCTCCCACAGGGAGAAAAAATTGATGGCTCACCAATACATTTCTCTTCGATGTATCGATGTGCTCCCGCTCAATCATCACACGCAAGCTGACATCATACCCCCGATAATTTCCCTGTTGATCCATCCCCACAATTTCTCTAACTACAGAAGGTCGCACAAAGGGAAGCAAATAAAAATTAACCTCGCCATATTGATCTTGTACAGTGACCTTTTCCATGAACTCCTCCTTCGTTCTCGGTGGCTGTCCAATCATATAAATCTTTTGTGACTTCAATACATTGCGAAATAAATTGATCCGAGTTGCACTGTCGTGATTTCCCGCAATAATCAAAACATTCGCCCTTGGCAACGCCTGAACTAAGTCCTCCATCAATCGATCAAACATTTCTACAGCCTCTGCCGATGGAACTGCTTTGTCATAGATATCTCCCGCAATCACAATGACCTCTGGTTCTTCCTTTTTGGCCCAAGTTATTATCTGTGCAAATATATACTCAAAATCTTTTTTTAAATCATAGTTCATTAATCTTAACCCGATATGCAAGTCGGACAAGTGAAAAAATTTCATTTTTTCCCCCTTCAAAATTTTAAACAAAAAAGTCGGCATACAGTAAATCCCATTTACTATATACCGACTGCTCTTATCAAATACTACTGAAAACGACCATATGTTTTTGTCAATTCTGCGATCTGTTTCCAAATCTTTTTCGTCATCTTTCCTGGCTTAAGTCTAAATGTCCAGTTATCTCCCACCGTAGATGGCACATTCATTCGGTATCCAGCACCATAATTGAGATAATCTTGCACAGGAATAATGCAAACATTGGAAACACTGCTCATCGCTCCACAAATCATTGCGTTGACAAGGCTATCATCATCGACATCATCAATATTAAAGTACTTACAAATCTCTGCTCGCACCTTCTTTGTCAAGCCCTGTGCCCAAGCATGTAAAGGCTCATCATCATGTGTCCCTGTGTAGACAACACTATTTTTGGTATAATTATATGGCAAATAAATCTCGCCACCATCTTGGAATGCATACTGTAAAACCTTTGTAGCTGCACATCCACTTTCTCTTAACAATGCCTTTGCACTTTCTCCTTCGATACCAAGATTTTCGGCAATCAATTCCTTGTCCCCAAATTCATCTCGAAGATGACCTATTAAATCCATACCTGGTCCTTTTTCCCAATGCCCATTAACTGCATTCTCACTCATATATGGAATACTATAGTACTCATCAAAGGCTCTAAAGTGGTCAAGGCGAACTGCATCATATAACACAAAACTTACTCTCATGCGTCTAGTCCACCAGCGATATCCCTTCTGGCGATGCTTCTCCCAGTTATAGAGTGGATTGCCCCAAATCTGTCCCTCTTTCATTTCCTTATCTGGTGGGCAACCAGCTACCGCTGTCGGCACTCCTTCCTCATCCAATTGAAATAGTTCTGGATGTGACCAAGTATCTGCACTATCTGCTGCCACATAAAATGGTAAATCCCCAATAATCTTTATTCCCTGTGCATTGGCATAATCTTTGAGTTTCTTCCATTGTGTAAAAAACTTATATTGCAAAAATTGATAGAATTCAATCTCAAAATACAATTTCTCTCTATAATAGTCCAATGAATAGGCAAATCTCTTTTGGATATCCTCCGGCCACTCTGTATATGCACTTCCATTGAAATAATCTTTTAATGCCATAAACATGGAATAATCCCATAACCACTTTGCATTGTCTTCCACAAAATCCTGGAAATCCAAATCCTTATAGACATAGGCTCTTGTGTATGCCTTCTTAAGAAGAGGCATCCTCTCCTCATACATCTTTGCATAGTCAACTTTTTTCGGATCATTGCCAAAATCCACAGCATCACATTCTTTTTTGGTCAATAGTCCCTCATCTATTAAAGTATCCAAATCAATAAAGTATGGATTTCCTGCAAACGCAGAAAAAGATTGATACGGCGAATCGCCAAAGCCAATCGGTCCCATTGGTAACACCTGCCAATATCCCTGTCCCGCTTCCTTTAGCTGGTCCACAAAATCATATGCTGCCTTTCCGAAGCTTCCAATGCCATACGGTGAAGGCAAGCTACTAATATGTAACAATATTCCGCTCTTTCTCATATGAACCTCCCATATACTATCCATTATTTATGCAATTCACACTACAAATAGTGTATAATGTTTTTATTTTTCTGTCAATATTTAAGTTGATTTTCACATTGTATAGTTTACTCAAAACACTAAAAAGCCAGCTAAGCGTTTCATTGTTCATTCCCATATTGTATGTTGTGCCATCACCGTACAATTTGATAAACTACGATCAGAATTGAAATTTGCTTCGATGCGATAGCGTTTCCAAAGTACATAGTCATAAGTCTGTAGAGTCAGTACAAAGTAATGAGAATTTTTTAGCTCATCAGAATCTATTGGATGCAGTAAAAAAATATCACTCAAATCCTTTGATTCAAAGTCACTCAGCTGTAGATCGGATAGGGTCACATGGTTGAATTTCACAGCAGATAAATCTGTATCATCAGGTGTAGCTTTATAACAAGTTATCGTACAATTTTTTAGCTCATCAGAATCTTTCCATGTAGGAGTGACACAGACATGACCAAAAGATTTACCACCTCGATATAATTCTATGTATTCTCCATAATAAAAATGATCACTGTGCGTATTGATAATTTCACTATTTGCAGTTTTGTCTCCAAATGTAAAACCATCATCTAGGAGTGTGACTGCTTTTGTTGTACCCATAACTACATTTGTTCCATCAATTTGTATGTTTATAGGTTTAACAGGAATACCTGCTATAGATATAAACAAAGTGAAAATAAATGAAGCAAAAAACATCAATACCATGATCGCATTTGTGGTTGAATAGATATAATTTGCATTATATTTGGGTATAAAAAAATGGATAAGATATTTTATCAAACCCCAAAGCAAAATTACGGCTATAATGATTACAAATTGTATTTTCAAAGAAGAAAAAATGGCTTTTCCTATATCGCAAAGTTTGATATAATTTATGGCTATAGCTATAATATTTGCTAAAATAATACATAGCATAAAGCAGTTGGCCTCTATTTGTGCAGACTTATCTGTAATATTATCAAAGTGGCTAGGTCTTCTCGTCAACTGGATATGACCTAACCTATATATCCAGTTAGGAACTTCCGTGCAAGTAAACACAGCAATAAGTAGTCTAAAGTATATAAAAATAGCCAAAATAAAACATAGTAGTGAAGCAATACCAAAACTCAATGCAGATATAAAAAATGCCACGACCGTTCTCCCTTTGTATTATCAATAAATGGTTATCATCATTATCAAAAAGTGGTATCATATATCACATTATATCATTTTATATCATAAATCAGAACTTATTTTACTAGATTTCTCGACAAACCTACTACGAATAGAATCTGCCGCTTGATTAATGCCTACAAGGACTCTATCCATTTTCTCTAACTCTATAGAATCTCTCCATAATGTTTCTCCTTGACCAAAGAAAATCCCCATAACTCCGCCTATAACTCCTCCAATCCATTCGCCTATATTATCTGAAGGTATAGCTTTCACGATATAATACAAAAGCTTTGATAAATTGTACGGTCTACCCTGTTCTCCCCATCCATCTTTATATCCCGCACTATAGTAAATTGGTTCAACGATAATACCTGTTGCCTCGCAGATTCTGTCCTGAACAGACCAAACCTTCTTTTCCAAAAAATTTGCCAACTTCCAGTTAGGCTTATTCCTATCATAATTCCAATTGCGCCCTTTCATCGCCATATCTGCCTGGTTAATAGCCACTAAAATTCTATTTTCTTTTCCCTCGCCAAGGTTTGGAATAATAACCTTGTTAATAAGTTCATATGTCGTTCCTAAATCTCTGCTACCGCCATCAAGGATGACTAAAACCAAATCAATCAATGCATTTCCATTTTTATCTACTTCTGAAAGTTTCTTAATAATATTCTTAGTGTGTCTATTGTCAGCCTCCTTACCATCACCAAGTCCCGGAGTATCCCATAACACTAGGTTGTCCAATTCATACTTTCTAATTTCCATCGTTTCAGGGTCAACACCAAAACCAACTTCAGCTACTTCAGTACCAAATATTGCATTGATTGTAGAACTCTTACCACAGCCAGTAGCTCCAGTAATCATAATGTTCATCTTTTGAGCCTTAAGTCTCATAACATTCTTTAACATCTTGTTCTTGTAATTTTCACTAATGCTAGTATTCATAATATCGTTCAGTATTGCTTCATAAATACTTTCTTTTCTCATAATAAATTCCTCCCATAAATAAAAATTAAAGTCCAAAAAGTCCGCCAATAGCTCCAATAACTCCGCCAATAACTCCAATAGCTCCGCCTATGCCACGGCCAATAGTCTCTCCCGCACTGCCAAATATACTGCCAATGGCTCCACCAATATCAGCTCCTGTAGAAGCACCTTCTCTGATAGATTCAAAGATACTCTTTCTCGTTGCCTCACCATAATCAAGCAGTTTATCATCATCCCTCCACATTTCTCTATTCTCATTAATATTGTTTACATATATTGCTCTCTTCTCTGAAGGTGTGGCTTTCACGATATAATACAAAAGCTTTGATAAATTGTACGGTCTACTCTGTTCTCCCTCTTCTTCTTTATATCCTGCACTATAGTAAATCGGCTCAATGGTAACACCTGTTGCCTCGTAGACTCTATCCCGAACAGAACGAACCTTCTCTTCCAAAAATTTTACCAACTTCTGATTAGGCTCATTCTTATCACGATCCCAATTGTATCCTTTCATCGCTATGTCTGCCTGGTTAATAGCCACTAAAATTCTATTTTCTTTTCCCTTGCCAAGGTTTGGAATAATAACCTTGTTAATGAGTTCATATGAAGTTCCTAAATCTCTACTACCGCCATCAAGGATGACTAAAACCAAATCAATCAATGCATTTCCATTTTCATCTACTTCTAAAAGTTTATCAATAATCTTCTTAGCGTGTCTATTGTCAGCCTCCTTACCATCACCAAGTCCCGGAGTATCCCATAACACTAGATTGTCCAATTCATACTTCCTAATTTCCATCGTTTCAGGGTTAACACCAACACCAACTTTAGCTACTTCAGTATTAAACATCGCATTGATTGTAGAACTCTTGCCGCAGCCAGTAGCTCCAGTAATCATAATGTTCATTTTCTGAGTCTTAAGTCTCATAACATTTTTTAACATCTTGTTCTTGTCATTTTCACTAATGTTAGCGTTCATAATGTCGTTCTGCATTGCTTCATAAATATTTTCTTTTCTCATAATAAATTCCTCCATAAATAAAAATTGATATCATCTTTCACTATTCTTGATTTGTTCACTCAACTGAACTTGTCTATAATATACTCCAGTCTATAGATAACATCTAGTGAATATTTTTAGTCATCATTTGTTCTGTTTTTTATTATTTTTATTGTATTTTATTGCAATATTCGTTACCTTTATAGTAACACAATATACATAGAAGCACAGACAGCAAATCCCTTTCCAGCATATCTCATGGTCAGATTAGAGCAACTAAGTGTAAGGTTAACAAAAAGGAGGTGCCACTTCACGATTGATCAATCGTGAAGCGACACCTCCTTATAAAATAATTGTTTTGGGACATAATCATTTACGCTTGACAGTGCAAATTTCAAAATATCTTTATATTACATTGCAAACAAGTCATTTAAACTCTCTGACATTGTAGGATGTGTGAATATAAAGTTTGCTATATCCTTTGCTTTAATGTTATGGTCCATTGCCAGTTTTATAAAGTTGATCATCTCATAAGACTCTTCACAGAAAAGTTGTGCACCTAAGATAGTGCCGTCTGCTGTAACCAAAGCTTTTAACAAACCATCTGTCTTTCTTAAAACCTTAGCCTTTGGAATCGCATTGGCACTAAGACTTAAAACTTTGTATTCTACTCCGGCAGCCTTTGCTTCTTTTTCACTCATTCCGACTCTTGATAACGGTGGATTGATAAATACCGAATAAGAGAAAGCTCCTCTGTTTTGTGTAGTTCTCTTATCCTCTCCCATTATTTCATCCCAAATGATTCTGCTGTCATCCAACGAAATATATGTAAACTGAAGCTTGCCACAGACATCACCTGCCGCCCAAATATTATTTGCACTTGTTTTCAAATGTTCATCTGTCTCAACCGCCCCCCTCTCAGTGAGCTTAACTCCGACATTTTCACATCCGAGACCATCTGTATTCGGTCTACGACCTACAGCAAGTAAAATTGCATCAGAATCCAAAGTCTTTGACTCTCCTGCAACCTCATAATATAATTTGCCTTCATCGACCTTAGTCACCTTTGCACCTGTAACTATCTCTACATTCTTTGCTTCCAATACATCACGGATAGCCTTTGCAATATCCTCATCTTCTCTAGGTAAAAATACATCACCATCCTGAACTACAGTTACCTTACTTCCAAAATCTGCATACATAGAGGCAAACTCAAGTCCGATATAACCACCCCCTACAATAATGAGCTCTTTTGGTAATTCATCAAGATTCATAATAGACTCTGATGTATATACACCTTTACTGTTTGCACCTTCAATCTTCGGTATTATAGTAACTGAACCTGTATTGATAATAAATTTCTCAGCTTCAATTTCTACATTTCCGTCTTCAGTTGTAACAATGATATGGTGGTCATCCTTAAATGATGCCGTTCCGTCAATGATATCCACACCTGTACCTGCTATCTTGTCGTAATTAGCCTTATTAAGAGCAGCTATGAGTTTCTTCTTTTCAGCAACCGTCTCCTTATAGTACTGTGCTTTTTTCTCAAACTCTCCACTTGGAGTTTTTGATGCATCTGTTATAAGACGCTTTGAAGGAATACAACCTACATTTATGCAGGTACCTCCATACATATTTTTATCTTTCTCAACTAAGGCAACACTCTTACCTGCTTTACTAAACTTAGCTGCAAGTGTCTTTCCTGCTTTGCCGAAGCCGATAACAACTATATCATAATTAGCTTTCATAAGCTTTTCTCCTTTTCATTATAATTTTAGAGTATTATACACCTAATTTTATACAATTAAAATACTCAAAATTAAATAATTATAATTCCTATCAACTCAATACTCCATATCTCCACTATTACTCTCCTACCGTTAAAGCTGAAAACAACTGCTGTCTACTTATCTTAAATCATATTTATATGTGTTCTCTTATTGTTAATATATTGAGTTAACTTCCTATCCTTATCCCCTTACTGAATATTTTCAATATTTCTTCCATAGGAGTTTTCATTAAGAATATCAACAAATAACGCTTTAATAAAATGTGCTTTTCTTAAATCTTCTGAGTATTCAAGCATTAATATTAATTCAAATGCTGCTCGGTTATCGCTCAATAGTTTTGCTTTTCTCTTCGTAATTAAGCTCTTACTTTGTTTGTAGTACTTCCTAAGAGAAAGCAACATTCTTTTTTGAATTCTCTTTCGTACATTTTCAAAATCCCAATATACTTGTCTGACGAAATGATACTTTTCAAAAATAAAAAACATGGTTTACCCTGCAAAAGACTATCTCTAATCTTTTGAATCCTGTAGTCATGTACTTTGGAAGTCCATGCGTTACAATTAGAACATAAATGAGTCTTGATATCCGTCTGAATATAAGATGAGATCACATGATCATTTATAGACTTTATATTAACTTTTGCATCATCCATGTCTAAAGTTTTAGCTAGGTTGTTCATATGAACATCTCCTCCAAGTGTAGTTGTGAAGAACTGGGGACTTGGAGTTTTTTTATTTATAATAATAAAAAATGTTGAGATTAGCAGTTGCCAACCCCAACATTAATTATAGAACCTTATTTATCTGCTTAACTCTTTGTTATCTATTTCATCTCTTACTTACCTATTGCAAGTCTCCATTCTATCTACTCAACCTATTGTCTATTCATTGCTATCATGACCCTCACTGTTGCCCTGATCTTGACTATCTTGTTCGCCTTGCTTTTTTCTTCTTCTCTTAGCTACAAGCATTGACCAAACAGCTGTACTTACACCTGTCATACCTAAATAGGTTGAAGTTCTGGCATTATCACCTGTTTTTGGTATGCGACCACCTCGATTTCTCTGGTTATGTTCAGCCTTATCCTCTGTATTCTTTCTCCAGTTAGAATCTTCATACAAATTCCTGTCATTTTTATTCCTTCTTCTGCTGTCATTAATGCCTCTCAGATTTTCATCTGTATGTCTACTACTTGATTTTGTAGTATCTCCATTTGATTCATTTTCTCTTTGACTCAAACTCTCGGATATTGAAGCTTCAATTTTAGCAGATCTTGAATTAGAGATCCAATAAGAAATAGAATCTGATGTTGAGGCAAACTGTGAATCTGATACAGAATCAGAAACAGACATTGAAAGTGATGTGGAATTCTGTGCACTATTTCTATCTGCAATGGATCCATGTGTGGAATTAACCCTTCCACCACCTCCATTGCCTCTTCCTCCATGATTTCCATGATCATTGTAATGTCTCCAATCAATATTTTCAACACTCAAACTCTCACTCACTGACAAGGAATCACTTGTACTTATTGAATCACTGATACTTGCACTAATGCTATCAAGTTGACTCATTTCTTCACTTTCACTCGCTGAAGCACTTACACTTGCAGAATCACTTACACTCAGGCTTGCATTTATACTGTCTACTGCACTAATTGATTCACTGAGGCTTGTGGAAGTACTTGCACTGATGCTATCGCTAATGCTAGCTACCTCACTTGCTGATTCACTCTCACTCGCCGAGATAGAACTACTTATACTGTCTACTACACTTGTAGACTCACTGAGGCTTGCTGAAGTACTTGCACTAATACTATCACTGACACTTGCGGAATCGCTGGCACTGATACTATCACTGATGCTTGCGGAAGCACTTG
>QWCI01000743.1_pt1 | contig 14941 bp, 7 predicted proteins | sample 1972541 | NCBI WGS metagenome assembly QWCI01 (sample SAMN09866712, study PRJNA288562) | Human oral metagenome isolate term3_saliva, whole genome shotgun sequencing... | isolation source: mouth | host: Homo sapiens | place: USA: California | reverse complement strand
TTCAACGTATTTATGTGAAAGATGTGTCTTTTGAAGCACCAAATCTTCCACATATTTTCCAACAAGAATGGAAACCAAAACTTGGTTTTGATTTAAGCACCGAAACAACCCAAGTTGGTGATGACTTATATGAAGTGGTATTAAACATTTCTGTTGAAACTACACTTGAAGATAGTGGTGATGTCGCATTTATTTGTGAAGTAAAACAAGCGGGCGTATTCACTATTAGCGGTTTAGAAGATGTTCAAATGGCGCATTGTTTAACTTCTCAATGCCCGAATATGCTTTTCCCTTATGCGCGTGAATTAGTGTCTAACTTAGTCAATCGCGGCACGTTCCCTGCGTTGAATTTATCTCCAGTAAACTTTGATGCATTGTTTGTTGAATATATGAATCGCCAACAAGCAGAAAATGCAGAAGAAAAATCTGAAGAAGGTCAAACTAAGCACTAATTAAGTGGTAAAACAAAAGGCAAGCTAGGAATCCTAACTTGCCTTTTTTGTTGTTAAAGTGCGGTCAATTAATAGCTTGAATTGATTAACACTTCTTCACCGTAGCCACCTAAAGTCGGCATTGGTTGATAAGTTGAGTTTGCTGCACGCATTAAACGAATACCGCGAATACCCGCTTCTTTAGCTGCTAACACATCATCATCGCTGTCGCCATAGTGAATACTAACTTTATGCGCAATAATGCCCGGGGTTTTGTTGTATTTAGTTGTGCGTTCACGTCCGCCCATAAATTCAACAGGGTGCATATTTTTAATATCAAACGCTTTTTGTAATACAGGTGTTACGCCATCCACGTTCCCTGCAGTACGACCTGTAATAAAGTAAATTTGGTCTCCACGTTCTTGATGCATTTTGATCAAATCAGCAGCGATTTGTTTTGGAATGGAATATTTATCACAACCCGCGTTAACTTCATTCCAGAAATCTTGGTTTTTCAAATAGTCTTGTTTACCTGGAGAATATTTTTGTTGACCATAATAGAAACAAGAGCTGGTGAAAAGTACGGTATCATCAATATCAAAGCTGACATTAATTGGGCCTTTGCCTTCTAATTCTTTTTTAATTTGATCTACTGAAATCCAGTGAATTGGTTGCTCTTGCAACATTTCACGCGCATTTGTACCAGATTGTGTATAAGGTTCAGTTTTGCCAGCCATGGCGGGAATCGCAGCGGCAGTTAACAATGCCACTAAAGATAATTTCATTAAATTTTTCATAGAGAATCCTTCTAGGTTGGGTTTAAAATCTGCGTCATAATACGCTTTTTATTGCGTCAATCAATTAGAAGCAATCGTTTTCGATGTTAAAATATGATCATGATCACATTTTTTAATTTCTTTTGATGAATAAATATACAATATATATTTTAACTTGAATTCTGATAATTCATCACCATATAACGAAAAACTTTTATTTAATAAAGGATAGAACAATGACAACGATTGTATGTGTTCGTAAAAATGGCAAAGTGGCAATTGGTGGAGATGGACAAGCAACACTTGGTAACTGTGTGGAAAAAGGAAGTGTACGTAAAGTGCGCCGTTTATATAAAGATAAAGTAGTGACCGGTTTTGCTGGTTCTACTGCTGATGCTTTTATTTTACGAGACTTATTTGAGAAAAAATTAGAATTGCATGAGCGCTCATTGCGCAAACTAGAGGCCATGATGATTGTAGCAAATGACAGCGATTTTTTACTCGTATCAGGTTCTGGTGATGTAATTGAACCCGAGTTTGATGTGTTGGCTATCGGTTCTGGTGGCAACTACGCAAAAGCTGCTGCACTTGCCTTGCTTAGAACTCAAAATGATTTAACCGCAAAAGAAATCGTCGCGGAAGCGCTAAAAATAGCGGGTGATATCGATATTTACAGTAACCATAACCACGTTATTGAAGAAGTATAAACTTACTCATGTAGGTGTGAAAATCGAATTTCATATACAAATATGAAATGGTGATCCATGTTAATAAAAGCATTTCTCCTACATTTTCATTATATAAAGGATAATTTATGTCAATGACTCCTCGTGAAATCGTTTCTGAATTAGATGCACATATTATTGGACAAAATGAGGCTAAGCGTGCAGTGGCGATAGCATTGCGTAACCGCTGGCGCCGCATGCAGTTAACTGAAGAACTTCGTCAAGAAGTAACGCCGAAAAATATTTTAATGATTGGTCCAACAGGCGTAGGTAAAACAGAAATTGCACGTCGCCTAGCGAAACTTGCTAATGCACCATTTATCAAAGTAGAAGCGACCAAATTTACTGAAGTGGGGTATGTCGGTAAAGAAGTAGATTCTATTATCCGAGATCTTACGGATGTTTCCCTGAAGTTGGTTCGCCAACAAGCGGTAGAAAAAAATCGTATGCGTGCACAAGATGCTGCAGAAAATCGTATTTTAGATGTGTTACTTCCTCCTGCAAAAGATCAGTGGGGAAATGTACAGGATTCTGATAATGCTAGTACGCGTCAAATCTTCCGTAAAAAACTACGTGAAGGGCAGTTAGATGATAAAGAAATTGAAATTGATGTATCTGCTGGAGTATCAATGGGGGTAGAAATTATGGCGCCTCCAGGTATGGAAGAGATGACAAGTCAATTGCAGTCGCTTTTTCAAAATTTAGGTAGCGAGAAGACTAAAAAACGCAAAATGAAGATTAGAGAGGCGTTGAAAGTTTTAATAGATGATGAAGCGGCAAAGCTCATCAATCCAGAAGAGCTTAAGCAACAAGCCATTGATGCGGTAGAACAAAACGGTATCGTATTTATTGATGAAATTGATAAGATTTGTAAAAAAGGTGAGCATTCAGGTGGTGATGTTTCGCGTGAGGGCGTACAACGTGATTTATTACCGATTATCGAAGGTTCAACCGTGAATACTAAACATGGTATGGTAAAAACGGATCATATTTTATTTATTTGTTCTGGTGCATTTCAAATAGCACGTCCATCTGATTTATTGCCAGAATTACAAGGTCGTTTGCCAATCCGAGTGGAATTGAAATCCCTGACGAAAGAAGATTTTGAGCGTATTTTAACTGAGCCAAATGCATCACTTACATTGCAATATCGTGAGTTAATAAAAACAGAAGGTGTGGAAGTTGAGTTTACTCAAGATGGAATTAGTAAAATTGCAGAATCAGCGTTTAGAGTGAATGAAAAAACGGAGAATATTGGTGCTCGTCGTTTACATACTGTATTAGAGCGTTTAATGGACGGAATTTCTTTTGACGCAAGTGAACGCGCGGGGGAGAAAATTGTGATAGATGAAAAATATGTTTCTGAAGCATTAAATGACGTTGTTGAAAATGAAGATTTGAGTCGTTTTATCCTTTAAGTATTTTCTTTTCTGATACAAGAAGTGCGGTGAATTTTCACCGCACTTTTTTGCTTTTTTAAATTAAGAAATTAATTGGTTTTTAATTTGCTCCAATATTTTTCATAAATATCGACAGCTTCTCCAACATCACCTTGCATAATCCCTTTTTCTACTTCTGATGCTGGTGGAAATAGTTTAGGATCATTGGCAACTTCTGGGCTGAGTAATGCTTTGACTCCTTCATTTGGCATAGAAAAGCCCATGCGTTCTACTACAACTTCGGAATTTTCTGGACGAAGTAAGAAGTCAATGAACTTATGCGCGCCTTCAACATTTTTTGCTGTAGTTGGAATCGCATAGTTATCCATCCAGAAAATTGCGCCTTCTTTGGGATACACAAATTGAAGAGATGGATTTTCTTTATGTGCTAAATAAGCAGAACCATTCCAAATCATACCAATTGCTGCTTCACCTTGTACGTAAGGGACTTCTGGCGAATCAGAGTTAAAGGTCGCCACATTTGGTAAAAGTTTTTCTAAACGCTCATAAGCTGTTTTGATGTCTTCTTCATTGGTGGTATTTGGCGATTTACCATCAAGTAATAATGCTACGTGGAACACTTCACGCGCATCACTGGTCATAAGAACTTTACCTTTAAATTCAGGTTTCCATAAATCCGCCCAGCTAGTGATGGTTTTAGGATCAATCTCATCCGCATTAACTTCAATACCAGTAAGTCCGTAAACGTAAGGTAATGAATATTTATTTTCTGGGTCGAATTCTTTATTTAATAAATGTTTAGGAATTTGATGAATATTGGTCAATTTACTTTGATCAATCGGTTGAAGCATCTTTTCCTTAATCATTTTATTTACGTAGTAACTTGATGGAAACACCAAATCATAGCCAGAACCAGTATTCTGAGTAAGTTTGAGTTTCGCATACATTTCTTCGTTGCTTTCAAAGGTAGAATAAATCACCTCGATGCCGGTTTCTTTAGAGAACTGTGCGACTAAATCAGAAGGCACATAGTCTGTCCAGTTATAGACATAAAGTTTGTTATTGGCAAAAGCGGATGCCGCGAAAAGTGCGGTGGTGGAAAGGAAAAGATTTTTGAGTGAGTGAGCAAAGAATTTTTTCAATTTATTGACCTCCGAGGGTTATCGTTCATCATAAAACGCACAAATTTTGCGCGCGCGCAGTATAGCATTTTTTTTGTAAAAGGTTTGACATATTTCCCTTTCGGGGTAAGATTTTCCCAGTTTTTTCCTAAGAGATTTTTTATGCTTAATTTTGCCTATCAAGAACACGTTCGCTCTTATTATTTCGACTCTCGTAACCAAGATTTTCAATTCCCGCCGTTAACTCAAATTGAACATGCTGATGTATGTGTGATCGGGGCTGGATTTTTTGGTTTATCTGCAGCATTAGAACTAGCGGAAAAAGGAAAAAAAGTTATTGTATTAGAGGGTGCTCGAGTAGGATTTGGTGCTTCTGGTCGTAGTGGTGGGCAGGCAATTAATGGCTTTGAAGAAGGCATTGATGAATACGTTAAACAAGTTGGCGAAGATAAAGCGCATAAACTTTGGAATATGTCATTAGAGGCCATTGATATTATTGATGAGCGTATTGAAAAATATGGCATTCAATGCGACTGGAAAAAAGGCTATGCCACATTGGCATTAAATGAACGCCGAATGGATGACTTAATTGAAATTGAAAAAGAAAGTCATGAGAATTTTGGCTATCAGAATATGCAACTTTGGGATAAAGCTAAATTAAAACAGCACTTAGGCAGTGATATTTATGTGGGAGGCTTATTTGATAGTAACTCAGGGCATTTACATCCACTGAATTATTGCTTAGGTTTAGCGAAAGCTTGTGTCGATCTTGGCGTTCAGATTTTTGAACAGTCTCCTGTAGTGGATATGGTTGAGAAAAATGGTTGCGTTGAGGTTAAAACAGCTAAAAGTGCGGTGATTTCTCAAGACGTTATTTTAGCCACCAATGCTTATATTGATGCGCTCCCGAAATCTATTCACCACGGCATTAATCGTAAAATATTACCTGTGGAAAGTTTTATTGTCGCCACAGAGCCGTTAAGCCAAGCGGTTGCTGATTCTGTCATTAATAATGGCATGTCGGTGTGCGATAACAATTTATTATTGGACTATTATCGTTTAAGTGCTGACAATCGCTTGCTCTTTGGTAGTGATTCTAGCTCAGAAAAAAATATGGTCGAGATTATGCGGAAAAATATGTTGCGCGTATTCCCACAACTTGAAAATGTAAAAATCGATTATGGCTGGGCTGGCCCGATTGATATGACGTTAAATTCAACGCCACATTTTGGTCGTATTTCTCCGCACATTTATTTTGCCCATGGTTATTCTGGTCATGGTGTGGCTTTGACAGGTCTTGCGGGACGAATTGTAGCCGAGGCAATTTTAGGTGATGATGAACGCTTATCTATTTTTGAAAGTCTGAAAGTCCCTTCTGTTTATGGTGGTCGAATTATCAAAGATCTTGCAACAAAGATTGGTGTTCAATATTACAAATTTTTAGATCGTTATCGTTAATAATATTCGGAAACACATTTTTCCCGTATAATCGTAGATATTTTTTACAGCAGAACGGCATTATGAATAAAAATCAAACCTTAGTTTCTCTTGCTATTTTCACCGCACTTTACAGTCAGCAGAGTATGGCGGATTTACGTGATCAATGTTTAATGGGGGTACCACACTTTACTGGCGAAGTGGTACAGGGGGACTTAAATACCTTACCCGTCTATATTGAAGCTGATGATGCAGAGATTAATCAGCCTACACAGGCCGTATATCAAGGTAACGTAGATGTAAGACAGGGAAACCGCCACTTAATGGCAGATTCTGTTGAAGTGAAACAATTGGGGAATCATCAAGCCCCACAGCGTTTTGCCTATATACGAGGTGGATTTGATTATAAAGATAATCAACTTAATATGCTGGGGAAAAATGCTGATTTTAATTTAGATAGCCATGACGGCCATGCCACAAATGCGAATTATGAATTGGTTGGGCGACAAGGAAGAGGCAAGGCAGAACATATCAATTTACAAAATGATTACCGTATAATGAAAAATGCCACATTTACCTCTTGTTTACGAGGTGATAATGCCTGGGCGGTAGATGCATCAGAAATCCGTCAATATGTAAAAGAAGAATATGCTGAAATGTGGCATGCACGTTTTAAAGTGCATGGCGTGCCTGTTTTTTATACCCCTTATTTGCAATTACCAATTGGTGATCGCCGTCGTTCGGGATTATTGATTCCAAGTGGTGGCTCATCTAGCCGTGATGGCTTCTGGTATATGCAACCGATTTATTGGAATATTGCACCGAATTACGACATGACGGTTACGCCTAAATACATGTCGCATCGTGGTTGGCAATTAAATGGTGAATTTCGCTATTTAACCTCTATAGGGGAAGGAAAAGTTGCAGGAGAATATCTAGGCCGAGATCGTTATGATGAATATATTAGTGATAAGCGTAAACGCCATTTATTCTATTGGAATCACAGTTCAAGCTTCTTAGAAAACTGGCGTTTTAATGTAAATTATACACGAGTGAGTGATAAACGTTACTTTAACGACTTTGATTCACAATACGGTAGCAGCACAGATGGCTATGCAGATCAGTATGCGCGAATTGCTTACTATAAACCTAATTATAATTTCTCGCTTTCAGCGCGCCAGTTCCAAGTTTTTGATGAAAATCTATCTATTGGTCCTTATCGTGCGATGCCACAAATGGACTTTAATTATTACAAACATGATTTAGCTAATGGATGGTTAGATTTTAAATGGTATTCTCAAGCTGTACGTTTTGATAATGACAGTGATCTCATGCCAACGGCATGGCGTTTTCACATTGAACCAAGTTTAGCTTCATCAATGTCAAATGAATATGGTGGCTTGAAAGTAGAAACTAAACTTTATGGCACACGTTATGAACAGAAAAAGGGTTCTGGCGTGAATGCGGAAGAGGTTCAGAAAAACATAAATCGTGTCATTCCACAATTTAAGTTTGATTTACAAACTGTATTAGCTCGGGACACCACTTTCTTAAAAGATTACACTCAAACTTTTGAACCACACATTCAATATTTATATCGCCCTTATCGTGATCAAAGCAATATTGGTTCAAAACAACGTACGAGTGATTATTTAGGATTTGGTTATGATTCCGCATTGGTACAGCAAGATTATTATTCGCTTTTCCGTGATCGCCGTTACAGTGGATTAGATAGAATCTCCTCTGCGAATCAAATGACATTAGGTGGAACAACTCGCTTTTATGATAAAGCGGGTGATGAACGCTTTAATTTATCAGCCGGTCAAATTTATTATTTAAATGATTCACGTATTGATGATAACCCCGCAAATAAAACGCCAACATCGTCATCAGCTTGGGCTTTAGAGTCTAACTGGAAAATGAGTGATCATTGGCGTTGGCGTGGCAGTTATCAATATGATACGAATACGCACGCAACATCGTTAGCGAATACATCATTGGAATATAATCCTAAAAAGGATAATTTAATCCAATTAAATTATCGTTACGCTAGTCAAAATTATATTGATCAAAATTTAGGGCGATCAGCAAATGCTTATCGTCAAGATATTCAGCAGATAGGGCTTGTTACTGCATGGGAAGTTTCAGATAACTGGTCGGTTGTGGGCAAATATTATCATGATCTCGCACTTAAAAAACCTGTTGAACAATATCTTGGTATTCAATATAACACTTGTTGTTGGGCTGCCGGAATTGGTGCAAGACGCTATGTGACAAGCCGTCAACATCAAGATGAGGATTCTGTGCTTTATGATCATGGTATAGGTTTTACCTTAGAATTACGTGGTCTAGGTACAAATAATTACCAAAATGGCATTGATGATATGCTCGAAAAAGGTAAGTTACCTTATATCCGTGCATTTAGCCTTGAATAATTCATTCTAAAACCGATAGCGATTGCTGTCGGTTTTTCATTTTTTTAAACGAAAGCACTTTCACTAAAAATTAGTATAAATTTCACCGCACTTTCATCTCTTTTATTGACTGATGTCAAGATTTCATTATATTGACAGCTTTCATTCTAACTTATAGGAACAATTTATGGCGCAATCTGCACCAAAGCGTGAAACCTTCTCTGGTCGTAACGCGTTTATTATGGCTGCCATTGGCTCAGCGGTGGGCCTTGGTAATATTTGGCGTTTCCCTTATACCACTTATGAAAATGGTGGGGGCGCTTTTATTATCCCTTATCTTATTGCATTATTAACTGCAGGGATTCCTCTTTTATTTTTAGATTATGCGATTGGGCACCGTCACCGTGGTGGGGCACCATTGTCTTATCGTCGTTTTAGTCCACATTTTGAAGTGTTTGGCTGGTGGCAAATGATGGTGAATGTCATCATTGGCTTATATTATGCTGTTGTGCTTGGCTGGGCTGCAAGTTATACCTATTTTTCAATTAATGGTGCTTGGGGAGATAAACCGATCGATTTTTTCATTGGTGAATTTCTGAAAATGGGCGACATCAAAAATGGGGTGAGTTTTGAGTTTGTGGGAATGGTCACCGGCCCATTAATTGCGATGTGGATTATTGCCCTCGGTGTACTTTCACTTGGTGTACAAAAAGGCATTGCAAAAGTTTCATCGGTATTAATGCCGGTGTTAGTCATTATGTTTATGGCTTTGGTTATTTATTCCTTATTTTTACCTGGTGCGGAAAAAGGCTTAGATGCTTTATTTACACCAGATTGGTCAAAACTATCTAATCCAAGTGTATGGATTGCCGCATATGGACAAATATTCTTTTCTCTCTCAATTTGTTTTGGAATTATGGTGACATATGCTTCTTATCTTAAAAAAGAATCAGATTTAACCGGAAGTGGATTAGTAGTAGGTTTTGCAAATAGTAGTTTTGAAGTGTTAGCAGGCGTAGGTGTTTTTGCGGCATTAGGCTTTATTGCAACGGCACAAGGCCAAGAAGTAAGTGAGGTAGCAAAAGGCGGAATTGGTTTAGCATTTTTTGCATTTCCAACCATTATTAACAAAGCACCATTTGGTGAAGTATTAGGTGTCTTGTTTTTTGGTTCATTGACGTTTGCAGCATTGACTTCTTTCATTTCTGTTATTGAAGTAATCATCTCTGCTATTCAAGATAAGCTGCGTGTTCGCCGTGTGAAAGTAACCTTTATCGTGGGTGTACCAATGATGCTGGTTTCAGTGCTCTTATTTGGTACGACAACAGGATTGCCAATGTTGGATGTCTTTGACAAATTCGTGAACTATTTTGGTATTGTTGCTGTTGCATTTGTATCATTAATTGCAATTGTGGCAAATGAAAAATTAGGGTTATTGGGCGATCATTTAAATGAAACCTCTTCTTTCAAAGTTGGCTTTTTCTGGCGTTTATGTATTGTGCTGACCACAGGTATTTTAGCATTTATGTTATTTAGTGAGGGGGCCAAAGTCTTCTCTGAAGGATATGAAGGATACCCAAGCTGGTTTGTCAATATTTTTGGCTGGGGAATGGCAATCAGTTTATTAATTGTGGCGTTTATGCTTTCTCGCTTAAAATGGAAAAATGATACCCAATTAATCCTTGATGAAAAAAAAGGAGAGTAAAATGAGTTTGAGTGCAATTATTATGATGATTGTGGCTTTTGGTGTTATTTGGGGCGGCTTTATCTACGCCTTGATACGCTTACCTAAAGAAAAATAAAGATAGTATTAACCGCACTTTAATCGTGCGGTTATTTTTTTAGCTCGCTTGATAATTTAATAACATCAGTTTAACTCATATCCTATTATTGGAAGGAGCATAAAATCCATTCATGCCGTAGGGGTTTATCTAAAAAAGCGAATCTTTACATTAATTTATAAATTTCTTATTTTCATTTCCATTAATATTATGTAGAATATCTATCCGATCCAATCTTTAACTTGTCTCTACCTAGTTTGGATTATTAATGGGCAAGTTAACTTATTGGAGTGAAGTCATTAATTTTTTAGTTGTATTTATCTTTGACAGATAAGTTCCTTTCTTTTTAAGAATAATAAAAATGTCTCATCTGAATAACGCAACATGGAATGTTGCCTATCATTTATTAACCACATATATTGCATTTAATGCATCAAAGAAAATACATTCATTTCACTTATTAACAATCTTAACGAGTTCTAGGTTTAGGTTTTAATCTTTCTTAAGATGGAATTTCAGAGTGGAAATTTAAACATTCTGTTATTTCTTATTTTCCTTAGCAATATAAAGGTATTTATATGCTTTTCCCGAGCCTTTATTTTTTCACTTATCTCACGCCTGAGAGCGTGCATTTAAATTAATATAGGATTATCAATATGAATCATATCTATAAAGTTATTTGGAATACGATCACACAAACATGGGTTGCCGTTTCCGAACTTAGCCGTGCAAAAGGCAAAACAAAATCAAGTAAAACATTAAGTGCGGTAGTTTTAGCGGCAGTTTCTGCTGGAGCTATTGTTGGGGATGCTGAAGCTGCAACGAACTTTGTGCAGAATCAGACTGGCATTGCAATCACAAGATCAGGAGGTGATGCTCCAGCAACCGCTTCAGACCGCTGGGCAATCGCTGTCGGTGATTCAGCTAAAGCAAATAGTGAATACTCTATTGCAGTAGGCGGCCACACAAATGCGACAGGTGAAAGTGCAATAGCTATTGGTAAACAAACTAAAGTAGAAGGACAGGGAGCAACAGCAGTTGGTCGAGTAACTTTAGCAAGCGCACAATATTCAAGTGCCTATGGTGCCCAAGCAAAAGCAACTGGAAATCAATCAACAGCATTAGGTTATGTAGCCAACGCAGCCGCCTCAAATAGCCTAGCAGCCGGCGCCTTAGCTCAAGCTCAAGGTGAGAGCTCTGTAGCCTTAGGTAGAGACGCTCAGGCTTGGGGAAGCGGGGCTAGCGCCGTGGGTGAAGGCTCAAGAGCAAATAATTCGAATGCTTTTGCGGGAGGTAATGGCGCGCAAGCAACGGGCTCTTGGGCAACTGCCGTGGGCCCCTCAACGCTTGCATCTGGCGAGGCATCAGCAGCCTATGGTGATGGCTCCGAAGCAACAGGTAAAAAATCTATTGCGACAGGTTCCCACGCCTCTGCCTCGGCGGAAAATGCGATTGCTATTGGTAATAGCACAAAAGCTCAAGCTAACAATACGATTGCTATTGGTAATGACACAAAAGCAACAGATAAGTCTGAAAATAGTTTAGTTATTGGTCAGGGGGCGGTAGTAACTGCAAAAGATGCTACAGTTGTTGGTCCCGTTGCTCAAGCAAATGGAGAAAACGCGACAGCGGTGGGGCGTGGTGCGGCAGCGAATGGCACAGAATCAACCGCTTTAGGTCGTGGTTCGGTAGCAACTGGCAACCAATCTATTGCATTAGGTAAAGGTGCTAACGCTAAAGTAGATAGCGGTGTGGCACTGGGTGATGATTCTGTTGCTGATCGTACTGCACGCAGTCAAAATGGAATTGTTATTAATACTAGCGATCCTAGCAAAAGCACAGGATTTAATACTGAAAACAGTGTTTATGCACCAGTACGTTTAGTGGATACTCCTGAAGCATTAAATCTAATTAAAAATACTATAAAAGGTAACAAAGGTGCGGTTTCTGTAGGGGATTCTGGCAATACTCGCCAAATTATTAATGTTGCTGCGGGTAGCGCCGATTCTGATGCTGTAAACGTTGCACAATTAAAAGCTGTTGCTGGAGCGATTAAACATTATGATGTTGTTTCACCAAATGGCGATATTACGGTTACTCATCCAGATCCACATGATCCTAATAAAACCGTTTGGAATTTAAATCTTAATCCCGATCGTGTAAAAGAAATTACAAAATGGAAATTGCGTGATGTAGAGGAAAATGGTAATCCCGAAGCAGGTAAAACCGATGCTTTAGTAAAAGGTGATGAAACCGTAACCTTCCAAGACACAGACACCATTGAGGTAGAACGCGTAGGTACAGATGGAAAAACCTTAAAATTCCATACGAAGAAAAATATTAAATATTTCTCTGTTAACTCTAGCAAAGGCGGAAATGAAAATAATGATGGTGCCACAGTAATAGATGCAATTGCGATTGGTAAAGATGCTTCTTCTACCGGCTCTAGTGCCGTAAGTTTAGGCTTAGGAGCTAAGGCTTTAGGAGCCAATAACACTGCGATTGGACCAGGCGCACAAGCAAAAGATGTTAGAACAACAGCTATTGGTTACAATGCTAACGCTTCCGAAGCAAGTGCGGTTAGTATTGGATACGCAGCTAATGCAGCCAAATCCCGTTCTTTGGCAATAGGTCAAGATGCAACCGCCTCAGCAAATAATGCTATTGCACTTGGCTCAAGTAGACAACACGGAGAAAATAAAACTACTGCGAGTGCTGAACATGCTGTTGCCATTGGCTCAGGCGCCGAAGCAAACATCGCCAATGGTATTGCTTTAGGCTCAGAATCAAAAACAACTGCAACTTCAGCTTCAGGTCAATCTGGCTTTGATGCATCTCAAGATGTAGAGGGAGCCCGCACTAATAAATATAATAATCTAAAGAATAATGTTCAAAATGTCCGCACTTCTACTTTAGCGGGTCTTTCTATTGGCGATACTGGCAAAACCCGTCAAATCAATCATCTAGCTGCAGGTACCGCAGATGATGATGCTGTAAATGTAGCGCAATTAAAATCCGTGAACCTTGCCTTCAAAGGTGACAACAATACAAAAGGTGATGTACGTTTACATGATCAACGTTTATCTGTTGTCGGCGCAACAAATGATTTTATTACAACCAAAGCAAGTGATAGTAAATTAGAAATCGGTACTAAACAAGGAACATTCTCTACGACGGATGGCAAATCATCATCCCCTAAACAAGGTTTAGCTACAACGACTGATGTGGCTAATGCAATCAATGCAAGCGGTTGGAAGGTGCAAGCAAAAGGTACAACAGTTGGCCTTGTAAATCCAGGTGATAAAGTTAATTTCACCAATGCAGATAAAAGCATTGAAATCGAATATTCCGCCGAAGCTAGTGGCTTATCTACAATTAAATTTAAAGCAGTCACAGCAGAAATTAACACCGAGAAAAAACATCCAGTTGAAATTACCGTAGATGACAAAGGTATAGCAACCCCCAAAATAGATGAAACAAAACAAGCTACCCCTACAGGTCGATTTGTTGTACCAACAGGAGATGCGACTAATAAATATGCCTTAGCTACTGCTTATGATGTGGCCGATAAAGTCAATCAAACAGGTTGGAATTTATACAACAATGGCAGGACTCCAGCTTTAATCAACCCAGGTGATTACGTCAACTTTCAGTCAGGCAATGCTACCAAAGCCAAGGTTGTAACTCAAGCAAGTGAAGGGGCAACCATTAGCTATGATGTAAACGTAGATAACACCACAATAAAAATTGACTCTGATGGTAATAAGCTTACTGCAAATACCGGAGATGTAGATTCAGTAACAAACATCGAAGGTAATAGTAAAAAAGGACAAGTTACAATTCATAAAGACCCGCTAGAGCCGTCAAAAACTGATGCAGGTAAACTTGCTACTGTTGATACTGTAGTAAAAGCGGTTAATAACGCCAAATGGTTTACCATAGCAAAAGACTCAGATGACAAGGTTACAGGTGAAACTAAAACCAATGAATCTGAAGGTACTGCAATGGCAGCAGGTGAAACACTAGGTTTAAATGCAGGCAAAAACCTACGTTTAAAACGCGAAGCCAACACAAACAACTTTACTTTTGCTTTGGATAGCAATTTGAAAGACCTTGATAGCGTTCACACAAAAGAAATTAAGTTGGGTGAGAGCAATAACCCTATCAGCATTAAAAATGATGGCGACCGCATCACCTATACGACGAAAGGTGGAGATAACTCCGACGTAACGCACAAGGTAGCAAATCTAGAAGATGAGAAACACATCAAGCCAACAACAGATGGCAACGAATATACTGTTGATGCAAGCGGCAACATTACCATGACCTATGCGGACGGCAACAATAAAGATGTAACAAATACGAAAGCAGTAATCAAAGGTGTTGCTAAAAACGATTTATCCAATATTACTAATGATGGTAAAAAGGCTATTACTACTTTAGGCTCGGTAGTAAAAGCAGGTGACAATGTGTTAGTTGACGAGGATACTGATGCAGTAACAGGTAAAAAAACTTACACCGTGAACGCCGTAACACCTGTGGTTTATACCGATAAGAAAGGCAATCGTGTTTATAAATTTAAGAAAGATGGCGTAGAAAAATTCTATACCAAACCAAATGGCGAGGGTGAAGAAGTCACCAATAAGGATGAGATAATTGCATCATTCTACGACGCCAATAATAGCACCACTGCAGGAGCTATGATTGTGAACAATATTGGTTCGGCAATCAAAAATGCGACTGTTCCAGCGGGTAAGGATGCAAATAACTTCTTAAATAAATTAGAGGTTGCTGCATCAGATACAGGTACACAAAATGCTGCGGTAAATGTTTCTGACTTACACAATACGGCTGAC
>QWCI01000604.1_pt1:7500-14944 | contig 14944 bp, 10 predicted proteins | sample 1972541 | NCBI WGS metagenome assembly QWCI01 (sample SAMN09866712, study PRJNA288562) | Human oral metagenome isolate term3_saliva, whole genome shotgun sequencing... | isolation source: mouth | host: Homo sapiens | place: USA: California | reverse complement strand
ATATTTATATATATATATATAAAAACACAGACCAGAACTACTGACTCTTGCAGCGGAGCTAGCATTCAAAGCTGATGAAATAGCTAAGCTTAGGGAGAGAGGAATTCGAATACTGGACTTGTTCTAGCTTTCTATCTCTTTCTCCAAGCGATAAGACTTTTGTTGACTTTTGCTTAAGACATGAAAATAGAACCTAGTTATAGGGGAGAAATCCGGAGTCGGGGATACACCTGTCGAAGGCTCCATATACCTTCACCTTTCCTCTCAGTATAAGATCCAACGGACTATATGGGCCGATTTAAAGCTTTCATTGTTGGTTTCTTAGCTGGAATCCTTGCTTTGTTTGCTATGTATGTTAGCAAGGCCATCACTCGGATTAGCCTTTCCCTTGCCACTGAAGTATCCTATCTCAATTCGTATTTGACTCGAAAAAACTAGCATGAAGGAAGGGTGGGGAAGCAGGTAAGAGATCGGTGCACCCAGTCATTCTTACTTGACGTATTAGAAAGAGAGCCCTAAGCTCAGTACAAGAAAGAAAGGAAATCTGTCTCTTGTCGGTCAGTGCGGTCTCAGTCCTTTCCACAAAACTGGGGTTCTTCTTCTTTATATACGAGAAATTGGTGGTAAGCAGAAGCATAAGATAAGCGGATTTGAATGACGAAGACGATTAGTAGCACCACAAGCGTACGATCTCGCTTCAGACCTAGCTCCACATCACCCGGATTTCAAAGTAGTCACTTTCAGATTCAGATGCAATTCACTTATTTTGGATCGAATTCACACTTTCCAGACAGAAAAGAGAAAGTCGATTCTTTAGCATCAAGCTGGGCTGACATCTCATCTTTTTCTCCTTCCAAGACAAGGAACTGACCCCATATTCCGGGAAGGAGGGCTATGGGGTAAAGCTATAATCCATCTTTCTATATAAATTTAAGATTTGGTTTGGCTAAAGCCCTTTTCCCTTTTGTACAGAAAGACTCTTTTTATATCATAAAAACATACTACGGCGCATGGGACTCTCACCGACAAGAAGCGGATTTCGAGACTAAACCAAAGATTCCTAGCTCTCAAAATAAGCGCATTTGGCGCAAGAAGCTGCTAAGACAATGGTGGTGGGTGGTAAGTAAGCCTTAGTTCGCTTATGCCGCTAGAGAACTGCCTGCAATCTGCCTTTAAGGTTGAGTGATGAAGTCCGATCTATAATCTGAGAGTATCCCGGGAAGCCTTGTTTGGGTACTGCTTCGCTTTCGCTTTGGTACACTGAATACAAATAAAATCGAGAATTTCGTAGAGAAAGCCTTACGGTAAGAAAGAACCTTGCATGAGATATACCTGTTCCGTGGGTGGGGGATAGAGCTGTAGAGCGTCGGCCGAAATAGGGTTATGGTATAAGTAAGACAAGACAATCAACGTTGTAACGTGGTCTCATAGGTCTTACTTCACACACAGCTTCAGAATTTATTCATTCCCTGCCCGAGACCAAAGATAATAACAACTGGTGCTATGGGAAGAAAGGAAGAGAACCGTGCTTGGCCTTTCTCGTCTCAATCCCAACTGCTAGTTCCCACTGGTGTGCACCTGTAACTGAACCTGTATCGGTGGTGGCTGTTCATCCATGCCAGTCCCCAAGATGGGAGGTTCCCGTCGAGACTAAGCCCGAAGCTAAGAGCCCTAGCTAAGTGGGCGCAACAGTTTAGACTCAACCAAAATATGTAATTATGGGATGCTGCGGGAGTGCACGGTGTCCGGGTATACGAACCGGCGGGACGTAGCCATTGGCCCTTCCTGTAGAGGATTGCCTTTTCGGACAGGAAATCGTACAGGCCCAGAAGCTCATAGGCACACACCAACCAAAGACTAAACTAAGGCAGCTATTGAGGGAGAAGGAGAGGCTAATTCGTTTGGCGACGTTGGGTGCCTACCGTCGAGAAAGCGTCAGAAAGCAGGGTGGTCAGCCAAACTCCCACACTAGTTAGATAAACCTTTCTCTACAATGTAAGTCATCTGTTAAGGACGGCCATAAATCTTCATATAATATGTACCAGAGGCTAGGCAGATAGCTACCATCATCATTCTATATGTCATTCCATAATAAGTGGCTGCCTTCCAAGCCAAAGGAAAGTACTATAGGAAGCGGGGAAGGGGGTACACATTTCAATGGCAATGAAGGAAATGGGCCCTTAGCCAGTCGATTAGACAGCTAGCTAGGAGAAGAAGATCGAGAAAGCAAAGCTAGGACGAAACCTAGAGCATCATACATAACCACAGACTTGATTTACTTTACGGAATAGGGATTCAATACGGATTAGGGACTGGACTTCCAAACGGACATACGGAAGACGGGCTACAGGAATGGTTATACAAGAGGAAAATTCACTCGATACAACAAAGCCGCTCGAAACTGGTGATACAACTGGAACCCCATACTTGCGAAGACTTTTTGAAATGGAATGAGATGTCCCGATCCCGATTGTAAGACTTATACATTATATTTTAAAGCAGGTTATATACCTATTAGTAACTTGCTAAAACCAAAAGTGGGCTTGACTTTCTTTCTTCCATGCGAAAATGACCCATGCCTTTGAGGAAGTAAAGGGAATAACCGGAGATTGTTCGTTAGTTAGGAATGGAAAGCTTCCAAGGTCTAGACTGGTGATAGAAAAAGAAAGAAAAATCTATTCTCTCCGGCCAGTTTCACAGTACCTGAAAAACTAATACAATAAAAGACGGAAAGAAGAGGCTAGGAAAAACCTACACTGTATCGATGGAACTGAGTCTTCGTCTTCATCTCAAGCAAAAGAAAAAACTAGATCCGGATCCATCTTCGCTCACCCACGGAAACAAAGAGAAATCCTGCATTTCGGCGGAGGATGCAATACCGGCTTTAGCCTGACCTGATGAAGTAGACAACTAGTCAATGAAAGAAAAAGACCGTACTCTGAGGCCCCCCATATAAAAGCAAAGGAAATTGTTAAAAAACTTACGGAACTTTAAGACGTAAGCTGAGCCTATTTCTTTATTTGCTTGACATACTATCGGGAATCGGGAAAAGGCAAAGGGCACAGTATTTAGGAGCTTATTAATACAATACTTGCTGTCGTTAGGGCTGTCTTTCCGGGACTGTCCGCTTTCAAACTTAGACTATACTAAACGTGAATTTAGAGTACGAGTTTGATATAAAGCTGCTATGATTAAGATAAACATCTAGCCGTAAGCAATTCACTTTACTGGCTATAAGAAAAGAGGCGAGCTACTCTCTACACAGGTTGGGAATATGACTAGCGAATCTGGGACTTACAAACTAACTAGACCCTTCTCTAACTTCTCTAAGACCTTCTTACTACGCGCTTTATTGCGATTCCCTACCATTCGACTCGACTTCAATGATTTCCACCCCTATCTAATCAACCAATCTAAGGAAGCTGAAAGAGAAGATGACGTGTAAGCCCTCACGCAGGGTAAAATCACTAGCTTGCTAAGAGAACTCCCTTCACGTACAACGATAACGAGACTTTAGGGTCGATGGTTTTGAGTCTAAGAAAGGACAGAAAGATGATAACTTTACCTTTGTTAGTGCTTTAGTTAAGTAATACCAGGAGAGCTTAACATCAGTCCCTTCCTCACCACTTGCATTCTATGTGATCTTCCTTCTACTCAAGACCCTGCCCTTTCGATCTTACATGTGTTAAGTAGGGAGAGTCGATTGATTCATTTCACCAATGCTTCGATCACTTATACTTTTCGACCGGTTATAGGAACATTCCTATAGATAGCGGAGAGCTAGATTAGATCTCAAGGAATGGAATCCACGCAAGGAAAGGACTGTGTAACCATCACTCGTTAAGAGTGAACCTTTTTGGCTATTTAACTGGGAAAAAAAATGACGAATAACACTCTGTATTACATTATAGATGCGGATAATCGAATCGTCTGTTTGATAGATAAATTGTTAACCTTTCTTTAAAGCGGTATAACACTAACTAAGGAGGTAGTTCTAGTTCCTAGCTTTCACGTGGGCAATTTCTAATGTCATTAGAATCCATAGAAGAAAGAGAGAGAAAAGAAGAGGAAACTGACTAAGTAGTAGACCGCCCTAGGAATGTTAATTCCATTGCCTTCCTTGCTTCAGATCGCCGGTTTTCGCGAATTTGAACTAGGTCTTTTACACCCTAGTTTCACTAATATATAGGCTTCCTACTAACGTAAGGACTGAGACGGGAGACACACAACCCATTCTTTGAAAAAACCAAACTTCCATCGATTGGAAAGGGATTCCATCACGTGCCACTGGCGAGCCACCCTTCCTGAAAGAAAGGCAACTTTTACAATCTCCAAATAGCAACTTCCTCTACGCCCGCGCTTGGTTCTCATGCACTAGGTGCACCCGGTCGATTCCAGCGATGGAGGCGCGTTCCTAAGAGGTTACCTTCCATCTCGCATCCTAAACAGAGCGAGGAATTTTGAGGGGCCACTCCTTCGGCAGAGCCTATCTAACGGCATCATGGCCTACAGCAATTACTCAGAGGGAAGTCACCGCGGTTAAGGTACAACGACTTGACCCGGGTGAGCTAGTTCCTTTCTTTTGCCAAGCAACGAGAATCCACTCTTTCAAAATCGCCTACACCCCTGCCTTTAGATAGTAAGGACCAAAAGGAAGAAAAGGCAAAACTTTCTGCTACCCGTGCCAAAAGACCTCCCAAAGAATAGGGCTCATGCTTTTCATGAGATCACTAGTTAAGTGAAGAACGCGATCTCACCGGCTTCTGCCGAAAGCAAGATAGCAGAGTCCCTTGTCTCCTTTTTGGAAACTTAAGGAAAGCACTCTTTCTCTGAAACGACCTAGAAGCGCAGTTGGGACGACTTTGATTTTGGTTCATTTTTTACAGTTGCACCGTTGGAGCTCATGAGCAAACCAATCGTTATTTCTCTTGAGACATTGAACAAGAGCACACAGATAGAAAGCCTATTACGGAAAGACCCCATCTGTAGCAGTTTAAGAACAGAGTCTGATGGTTCCAACACAATCTCGATTTCAAAAGAACTACAAACACACGCAACGCTTTTTGTTGATCTTTAGGGAAAGAACCCAACCCAAAAACAAAGAGTGAAATGCCAACACTTTAGGGAAAAACCTACACTGAATAAACACTTAATAAAACTTTCCCGATCACAAATAAAAAAAACACTCGACATTCGGAGAGATCAACCCTATTCCTAAGGTATGCATACCTTTTCCACCATTTAAAATATACAAGCTCGATCCGAGCGATGATCAAGCCACAAAGCAAAACACTACCTGAAGAGGAAGGACACTAAAGCCCTTTGCTTGTAGGCCTGTCAAGTTCATTAGGCTCCACTTTATTGACAGGATGGAACTTACTAAGGATAATTCATAGTCGCTAGTCCGACTCCATTCATGGATTATCAAACATCCCTGGTTAGGCCCACTAGGAAAAAGTTGGCGATGATTGAATGAAAGGGAAAAGAGGGAGATTGATTGAAGAGGCAGGTGGGGCAGGTGTGCTACTGTCACAAACAAAACAAGAGCCGAAATCACGCTGTCAGGTTGATTGCGTTACGTTACAATGTCTGAAGGGAAAAGGCTTTGAAGACTTATTTTTTACTTACTACATGAATTCAGAAGAGAGGTTGAGTGCTCAGTTGCAGTGTCTTTGCAAAGTGAGCGGCAGTCGTTGGGAAAGGAGCTGGCATGGAACGACCCATAGGCTTCGAGCATGAGGGCTTGAGGGATAGACTCTTAGGCATCTGGCATCTATAGAGGGTATCTTTGCGCCTTATCCGGTCTTTGAGGAATTTATTATTATATAGGAAAAAAAAGGAAGAGAATGCTTCGTAAGAGAAGTGGACAAATAAATCTGCTGCTAGAGAGGAAGGATCAATAGTTTAGATATCCCACCCACAGAGAAGAAGATGCACATGAATAGGGCTCAGAATCCGAGCTAGAATAGACAGCCATTTCATCAGCTGTGGGACTTTTTAGATCAATTGCTATTGAATAGGCAGCTAGAGTGAATCAAATAGTCTAAGGAATAAGACAAAAAACTGGCATAGTTATTGGACAACTAGTTAGCAAGAAAAGGAGCTCTGGGACTGATGACGTTCTTGTTCTAGTTCTAGTCTTTTCTTTTCCAGTAACCGTTGTTTGCCTTGGAGCTCTTGCTGGAATAATGGGTGGTGGAGGAAATGCTCTGTTAGGAAGTGAATCAGAAGGGCTTGCTCTCGAAAAAGCTGTTGTTGGAATATCAGCAGTTAGGGTAATATAAGCTCCTGGCGGACGGTTTTTGGGAAGTTACTCAATAGTAGTAAAATAGAAGGAGGAAGGAAGCCAGGGAGCAGCACTAGTCTTTCCTAGTTTGATCTCAAGCCTTACTGCACACAAAGCAAGTAATTCGATATGCCCTTCCCTTGCACTTCATTACGAGATAGGGGATATACGGAAATAGGGCTAGGTGCTGCGGGATTTCTTTTTATACGGAATTGACTAAGGCCTACCCTACCCTAGGTTGGACAGCTTTCAGACTCTTTGTAAGGTCTTTAGCTAAAGGTTTCCTTCCACTCCAAGCTTCAATTGCTGTCATCTTTTGCACTGCTAATAAGTTAAATATTTAGGTTCGTAGACACTGCTTAGACATCGCCCATAGAGCATTTGACTTACCTCGTGGAAGTTGGATTAATAAGTTGGGATACAAATCTAAATCTTCCCTCTATCTGAGTGTGATAACTAGAAAAGAAGGATGGTTTGAGTAAGAGCTCTATTCGGTAATCTCTTTTGATCACCTGGCATCAAAGCTAAGGGAAGATTTCGCTAAAGATAGAACCGACGGGATCTTGCTTAAATTTCACGTAGCGAAAAGGTTTAAGAACGCGCCCCCCTATCTAGTAAGGCTTTAGCTATAAATATTGGGATAACTTGAAGTTAATAACATCTTTTATTATTCCCCAATCGGAATGAATTTAGGAGTTCAATAACCCGGAAATCGTATACTTTAAAAGACCAGGCTATCTCCGACAGGCGAGAGTGGCAGAGATCGAAGTGAAGGAAGAAAGCAAAAAGAAAGAGTCCCATCTGTTCACGAATCAGGAAAGAGGAATAAAACCTCGAACTGAGTCCCGCTAACCGCTTCTTGCTAACAAAGGAGAGCGCACCACCGTTACTTACATTACACTCTCTTTTGAATGTGCACCTGACAAGCAATCAATCCTCCGCATTCCCACTAAAGGAAGGGGCATTGCCACAAGAATCCAGGCACTAAGATAATGTTAAAAGCACGCATAGACGCACTAATGCTAAGGGCTGGTGCGCATAGCCGTTTCTACTGTGGAATTAGTCCTAGGCGAAAGCTTCCTCGATTCACGTCGCAAACAGTATTTGTCCAATGATTCCTGAAAACATGCAAAGAGCGGATAAGGCGCATCTGATCTT
>QWCI01000604.1_pt1:0-2500 | contig 14944 bp, 10 predicted proteins | sample 1972541 | NCBI WGS metagenome assembly QWCI01 (sample SAMN09866712, study PRJNA288562) | Human oral metagenome isolate term3_saliva, whole genome shotgun sequencing... | isolation source: mouth | host: Homo sapiens | place: USA: California | reverse complement strand
AGAATACCAGAATATACAGTAGAAGAAGAAGATGTCAAAACGTATTTACTTGACTTTCTTTTGGTGCTTCAATGCAGTTTATTATGGGTGCTCGGCGCATGGTCTGCTTCTTGCGCTTAGGGCCTTGTAGTGGCATCCGTGGAAGACTGATTCGCGCTCCTTCCCTTGCGTGCTTTTCACGCTTAGGGCGGTTGCAGATGTTACCAACTCTTGATCCAGGAAGGTTGGGAAGATTTTCCTTTACAGGGAGGTTAGGAGAGAGTGAACCTGACAATTGAGAGTTGCCCAGTTAGGTGGGCTTATAGCCAACACGAGAGCGAAGGGAGGCTGACAGAAAAAAAGTAACCCATTGATCCGGGGAAGTGGACCTTTTTTTCGTACGTAATTAACCTTCTTCTATTGTCTCTTTCTTTCGGTATCCGTAGTGAGGGGCGACCGATCCATGACAGCCAGTAACAGACAGAAGAGAGAGAGCAAAAAAAGGGGTTTAACTCTTGGGTGGGGTGAACCCCCATCTGTTGGAGGAAGGCACTACCTACTAGTAGGTAGTGGTTCTTCTTATCTTATTAGTAGCGGTCAGTGGGAAGAAGACTAGCTCTGGTTTTCAAGCTTGAACCAGGGACAGGTTATGAAATATCTGGACCGTTAGGGACAGGGCCAGGATTGAAGAGTCCGATAGGACCAGGTATGATATGAAGTAGCTGGCCTGATAGGGCCAGGAATTGACGACGTCTAGCCTTCTTTCCGCTGTTCTAGAGTCGGTCACTTTAATTACTCGTCTTGAAGAAGGCGGGAGTGAGAGCGATAAGGATGAAAGGTTCTCGCAATGGAAGCTCTGTACCAAGGGTAGAGGGGAAGGTAGCTTCTTCTTCTCGGTCTTCTGCAGTGAAAGAAAGCTCGGCAAATTCAATTGTTTCAGCTCGAGCGAGGTAATTAGCCTGTGTTAGCAGAGCTCTTGGGGAAGAAGCAAGGGAGGATTTTTTCACATCAGAGATTCCCACTAGGGCAGGGCGAGAGAAGGGGCATTCCCGGTCAAAGCATTGATTCTAAGCCTTGATTCTATGGGGGGATAGGTCAGAGCTAGCATTGAATAAGAAGAAGCTTCCTCTTAGCGACTACGAACGAATGCTTTCTCATTGAAGAAAAAGAAGGCTTTTTGCTCTTACAGAAGAAGCTGCTCTTGGCCTTTTCCTTGGAAACGAAAGAGAAAAGAAAGATCGACGGGCTAGGCCCTTTAGGCCAATTAACTAAGAGAGAAGACTGAACTTCAAGAACTAGCGAAAATAGCCCTGATCAAGGTGCGTGCGGAAGAAATGCTTGCTCTCAGCTTTATGTTAGCAAGACTCCAAAGCTATTGGACTTGGATAGTAAGCCAAGAGGGAATCAGTCAACACTAAGCCAAAAGGCTAGCGAACGAGGGGATAAAGAAGCTCTTCTTCAAAGGGGAATGGCTCCTCTTTCTTCCTTCTATCAAAATTGAAAGAAGAAGATCCCACGTGCTAGCCGAAAGGCCGATTAGGATGATGCCTTCACTCCGTTCTCTAAATAAAGGGAGAGAAGTCGCTTATTCAAAGGGCTATTAAGTTATTAAGAAAAAAGGCTGCTTTAAGGGCAGCTTTTAGGCCTTCTCTGCACCGATTCCCTCGACCTAGAAATATAGAATAAGAGATCGGTAGCGTAGAAAGATTAGCTAACGAATGCTCCTATCCTATGGTAATGAGTGCTTGAATAAACTCTGATTCCGCTTGGCCGCTCTTCACTCTTGGTTTCAGCTCTTAACAAGAATTGCCATAGTTGAATGTGAACAACTCGATTGTTTAAGTCCTTTACCCGGTGAAGAAGGAAGACTAGCTAAATCAAAATCCTTCTCACGAAGAAGGAGTCCCACTACGCGGTAAGAGGCAAGGGCCCTGCTTTCTCCCTCCTAGCCAGTGAAGGAAGTCGGTTAAATTCTTTTTTGAGCGAAAGAACCGAACCACAAAGAATTTCTTTTAAGCTTATGAGAATGCCCAGGCTTGATTAAGGTAGTTCAGTGACCCAGTTCAGTTCAGTGACTTCGACTTCAGGGCTTACCTCTTCGGATGTTGAAGGAATAACCGATGCTATTGAAGAAGCTGTTCTTGCTCTTCTTCTCTTTGCTCTTGTTGAGTAAGATGTGATTGCTCTAGTAGCACAGCAGTAGGAATAGTCTATATCACCGATAGGCCAGGCCAATTAGTTAGTGAAGTATGGCATCTTCGTAGTAGTAGTGGGAGTAGGAGTAGTAGCATTGGATTAGTTAGAGATAGTATCTTCTTTCTTGTTGAATAAGCTTAGTCTCACATTAGCAGATCGAAGTGCAAGAGCAGGGCCTGGTGCTAACGTATAGTTGATCAAGATTGCTTTTAGTTCTCTCTTTCTGAAGTAATGGATAGAGATGAATGCCCTAGCGGGGCGGATTGCTTTGAATAGCCTAGTTTCGTACCCTTGCTCTTGGGATGAGCTTTTCCTTCTGTTCCCA
>QWCI01001890.1_pt1 | contig 15052 bp, 9 predicted proteins | sample 1972541 | NCBI WGS metagenome assembly QWCI01 (sample SAMN09866712, study PRJNA288562) | Human oral metagenome isolate term3_saliva, whole genome shotgun sequencing... | isolation source: mouth | host: Homo sapiens | place: USA: California | reverse complement strand
AGCACCTTCGTAACCTTCTTCATATACTTTTGCTACATTAGCAACAGCTTTTAGAAGAACTTCTTCAGTTTGTGTAATTGTTGTTGGTAAAAATGATGTTACTCCCTCAGAAACGATATTTTTAGTCCAGTTACGAAGCCCCTCTTCGTTAACATCATTTGTATCATAGCCATAAGCTCCATGAGTATGAACATCTATAAAACCAGGTAGAATACGATTAGATCCGAAATCATAATCTACTTTATCGAATGCGTCATAATCATAAACAGCAGTAATTTTTTTATCTTCTACTTCTACAATAAGAGGAAGAAATTGTCCGCTTGACCAAACTTTTTTACTTTTTATTAGCATAATAGCACCCCTTTTTAAAAAAATTCTATCTTTTAAATTTAATGTGTTAAATCTTCTTTAATCTAATGTTAACACATTTTAAATATATTTGTAAAGTAGAAAAGTAAAAGTTTTCAAAATTAATTTAAAGGTATTTTAAATGGTTTTTATAAAATAAGAAACCACTGATTTTTTAATGAAAAAATTTAAGGTGTTATATTAATGTAGGAGAGCTAATAATGAAAAATACAAATTTTTTAATCGTGATATTTTTTTAGAATATAATGTCTTAAAAGTACAAAAATTATGTAAACTGATAATAAAATGGAAAATATTTCTAGAATAATAATTTTCTAAATATTACTTCTATTGATTTTATAGAGGAAAATCTCTTTTATATAATGATAAAAACACAAGATACTTACTATTGACTTTGATTATAAGAGGAATATAATTATATTTAGAACAAAATTACTAATTTTATAGAAGTAATTTTATGTTAACTTATTATATAAGAGGTTGAATATATGGATAAATCAAGATTAACCTTTCTTGGTGTAATAATAACAATAGGAATAATATTCGGTGATATAGGAACCTCGGTTCTTTATGTTATGAAATCATTTGTTCATAGTACTGATGCAACGATGAATGAAAACTTAGTTCTAGGGTTTGTCAGTTTAATATTTTGGGTAATGACTTTACAAACTACGACAAAATATGTAATGATAGCGCTGAAGGCTGATAACAAAGGCGAAGGAGGGGTATTCTCACTTCTTGCCTTAATAAAAAATAAAACAAGACGTAGTGTAGCACTTTTAGCGATGATAGGGGGAGCAACACTTCTTGCGGATGGGATAATAACACCTGCAATTACGGTAACCTCCGCGGTTGAAGGATTACATGATATTGTTCCTTCTATCAATACAAATGATGTAATTGTCTTAGTGCTTATAATATTTGTATTTATTTTTTCATTTCAACGCTTTGGAACGAAAAAAATTGGCTCGTTATTCGGACCTATAATGAGTTTATGGTTTTTATCTCTATTGCTTTGGGGAGTAAAATCTATAAGTAGTAGACCAGAAATATTAAAAGCTATAAATCCTAAATATGCATTACAGTTGCTAATAAGTTATCCTGGTGTTTTTGTCCTATTAGGTGCGGTATTTTTATGTGTATCGGGTGCTGAGGATTTATATGTAGATTTAGGTCACTGTGGTAGAAAAAATGTCAGAATGGCGTGGTTTTCTGTGAAGGTGTGTCTACTTGCGAACTATTTCGGTCAGGCGGCGTATCTGTTATCGACAAATTATAGTGCAACAAAAAATCCGTTCTTTGCGATAGTACCGGATAGTTTTATAGTATTTCAAGTAGTACTTGCGACACTTGCTGCGATAATAGCGAGCCAAAGCTTAATCACAGGATCATTTACGCTAATATCAGAGGCGATAAAATTAAATCTCTTCCCGAAATTAATGATTAAGTATCCTACAGAATTAAAAGGTCAGGTTTATGTATCAGCGGTTAATATAATATTATTTATTTGTAGTAGCTGTGTAGTATTATTCTTCAGAACAAGTAGTAATATGGAAGCTGCGTATGGACTAAGCATTAGTGTAACGATGTTTGTAACGACATTGCTGTTAAGCATATATTTATATAAAGTAAAAAACAAAAAAACTTTTGCGCTAATTTTCTTATTATTCTTTGGAATAGAGGAGCTGTTTTTCTTATATGCAAATAGTTTGAAATTCGTTAATGGTGGTTATATAACTGTAATTATCGCTTCATTAATATTTACAATTATGTTTATTTGGTATAAAGGAACAGAAATTAAAGAGCGTGAAAGTCAATATTTAACTGTAAAAAATTATACGAAACAGTTGTTGAAATTAAGTGTGGATAAAAGCGTACCGAAATATGCGACAAACCTAGTATATTTAACAGGGGCTAAGCATGAGGAAGATGTGGATTATGCAGTCTTGTATTCTATCTTGAATAAACAACCTAAACGAGCAAATGTCTACTTCTTCGTCCATATAAATGTGCTAGATGAACCATATAGAAGAGAGTACAAAGTTACTAAATTTAGTGATAAGAAAATATTAAAAATTACCTTTAATCTAGGGTTTAGAGAAAATCAAAGGGTCAATATGTTTATGCGTCAAGTAATTGCCGATTTATTAGAAGACAAAGAGCTAGAACTGCAGCCTACTAAATATAATTTAAGAGGGAAAGCTGAAACTGTAGGAGACTTTAGATTCGTCTTGATTGAGGAAGTATTAGGTAACAGTAACGGTTTGTCTTCATTTGATAACTTTATTATGGGATTAAGATTGAAACTGAAAAAAATTACGGTGACTCCGGAAAAATGGTTTGGATTAGATACTAGTGTTATCACTAAAGAAGCGGTACCTTTAAATGTTGTTCAAAGTACAGTGAAAAAATTAACTAGAATAAAATAAGAAAGATCAGACTTAGAAAAGTAGTTGTAATTTTACTTTACTTATTCTGAGTCTGATTTTTACTGTTTTTAAAAATAATTATTCCTCTTATTTTAAATAGTGTACAAAACAATCAAAATGACAATGTAAATATTGATATTTTGGTCGTTTTGTCAACAATCTGAAAAAGAAGACTAGCTAGTCTTCTTTCTCTTCTTTTGTTTTAATTTTGACTATTATAAAATTAAATATTGTACATATTATGAATAATATAGCTGTATCATAATTTATAAAATTTATTATTACTAATATTGTTATAGTAATTATTGATACTATTATATGCTTTATGTTTTTGTTTTTTATTGTTAAATTTATATATAGTGATAGTATTAAAAATACTATTAAATAAGATATAATTTTTTCTAGCATAATTTAATAACCTATTCTTAAATGATAAAAATCAAATACAATATCATAGCAATAATAACTTCCTGCATGTAAAAGTTCTACTCTAGGATTTACACAATATATTACTAAACCATGAATAAAAGAATCTGTTAATTTAGAAGTTATTATTTGATTAACTACATAAGTTGGTCCAGCTGGTGTTAATTTTAGTAAGGTAGATACTTGTGGTGAAGATAATACAGTGACTAAAGGATAGTAAGCTAGTGCTCCAGCAGATACTAACCAACCTGGAATATGAATATCTTTAGCTGCATCGCTAAAAAATTCAATCTAAGCATATCCTGTAAAAACCTTGTCTTGTAATAAGCTTTCAAGTTCTTTTTCTTTAGTAACTTTTACTTTTTCTAAAAATATATAGCATTAATAATTTTCTTCTAGTTTTCTGAATTCATCCCTAGTATGTTGAGGTAGACTCTTACCGTAGTCCATCATAAGGACGATGTCTTTAAATGCAGCTTTTGGAATAGCTAGACGTTCTATGTCTTCAACTCCAACATCTAGATTAATATCGTCTATATGGTTTGATTTTAGTTTTTCTACAAAGTCTGGTTCTGCGACAAATGGTGAAGATAATCCGATCATATCTGCGTGTAATATAGCTGCTTCACATTTTTCGACAGTATTGATACCACCCGATGCGATTAATGGAATTCTTCCATTTAAATGTTCGTAGACAACTTCATTAATAAGGAGACCGTGATGTGGACCTTCCGCACGTACTGTATTTAGATAAATATTTTGTCCCCAGCTGGCAATTGCCATATATGATAGAGGTACTCTTTCTAATAACCAATCTGTAAGTTGATTAAATTCTTCAACTGTGTAACCAACTTCTTCACCACGTGTTTCTTCAGGTGTTGCACGATAACCGAAGATAAAATCTTTAGGTGCTTCTTTTTTGATTACTTCATATACATCTTCAAAAACTTCAAGGATGAAGCGTGAACGATTTTCTAATGTATCTACTCCATATTCATCGTGACGTTCATTAGAGAAGGTAGAGAAGAATGTCTGTAATAGAAGACGTTGGGCACTAGAAATTTCTAAACCATCGAAACCAGCAGCGATAGCACGACTTGCAGCACGCTTATAATCTTCTCTTATTTTTTGTATATCTTCTATAGAAAGAGGATGAACGATATGTTCTACAGGAGAGTTCAGTTCCATATAGCTTGGACCAACAGCGCGCCTATTTGTAGTAACGTAATGGTTAGCGAAACGTCCTGCATGTGTTAGTTGGAGGATAGCCTTCGCTCCACCAGATTTCATAGCTTGTGCCATCTTTTTAAGACCAGGAATACATACATCATCATGGACGCTAAAACCATATTCAAAAAGTTGACCTTCAAGATTTATATAAGCGGCTCCAGTGATCTGTAAAGGCGCTGTATTTTTTCGTCTTTCGGCATAAAGAAGATCTTCCTCTGTAATGAATCCTTCTGCAGTAGAAGAGTTCGTAGTCATAGGCGAAAGAACAAAGCGATTCTCTAGTTCTATTCCGTTAGCCAGTTTGACAGGTGTTAATAATTTTGATTTCATAAAAAATACCCCTTTAAGTAATGTAAATAACATACAGCTAGGACCAATATATAAGCGATAAGAAATGAAGCATTAAAATCTGTAGTAACTTCTTTTTTATTTATGTAAATCTATAAAAGTTAAATAGATTAAATCACCATAATTTTTTTATAAAAAATTTAAACTAGTGGTGCTAGGTGTCTGTACTTTTACTGAAAATGTGTTATAATAAGTTTGTAGTTTCAGAAAAGGTTTTCTTACGATTTATTATATCAGATTATTAGACGAATAAAAAGGTGAAAATGAATTTAAGAATAGATAAATTTTTTAATAGCCCTGTAAAAAACAGAGGATAGAAATTATGTAAATCTAAGTAGTATGTAAGAAGAGGAATAACTCAATAAAATCTATTTCTCCGAAATTCAGGTTCCTGCCTTAGCTAGTAGTAGTCCAGAATTATTAATGTTGCACCTTCTTCAAAATACAGAAAAGATACAAATAGGTTCAGGTGGAATAATGATTTCTCACTATGCACCGTATAAAATTAGCGAATGGATCAAACTTCTAAGTGCTCTATATCCAAATAGGGTAAATCTTGGAATAGGGAATAATCCGGGGACCAAAGTAGTTCAGAAGTTGATGGATACTACACCTATGATGAGAGAAGAGTACAATGATAGTTGTAGAGAATTATTAGAACTTCTTACAGGTACTGAAACACTAGTTCAACCACCGGAAGCGAAGGTAAGTCCGATGTGGCTATTATCTACTAGTGAAAAAAGTGCAAATCTAGCTGCGGAGCTAGGGCAAAATTATGTGTATGGTCTATTCTTTAATCAAGCTGTAGATTATATAGAGACAGCTAAAAGATGCTTAAATACGTACCGTACAAAAATGCGTGAGCAACAAAAATCCCCCCAAGATGTGGTTGCGGTATTTATTGCGATAGGGGAAGATGAACAGGAAGCGAAAGATTTAGTACGCTGTTTAGATGTTTGGCTTCTTGGCAAGAAAGAATTTACAGAATTTGACAGATTCCCTAGTATAAAAACAGCTAAAGAGTATGAGATAAGAGAAGCGGATATAGAAAAAGTAGAAAAAAACAGAACGCGTTTAGTTTGGGGTACGAAAGATGTAGTAGTAGAAAAACTAAAAAAACTAGCTGCGGAATTCGAATTAGAAGAGTTGATGTGTATACCTTTAGTACCAAAGATAGAGAGAAGAAAAAATATTATTGAGATTTTAGCTAAAGAGCTAATGGAAAAAGAGGAGAAAAATTAATGACTTGGAAGGCGATAGAGTTAGAAGAAAACAATGCCGAAAAACTAGCACAGCTAATAGAAGAAGCTGAGGCGATAGTCATAGGAATAGGCGCTGGAATGTCAGCTGCTGATGGTTTTACTTATATTGGAGAGAGATTTACGAGTAACTTTAAAGATTTTGTAGAAAAATATAAGTTTTTAGATATGTTGCAGGCAAGTTTGTTTGATTTTCCGAGTTCGCAGGAATATTGGGCATTTCAAAGTCGTTTTGTCTTGCTAAATTACTTTGATCAACCTGTAGGTGCGAGTTATCTTGCGTTAAAAAATATCCTAAAGGATAAAAATTATCATATTATTACGACAAATGCTGATAATGCTTTTGATGTTGCGGGTTATGATATGGATAAAGTTTTCCATATTCAAGGGAAGTACGGGCTTATGCAGTGTAGTAAACATTGCCATGCGAAGACATATCAAGATGAAGCTTTAATGCGCAGACTGGCTGTGGAACAGGAGAATATGGAAGTCGACTATAGGTCTATTCCACTATGTCCAGAATGTGGAGCGCCACTTGAGGTTAATAAGCGTAATGCTGAAAAAGGAATGGTAGAAGATCTGATATTTTTCGAACATCTTGATAAATACAATGAATTTTTAGAAAAAAATCGTGATAAGAAAACATTATTTATCGAAATAGGGGTTGGATTTACGACACCTCAGTTTATAAAATATCCATTTTATAGAGAACTTGATAAAAATCCTTTTGTCGAGTCACCCCCGCACAGTTTATTAGATATCTAAAAAGCTTTTATAAAGCGAATTTAGATATCAATAAACCACTGCGTCTATGAGTTCTCATATACACTTTTTAAAAATTTAGGCCTTTTGGGTCAGCCTTGTAATAACTTTTCAGGTAGTGTGCATCAAGTGTATAACATAGACTGCGAAAAAATTCGCAATGAGATTTTATAATATTACAGATTAAATTATAATAAGACTTTAATAAAAATTATATTAGCCAAAAAAATACATTAACAAAAATTAAAAAATAAAGGAGAATAAATTATGTATTTAATAGAACCAATTAGAAACGGAAAATATTTACCAGATGGAGCGCTAGTAATGGCGATGCAAGTTTACGTACTTAACAACATCGATATCGATGAAACTGTAATCTTCCCATATTACTGTGAACCAAAAGTAGAAATCGGATTATTCCAAAATGCTGAAACTGAAGTAAACCACGATTACATGAAAGAAAAAGATATTATTCTAGTTCGTCGTGATACAGGTGGTGGTGCTGTGTACGTTGATAACGGTGCTGTTAACGTATGTTTCTTAATGCCTGGAGATACTGATGTATATGGAAACTACAAAAAATTCTACCAACCAGCAGTAGACGTACTTCACAGTTTAGGAGCTACAGAAGTTGAACAAAGGGGACGTAATGACTTAACTGCTCGTGGTAAAAAAGTAAGTGGAGCTGCGATGACATTAGTACGTGGTAAAATCTACGGAGGATATTCATTACTTCTTGATGTAAACTACGAAGCGATGGTTAATGCCTTAACTCCAAACCGTAAAAAAATTGAATCAAAAGGTATTGAATCAGTAAGAGCACGTGTAATGGGTATGCGTGAACTATTAAAACCTGAATACCAAAATGTAACAATTGATGAGTTCAAAGACTTAGTTATTTGTGGATTAATGGGTATCGAAGATATTAAAGATGCGAAGAGATATGAGTTAACTGACGAAGACTGGGCTGCAATTGAAAAATTAGCAGATGAAAAATACCGTAACTGGGATTGGAACTACGGAAAATCACCACGCTATAACTATAACCGTGATGCTCACCTTGCGATCGGAACAGTTGATTTCAGCTTAGAAGTTGAAGAAGGCCGTATTACAAAAGCGAAAATCTACGGAGACTTCTTCGGAAAAGGTAACGTACGTGACGTAGAAGAAAAACTTATCGGAGTAAGGGTAAAAGAAGAGGATTTACTAGAAGCTCTAGGAAGTATTGATTTAGCATTCTACTTCGGTAATGTAGAAGCTAAAGAATTAGTAGACTTAATCTTAAGCTAGTTTTACAAACTATGTAAAAGAGGTGTGAGTTTATGGAAAAATTATTAACTCCCATAAAACTAGCGAATGGTGTGCAGTTAGAAAATAGGTTCGTACTGTCACCGATGACGACTAATTCTTCTACAAAAGATGGAATTATCACAAAAGAGGACTTGGATTATGCATTAAGACGTGCCAACTCAGCTCCATTGCAGGTAACAGGTGCGGCTTATGTCGATGTTGATGGGCAGTTGTTCGAGTTTGGTTTCGGTGCACATGATGATAGCTGTATTCCAGGACTTACTAAGATGGCAACTGCAATGCAAGACGCTGGAGCGAAGGCTATTTTGCAGCTGACTTATTCAGGTGCGGGTGCTAATTACTACGGGGTAAATCATAAGGTTTATGGTCCTAGTAAGTTGAAGTTGCATCTTCCGTTTGAACATGAGGTAGAAGAGTTGTCTCATGAGATGATCGATGTGATTAAACAAAAATACAAAGATGCTACGAGAAGAGCGATACAGGCTGGCTTTGCAGGGATAGAAATATCAACAGCACAAAAGCTAATGTTGCAGACCTTTTTCTCAACGGTATCGAATAAACGCCATGATGAATATGGTGTAGATTCACTAGAAAATAGAGCTAGATTTATACTAGAAGTTTTTGAAGCGGTGTATGAAGTTATAAGAAACGAAGCACCTAAGGATTTTATTCTAGGATATAGAGCAACACCAGAAGAGACTCGTGGTGCGATAATCGGTTATACTGTTGAAGAATTTAACCAACTCACAGATTGGATACTAGAAAGAGCGCCATTATCTTACATTGCGATAGCGAGCTGGGGACAAAATATTTACCTAAATAAAGTTCGAGCTGAAGGACCTAACGAAGGTCGATTGATTAACGAAGTAGTTCATGAACATCTAGCGGGACGAGTTCCTTTGATGGCGACTGGTGGAATAAATAGTATAGAAAAAAGCCGTGAAGCTATTATTCATGCTGAGATGATTGGATTATCTAGTGTTTTTGTTGCAGAACCGGATTTTGTAGCTAAATTCCGAGAAAATCGTGAAGAAGATATTAATCTAGATGTAGGTGTGGAGGATATCGAAAGACTAGCGATACCAAAAGCTGCATTTAAAGATATTGTGCTTATGATGGACTATGGTAAGAGTCTGCCACAACACACGAGAGATGAATTTAGAAAATTAGAAGAAAATTACTAAGAAGCTCTCTGTGATGGAGGAGTGAAAGTAGTAATTAAAGAATGAAAGACTATTAAGATGAAGCGGCTACTGTTATCTAAGGTTGAACTTGAATAATAGTAGCTGTTTATATTGTAGTGTTTTAGAAGACGAGGAGTGCTTATGTATTTAATAGAGCCGATAAGAAATGGACAATATATTTATGATGGAGCAGTAGCTTTAGCTATACAGGTACATGTTTTGAATAAATTGAACTTAGATGAAGATATAATATTTCCATATTGTTGCAAACCGAAGGTGCAGATAGGTCTTTTTCAAAATGCCGAAAAAGAGATTAACCATGAGTACATGAAAGGTCACGGAATCACACTTGTTAGACGTGATACAGGTGGAGGAACGGTATTTTTAGATGAGGGGGCTGTGAATATTTGCCTTATTATGAATGGTGATAGTAATGTTTATGGCAATTTTAAAAAATTCTATGAACCTGCGGTAAATATTCTACATGATTTAGGTGTGAATGAGGTTGAACAAACAGGGAGAAATGACCTTGTTGTCGACGGAAAGAAAGTTAGTGGAGCTGCGATGACTCTTGTTAATGGGAAAATTTACGGCGGATATACACTACTTCTTGATATTGATTATGATGCGATGGTTAATGTACTAACACCTAATCGTAAGAAAATTGAATCAAAAGGAATTGATTCGGTACGAAGTAGAGTTACAGGTCTTAGAGAATATTTAGATGAGGAATATAGAAATTTATCTGTAGTAGATTTCAAAGATTTATACTTATGCCGCCTGTTTAATTGTGAAAGAATCGAAGACATAAAACGTTATGAACTTACAGAAGAAGATTGGCGAGAAATCGATGAGTTGCTTTCTAAGAAATATCAAAACTGGGATTGGAATTATGGAAAATCACCACGTTATAATTATAACAGAGATGCTCGTCTTAAAATTGGGACTGTTGAGTTTAATCTGGAAGTAGAAGCGGGACGAATCACAAAAGCTAAGATTTACGGAGACTTTTTCGGAAAAGGTAATGTCAGTGATGTTGAGGAGAAACTAATCGGAGTAAGGGTAAAAGAAGAAGATTTACTAGAAGTGTTAAAAAGTATAGACTTAGCTCACTATTTTGGAAAAGTAGATGCAAGAGAACTTGTTGAGTTGATATTGAGTTAAAGTGAATATCAAATAATATCTGAATTAATATCTGGACATAGTGGATATTGATATCCAAATTCGCTTAAAGTAAACTTTTTGGATATCTAATAAACTGTGTGGGGGTGACTCGGCAAAATTTTGTTTCTTTAAAATTACAATTTTCGATTCACTCCCACTAAGTCATAAATAGATTTTATATTGTTATATCGCTCTCCCATTATTGTCCCCCTTGTGTTATTACTTAAATATAGCGTATATGTACCGTTAATGCTAATATTAAAGAGGACATGATTAAAATTTTAGAAGCTAGTATAAAATTAGTTTTTGATTTCTAATTGAAATTAAAAATCGATTTCTTTAAAATTAAGATTTTAGTTGTCTTTTTTTTATTTATGTTGTATAATTGTCCCTTAAGTGAAAAAATCAGTGTTAAATTAACATGTTATCACTCAAAAATTTATAAAAAAGAAAGAAGGTTGTAAAATGAAAAAATTAGCAAAAGCTTTATGGATTGAAAAAAACGAAGGAGTTTACATTGTTGGACCAACAGCTGAATTACAAGATGACGTTGGTACTGTAGGATTCGTAGAATTTTCAAAAAATGAAAAATTAGCAAAAGATGATGTTATCTTACGTTTAGAAGCATCAAAAACTGTATTAGACGTTAACGCACCATTAGCTGGTGATGTAGTAGAATACAACAAAAAAGCTGAAGAAGAGCCAACTGTATTAAACTCAGCTGATCCAAAAGAATCTTGGATTGTTAAATTAACAAACGTTGATGAAGCTGAATTTAACAAATTACCAGACTATAAATAATATTAATTATGTACTAAATTCGGAGCTTGGGAAGACCTGGCTTCGAATTTTTCTTTTATATATAAGAGGTAATGTATAGATTATCTTCATATATTGAACTATTTAATTAATTAGGTTAATAAAAGAAGTTGAGGTTAAATAATAAATCGAAGTTATCCGACGGTTGATAAATCAGTTTTCTTTTTGAGTACACTTCATAGAAACAACATATTAAAATATTTGAAAATAGATAAGAAAAATGATAAAATATATCGTTAGAGATGTTAAGTTTTAAAGAATATTGGTAAGTGAAAATTATAGATAACAGTATAAATTAGGAGAATAAAGATGATAAAAAAACAACATAAGATTAACATTAACCAGAGAGATAATAGATTTAGTATTAGGAAATTTAATGTTGGGGTTGCTAGTATAGCTGTATCTTCTGTGACGATAGCAGGGGTGATGTTTCTTGGAAATACTAATCTAGCCTATGCAGGAGAAGGTGATTCAGGTTTTAATAGAACGGGAACGGGAGACTCGACAGTAGTAGATGCACAAGAGTTTGTAATGGTGACTCATGAGAAACTGGGTGGCGTAGTGGAGGATGTAGCTATTTTAAAATCGAAATTTTCAGAAAGTCTTGATCAATTAAAGAAAGATTATCCTGGATTTACTGCGACAAATTTACAACTTGTTGGAAAAAATAAATATAAAATTACATATGTACCGGTTACTACAACAAATAAACCAAGTTCAACAACAGAATCTGTAGCTATTAATCAAACACAACCAACAGTTGAAAATAGAGTCAGTTTACAAGGTAATTTAGTTGGAAAACAAACAGAATATAATGTAGGAGAACAAATTATCTCAACATTTAGATTAGATGTGTCTGCACCTTCGAAATTAGAGGATGGGTCTTATATTTTAGTGAATTTATCAGCTAACGAACCGATTACTGATGTACAACTTGGGACTGCTTTAAAAGTTGAAAAAGTAAATGATACACAATATAAAATTTATACTGGAGAAGTTCCAAGTGGTTCGTATGCTAGCTTTAATATAAGTTATAAGTTTGATAAATATAGAACGGGACGTAATTCACAAACTACAATTACAGCTCAGGTAGTTGATAAGACTGGTACGGCTATTACACCAACTACTTCTACAACAGCTAGAGTAACTAATACAAATAAGAGTGGATATGCTAATATTCATGTAGACAGTGAAAGTGGAGCTAGAGATTTAGCTTTATTTAACACAAATGCGCCGGGTGATTCTATTGATGAAACTAAGAATAAAGAATTAGTTTTAAAATTAACTACTTTCAATAAAGAGACTTCAGCGGTAAATAAAATTGTTCATGAAGTAACGTTACCAACTGGTGCAGTTTTATCTCAAGTATCTATAAATGATGGTTGGACTCAAGAGGGGACTATCGCTCGCTATACAAGAACAATAACAGATGCGAAGCCTGTGTTCGATCAAGGGAATAATACTAGTGATGATACGCTTCGTATTAATATGCGCCAAGCAGGTACATTAGAAGAGTTTTTAAAAGGAAAAGAATTTACATTTACAGACAATGTAATTTATACAGATAAATCAGGGGAAACAAATACAAGTCAAGGAACAACTTCACTAGTAGTAAAAGCTGTTAATCCATATGAGAATAACGGGGAAGGAGCAACACCAAATGCAGCAGGAGCGCAACCCCCATTAGTGATTAATAACTTTACTAATGAACAGAATCATGAAAATAGAGTGAATATTGCAATTCCTGGAATTAATACGGAAACAGATGATAAGAGAATTATAGTTTTCTGGAGAAGTGTTGATACTCCGACAAAAGTTAAGGAAGTTGAATTAACGATTGATAGTGATTTTAATCAAAAGAGATCTCTTGAGTTTTATGGTATTTGGAATAAGAATGGGGCTTATGCTGCTTGGTATGCACCAGACGATTTAGGAACTAGTAATACGTTTGAAGTATATACGGTAAATGGGGCAACGGAAACGAAGTTAGGAGAAATTTCCTTTAAGAAAAACGGTGGAACTTCTATAGATTTACCAGAAGGGACAACTAAAGTTGTATTAAAACCAAAAGGCGAGATGAACTTTACAAGTAATACATTAAGTCAAGCTGGTATTTATTTACACCAAAATTTAAAAGGTTTAGAAAAAGCTAAACAAATGGTAGCGGAAGGAAAAGAAGCTAAGAGTATCGTTACTGCAAAAGTTTCAACTCAAGATACAGATGTAGTAAATACGAGTATTTCTAAAACTATCTTAGCAGATGCAAGAACTGCTTTGAAATTAGAACCACGAACAGGAAAGGTAGAAACAGTTTTAGCAGGTAATAAAACACAGGCTTTAAGTTCTGGGATAGAAGCGTATAACTATTCTCCTTCAGGTTTAGGAAATCGTGTATATAGTACATATACTTCACATGGTGCTACTACAGATAAGAGCTTAACTTATCTTGGTGCGAAAAATGCTAAAATTATTGTTGAATTACCAGATGGTTTTAGTTATGCAGGAAATAGCCCACTTGTAACTAAAGATGATAATTATCAAAATACTGGTAAACGTGTATTGATTATTGATCCTAAGGATTCAAATACTCGTGAGAATGTAACTCCAGATTTAGAGTTTAATGTAGCACAGTGGGTTCAAACAGGTAGTTATCGTTTGAAATACACATTAGTTTGGGATGAAAATAGATTTCTACATGGATTAAATCCTAATAATGAGTTTGATGGAGATAAGACAATTATCAATACATCAACTTTTACTTATGAAATACCTGTAAGTAATACATCAGGGACACGATTACATGTAGATGTAACCGATAAAAATGATCAACGAGAAGGGTATACAACTTCGTTACAGAATTTAGCTCCGAAAACAGATGTGACATACCGTTTTACATTATCAAATACAGATAATTCAAAATTATCAAATAATGAAGTACTTGTGACATTACCTAAAAAAGGGGACAAGAATATTGTTGATACAAATATAGCCCGTAATTCTGCATTTGATGTAGAAGCTACAGGAGAAGCAATAGCACCTGCAGGATGGACTGCATACTACTTAACTTCTCCGATTAATGGAAATGCTAATGAAGTTGCTGCAGCAACAACTTTAACAGCTGATCAAGTGACAGATTGGAGCAAGGTTACAGCAGTTAAGTTTGTTTCTAACCAAGGAACTACATTAAATCCGGGATTATCAAATGAATTTTTAGTACCAGCAAGAATTTCTAAAGATGCAAAAGATAAACAGGTAGCTTATATTTCAGCAGCAGCAAAAACAAATGCAGAAAAAATATATAATGAGGCGAATGTAGCTTCTGTTACTATTAAAGTAGAAAATATAAAAAATGGAGCTGTTAAAATTGCATATGAAGATATGCAGGGAAATACAATTAAACCAACAATAACAGCTATTGAAAAAAGAGCTTATACAAAAGATTATAATGTAGATACAGAAGAATATCGTCCTGATGAATTTACATATAATGACATAGCCTATAGATATATGAGAGTCAAAGAAAATTCGGCTCCGGTAGAAGGTGTTATTAATAGCGAAGAAATTACTGTAACTTATGTTTATGATACTTTGTATGAAAATGTTCCGGAAACAAAAGTAATTACACGTACAATTAAGTATGTAGATGCAAGTAACGAAACTAAAGAAGTATCACCAAAAGTAGTACAAACTGTTACACTAACAAGAACAAACAAACGAAACAAAGTAACAAATGCACTTGAAGAAGGAACAT
>QWCI01000885.1_pt1 | contig 15140 bp, 24 predicted proteins | sample 1972541 | NCBI WGS metagenome assembly QWCI01 (sample SAMN09866712, study PRJNA288562) | Human oral metagenome isolate term3_saliva, whole genome shotgun sequencing... | isolation source: mouth | host: Homo sapiens | place: USA: California | reverse complement strand
ATTTACTAAACCTAAACTTATTTGTGTCATTTGATAATAATCAAATTCTGGTTTAACATAGATTGACACATCTAAGTTTTCTTCTAAATCTGTTCTGATCATAGCCAGTTGTTTTCGAAAGAATTCTGGTTTAGCATAAACAGAAACATCTAAATTTTTTCTTAATCCATCTTTAATGTAGAACATTTGTTGCCAATCAAATTCTAATTTAGCATATATAGAAACATCTAAGTTGTCTTTCAAACCTTCTAATATTTCTTTTTGTTGATTTCTGTTAAATTGATTAAACCATTCTGTTTTTACTAAGTTTTCTATATTTAAATTGTTATAGATTTTTTCCATTTTTTTAACTTCTCTCTCTATGTTAAGTTTATTTTAATTTTATGAATAACTTTTTTTCCATAATTCTGCTCTCATTAATTCCATCTCATATTCAGTAAAACAAAATTTAGCATATTCTGAAACATCTAAATTAACAATTAACCCCATTTTAATTTCTTTCATTTGTTGCCAACTGAATTCTGGTTTCGCATAGATTGAGACATCTAAGTTAGCTTCTAAGCCATCTCTAATAGCTTCCATTTGCTTCCAATTAAAATATTCTTTAGCATAAATTGATACATTTAAGTTTTTTTCTAATCCTGCTCTAATTTGGCACATTTGATTTTTATTGAATTCTGGTTTAGCATATATAGATACATCCAAGTTATCTACTAATCCTATTCTAATTTCATTCATTTGATCTTCATTAAAATCTAATTTAGCATAAATAGAGACATCTAAGTTAGCTTTTAATCCTAATCTTATTTGCCACATCTGTTCCCAATCATATTCTTTTTTAGCATAGATTGAAACATCTAAGTTTTCTTTTAAGCCTGCTAAAATCTCATCTTTTTGTTGTACATTAAATTGATTAAACCAATCAGTTTTTATTAAATTTGCTATATTTAAGTTATTATATATCTTATTCATTTTCTTTATTCTCTCTTTATTGTTTTTTATCTTATTATCTTTTATATTTAAACAAAAAAATCTATTGGTTTATTTTTCTCTTTAAATAATTCTTCTCTTATTTCTTTCATCTTCCAAGAGGAAAACTCTGAATTAGCATATATAGAGACATCCAAGTCATCTTCTAAGCCTTCTCTAATTTCTGCCATTTGATATTCATCGTAATCTAAATTCGCATAAATTGATACATTTAAATTATCTTCTAAACCTTTTCTTATTTGAAACATTTGATTCCTATTAAATTCTTTTTTAGCATATAGGCTAACATCTAAGTTAGCTTCTTTTCCTATTAATATTTCAATTTTTTGTTCTTTGTTGAATTGATTAAACCAATCTGTTTTTGTTAGGTTTTCTATATTCAAATTGTTATATATTTTGTTCATTTCCTTTATTCTTTCTTTAATTTAGTTTTCTTTTTTATTATAACATTGTTATCTTTAATTATCAATAGTTTTCATTTAAAAAAAATAAAAAGAGTACACTTTATTGTGTACTCTTTTCGAAAGAGAGAGTAAGAAAGAAGATGAAAAAAATCGCAAAAAAATGTGTTCTTCATCTTTTGTAAGATCTGTTTTCATCTTACATTTATAATGTTATCACATTTTTTTGAAAATGTCAAGTACTTTTTTCAAAAAAATTAAAAAAAGTACACTTGTTGTGTACTTTCTATCTGTAATCATATTCAAAACCTTGATTTGGGTCTCCGTAAGAGATTAAATTACAATCTTCATATTTAACATCTTCTGAAACTGGTACTATCTTAAATGGATATTTTAAACTATCTAATTGTTCATCATAACAACCAATGTCAATTCCTACTCCTCTAAGAGAACTATCGTTTCCAATAAACGAAACAACTTCTTCTACTGTTGGTATCTTTTTCTCTTTATGTAATTGTTTAATTTTATTATTCAATTCATTTTCTTCTAAGTCTTCAGCATTGAAAATTGCTATTAAATCATAAAGGTCATATTCTTTTCCTTCTTTTGTTGATACAATTCCATAATCTTCATAACTTCCTACAATCTCTCCAATTCCAAAATATTCTGGAATTAAAACTTTAATTTCATCTCCTGGACAAAAGTTAATTGTTTCTGATTTTTCTGATGCATATTGCCAACTAAATGATCCCATTTTTGTTTTCTCGCTTTCTTTTTTTATTTTTGTTTTCGTAAATATTTAATTTTTCCATTTTCTATAACAGGTAAAACTAAATCTTTGTTATTTTCATTTTTTCTTTGTTCTAAATATTTGATTTTCCCATTTTCTATAACGGGTAAAACTAATTGTTCTTTCATTTTCTTTGTTCTCTCTTTCTTTAAAAACCGTAAGCTGTGCTTACAACATAATCTGTTTCTTCATCGTGGTAATAACAAGAATCATCCCAGCTGTCTTTTAAAGCATTTCCTAAACTTTCATAGTCGATATAATCAAGTAAGTCAGGGGCTCCCTTGTAATCTTCTCTATTTGAATTTGAGTACCAACCGTCTTCTACTTCATATTTAGCAAAATCTTCTAAAGATGGATAAACATAAAGTTGATTATAAGTCCATTCACCTTCATCAAATTCTTCTAACAATCTTTCTACTAATTCTTCATTTTCTTCTTTTAATTCTTCTAAGTTTTCATAAGTTTTAATTTCGTACATTTTCTTTATTCTCGCTTTCTTATTTCTTATATTTATATTATATCATTATTGTTTTCTTTTGTCAACACTTTTGTTAAAAATTATTTTTTAAACTATTAAAGTGTCCACGCTTCTTCTGATGACGTTTTTCTGAGATTAAAAATTCGGAATTCCCGCTTGATATATCAAACGCACTCAGTTCTCCTCTCTAACTACTAAAAGTCAGAGCGACTATCCTAAGATAATGACCTGCTTTGGGTAAAAACCCAACCTCGGTATGTGTCTGAGTTGGAAGTTTCACAAGTAGTTTTTTTTCAAAAAGCGAAAAAACTTGCCAACCTTAAGCTATCTTGTGCAATAACGCAGGAGCGTCAGTCCCACGGATTTTTATGTCTTTTTCCTGACAAATTATTTTATTCTACATACCAACTTAATCTACTTGGTTTCTGTCTTAATATTTGTAATTGTTCTTTCATATTTTTATAAAAGTTTTCAAAGTTTTTTTCTAATTGTTCAGTTAAATATTTATCATTTTCAATATGAGCTATTAGAAACGCAGAGTACAAATCTCTTTGTATATCAGTAATTTCATCCGTCAAATTATAAATACGTGTTTTTAATTCTTTTTTGTCAAATTCATCAGTTATATGGTTGTATTGACTTGGTTTTGTCTTTTTCGGTGATATAACATCTACTTTACATCCAGTTGAGTTAGCACGTTGTAATAGTAAAGTTTTAAAATATCCTGGAGCAGCTTTGAACACAGCCTTTCCATAACGTTTCTTACTAAAAGGTCTACCTGTCTTAGGATTAATTCGTGTTTCACGTTTTCTCTTTTGTAAGCTCTTAACATCCAGATCTTCAATCTTGATAACTGAGCTTTGAGATACAATATGGTTTACTAATTCACCTTGTATCTTCCTTCTGTTCTCTGTTAGTTTTCGATAAGCTGTTTGACTACGTATAGCAAGACGTTTCGCTCGTTTTGATAGTGGTTTAAAACGCACATTCTTCTTACGAGTCCCATCTTCATTAAAGGCTTCTGGATTATTCACTATACGGCTTCTTTCGATTTTGCGAGAAAGATTTTGAATCAATCTTTCTTTACGAGCAAAGTCCTCTGGAACTAAATCAACAAGTTCGCACGAATTTTTAGACACATAAGCAACTGTTGAGATACCTGGATCAATACCTGTTGTTCCTTCACCTTTCTGAATTTTACTAACTGGAATTCCTTGACATACAATTTGAAGATAAAAGAATTGTTTTCCTCTGATTGTTTTTGAAATAATTTGAACGTATTTAATTTTATCTGCTCGAAGTAGTTGTACTTGTTGATACTTAGTAAATGCACGCACAGGTATATCTATAAATGTAGATTTCTTATGAATATATAAACGATATGCAATATCTGTTTTTTTAGATTCAACCAATCTCGTTCCTGTACTATTTTCTCTGTTTCTAAAACTATGCTCTAAACTATATTTACTTCTGAATTTTAAGTTTTCAGGTTTTGTCTTGTAAAAGATAACTTGAGATAATGTTTTATACGCATTTTCACCTATAACTTGAAGTTCTCCAGTATTTAAATGTTGATATGCTTTCGTCTGTTTTCGTCTTTCTAAAAGCCATGAAGATAGTTGATATTTTGTCAATCCATAATTCATTTGAATTTTTCCAAGTTCTTCATTAACCTCTTTTAATTGTGTTTTTATCTGTTTTGCTTCTTCTTTAAGTTTTTGCTTGATTTCTTTTTTAGTTTCTTCTTTGATTTTCTTTTTGATATTCTCTTGAACTTTCACTACTTCTCTTCTAAGTTCTAATAATTCTTGATATCTTTCGTTTTTCTTCATAGATGAAAATCGCTTGAGACCAAAACTTAACGTCTCATTATATGCACTATCAGCGATATGAAAACTTTTATTCAAATAAGCTTTTATATTATCTTGTAAATGTAGTTTAACCTTAACTACAAAGCTTGGTGTCTGACTTCTCATAGTCTCAAGTCCTTTCATTTATTTCTTGACTTTATTATAACATAATTTTAAAAATAAATCAAGAGTTATTACTAAAATATTTAATAAAAAAGAAATATCATGCAAAATTTTACTCATAGCGTCTTTTCTTTGTTTCTCTCTTAATCGTTTTAATCTTCTTTGTTCTGCTTCCATTCAAAATAACCCTTAGCAACTTCTGAAATATCCAAGCCTTCTTGAAGACCTAATCTGATTTCTTGCATTTGCAAAACATTGTATTCTGGTTTAGCGTATATTGATACATCTACGTTATTTTTTAATCCTTTTCTGATTTCATTCATTTGATGAAAATTAAATTTTGTTTTAGCATATATAGATACATCTAAATTATCTTCTAAGCCTAATCTAATTTCTTTCATCTCTTTATAATTAAAATCTTTTTTAGTATATATAGATACATTTAAGTTTTTTATTAAACCTAATTTGATTTCATTCATTTGTAAATAATCAAATTCTTTTTTAGCATACATTGATACATCAAGATTATTTTTTAATCCTTCTAAAATTTCCTCTTGTTGATATATTTCAAATTGATTAAACCATTTAGTTTTCACTAAGTTTTCTACGTTTAAATTATTATATATTTTTTTGTTCATTTCTTTATCCTTATTTAAGTAGTTATCTTTTAGATTACAACAGAAAAGGTGAATAGCTTGAACCTAACTTTTCTTTTAACAATTTTTCTCTAATTTCTCTCATTTGAGAAGAATGTAATTCTTTTTTAGCATAAATTGAGATATCTAAGTTTCTTTCTAAACCTTTTCTAATTTCTTGCATTTGTAAATCTCTAAATTCTGATTTAGCATATATTGACACATCCAAATTATATTTCAAACCTAATCTAATTTGTTCCATTTGTCTTTCATTAAAATATTTTTTAGCATAAACTGATACATCTAAGTTTTCTTCTAATCCCCATCTAATTTCTTCCATTTCTCTATAATTAAAATCTATTTTAGCATATATAGATGCATTTAAGTTTTTTATTAAACCCCATTTAATTTCATTCATTTGTAAATAATCAAATTCTGGATTAGCGTACAAGCTAACATCTATATTTTCTTCTAAACCTTCTCTTATTTTTCTCATTTTCTCCCAAGAATATTCTTTTTTAGCATATATAGATGCATCTAAGCTTTTTTCTAATCCTAATCTAATTTGTTCCATTTGATAAACATTAAATTCTTTTTTGGCATAAACTGATACATCTATATTAGCTTCTAATCCTTCTAAGATTTCTTCTTTTTGATATTTATTAAATTGATTAAACCAATCAGTTTTTACTAAGTTTTCTATATTTAAATTATTGTATATCTTATTCATTTTCTAATTTCTCTCTTTGTTTATGTTTTCTTTTTTATTATAACATATTTTATTGTTAATTTCAATAAAAAAAAGAGTACACTATTTAAGTGTACTTTCTTTTAATAATTTCAATCTGATTTCTTCCATTTTTAAAGAGGAAACTTCTGGATTAGCATATAAGCTAACATCTAAGTCATCTCTTAAACCGAATCTTATCTGCGACATTTGTTTCCAATTAAATTCTTTTTTAGCATAGATTGAAACATCCAAGTTATCTTCTAAACCCCAGTTTATTTCTTCTTTTTCATTTAAATTAAATTGATTAAACCATTCTGTTTTTATTAAGTTTTTTATATTTAAGTTGTTATATATTTTCTTGTTCATTATCTAATTTCTCTTTTTCTTCTTCTAATAATTTTTCTCTGATTTCAAACATTTGTTTCCAATCAAGTTCTTTTTTAGCATATATAGACACATCTAATCCATTCATTAATCCTATTACAATTTGAAACATTTGGGTATTAGAAAAATCTGAATTAGCATAAATTGACACATCTACGTTAGCAAGCAAACCTCGTTTGATTTCTCTCATTTGCAACCAATTAAACTCTGTTTTAGCATAGACAGAAACATCTAAGTTAGCTTTTAAACCTTCTCTAATTTCTCTCATTTGTTTTTTGTTAAATTGATTAAACCATTCAGTTTTTGTTAAGTTTTCTATTGTTAAATTGTTATATTGTTTTTTCATTTTCTAATTTCTCTCTGTTTTTTTCCATTTGTTTCCAATTATATTCTGCTTTAGCATAAACAGAAACATCTATTTTTCTTTCTAATCCTAATCTAATTTGTTGCATTTCTTCCCAATCAAATTCTGTTTTAGCATATTGAGAAACATCTAAATAAGAATTTAAACCTTTCCTAATTTCCTCCATTTGAAAATCGTCAAATTTTGGATTAGCATATATAGATACATCTAAATTATATTTTAAACCACATCTAATTTGTTCCATTTGGTCTGAATGAAATTCTTTTTTAGCATAAATAGAAATATCTAAGTTATCTACTAAACCTAATCTTATTTGCTTCATTTGGGACCAATTATATTCTGCTTTAGAATAAATTGATACATCTACATTATCTAACAAACCTAATCTAATTTGTTCCATTTCTTCAGCATTAAATTCTTTTTTAGCATAAATAGATACATCTAAGTTCTCTTGTAACCCTTTTCTGATTTCTTCCATCTGATATTCATCAAATTTTGAATTAGCATAAATAAAAATATCTAAGTTATCTACTAAACCTTCTCTTATTTGATTCATTTGTGAATAATTAAATTCTGGTTTAGCATATATTAAAGCATCAACATTACTGTGAATTCCTAATGTTATTTGATGTTTCTGAAATTCATTAAATTGATTAAACCATTCTGTTTTTATTAAGTTTTCTATATTTAAATTATTATGTATTTTTTTGTTCATTTTCTAATTTCTTTCTTATTTCTTTCATTTGTCTCCAATCAAGCTCTGTTTTAGTATAAACTGAGACATCTAAGTTTTTTTCTAAACCTAATCTAACTTGTTCCATCTGCATAAAAGAAAACTCTGGGTTAGCATATATTGACACATCTAAATTATTTTCCAAACCTAATCTTATTTGAAACATTTGATTTTTATTAAAAATTACTTTAGCATAAATAGATACATCTAAATTTTTTTCTAAACCTAATCTGATTTGTTTCATTTGAGTCCAATCAAATTCTGGTTTAGCATAAATAGATATATTTAAGTTAGCTTCCAATCCATATCTAATTTCTCTCATTTGCTTTGAATCAAAATCTAATTTAGCATACAATGAAACATCTAAGTTATCTTGTAAACCAAATAAAATTTGCATCATTTGTTCCCAATCAAACTCTGGTTTAGCATAGATAGATATATCTAAGTTTCTTCTTAGACCCCAATTGATTTCTCTTTTTTGTTTTTCATCAAATTGATTAAACCATTCTGTTTTTATTAAATTTTCTACTGTTAAATTATTATGTATTTTGTTCATTTTCTAATTGCTTTCTTATTTTCTTCATTTGTTTTTCATTAAATTCTGGTTTAGCATAAACAGATACATCTAAGTTATCTTCTAAACCATGTCTAATTTCTCTCATTTGATATTCATCAAATTCTGGTTTAGCATAAATTGATACATCTAAGTTGTTTTTTAAGCCTTCTATAATTTGTGACATTTGCCAGTGATCAAAATATGGTTTAGCATATTTTGAAACATCTAAATTATATATTATTCCATATCTAATGTGCCACATTTGATACATATCGAAACTTGAATTAGCATATATTAATACATCTAAATTAGCTTCTAAACCTTCTCGAATTTGTTTCATTTGTTCATTATCAAATTCTGATTTAGCATAAATTGATACATCTAAGTTTTTTTCTAAACCTAATTTTATTTGTTCTTTTTGTTCTTCATTAAATTGATTAAACCATTCTGTTTTTGTTAAGTTTTCTATTGATAAATTATTATGTATTTTTTTGTTCATTTTCTAATTCCTTATTTCAAATATAATTTAACAAGATTTCTTATTACTTTTTCTTTATCATTGATCAAAATATCCAAATCTTCAGGTCGTCCAACTTTAACAACTTCCATTCTAACAAAAACATTTTCATCGTTAACTAAAATATCCAAATCTTCATCTCTTTCATGTTCTGCTACTGCCATTCTTACTTCATAATTTTCATCGTGAACCAAGTTATCTAAATCTTTACCTTGTTTTGCTAATTGTAATTTTTCTTCTAATGTTCTCATTTTATTTATTCTCTCTTTCTTTATTTCTTATATTAATATTATATCATTGTTATCTTTTTTTGTCAACACTTTTTGATTACAAAAAAGTCAAATAAATCGATTCTGAGCGATTTTTACGTTAAGTCTCGACTACTATACGTGAGTAGCATTTTTGCTTATTTTTAGTAAAAAATCAGGTGCTACAAACGTTGATATATCAACATCGAAAATTCAAAATCGATTCTGAACAAACGAAAATATTTTTAAAAAGTTATTTTTTGAAACAAAAAAAGAAGACTTCAAAAAAAAATCGATATTACAATAAAAAGGTAAAAAAAAATGGATGAAAAAGATTTAAGAATTATAAAGGAAACCAGAAAGATTACAAGAAAGAATCCTGAAACAGAAAATTATTTCATATTTAGAAAATATTTCTTTATAGCTATAGGAATTATTCTGTTTTTTGTTTTTTTCTTACTGTTAACTATTGAAAACCAAACAACTTTAGTCGGTAGCTTTTTTACTTTATTTTTTATTCTTGTAAGTGGATATTCTTTCTTTGCTGAAAAAGAAAAAGAATTAAGAATAAAAGCTTATATTGATTTTTATTTAGAAGAATTAGAAAAAAGAAATATTGAAATAACAGAAATGTTCTATGTAAGAACTTTCCTTGAAAGATATATTCTTTATAAAATTTATCGTGAAAGTGAAAACTTAACAGAAGAATGTAGAAAATATTTCAAAAAAAGAATGCCATCAGAATTAACAGATGAACAACTTTATCTTTCTGCAGAACTATTTCCTTGTAAATATAGTTTTATTGTTAAAGTAGTTTATGAATCAAACGATTAAAAGAGTACGCTATTTAAGTGTACTCTTTTTCATTAATTCTTCTCTTATTGACTTCATTTCTTCATTAGAGATTTCTGGTTTAACATATACGCTAACATCTAAGTTATCTATCAATCCTAATCTAATCTCAGACATTTGATATTCATTGAATTCTTTTTTAGCATATAAGCTAACATCTAAGTTATCTTCTAAGCCAACTTTTATTTGGAACATTTGATATTCATTGAAATGTTTTTTAGCATAGATTGATACATCTAAGTTTTCTTCTAATCCCATTTTAATTATCCCCATTTGAAGATAATTAAAATAAGGTTTAGCATAAAAAGAAACATCTAAGTTTTCTTCTAAGCCTTTTATTATTTCTTCTTGTTGAAATTCGTTGAATTGATTAAACATTCCTGTTTTCATTAAGTTTTCTATATTTAAATTATTATATATTTTATTCATTTTATTGTTCTCTCGTTGTTTTGTGTTTTCTTTTTTATTATAACATATTTTTATCTATTTTACAATAAAAAAAAGAGTACACTACTAAAGTGTACTTTCTTTTAATAATTTTAATCTGATTTCTTCCATTTTTTGATAAGAGATTTCTGGTTTAGCATATTTAGAAACATCTAAGTTATCTTTTAAGCCTAATCTAATTTCTGTCATTTGAGCAAGATTAAAATCTGGTTTAGCATATATTGAAGCATTTAAATTATCTGCTAATCCCCATCTAATTTGGTTCATTTGATATTCATCGAATTCTGTTTTAGCATATAAGCTAACGTCTAAGTTATCTTTTAAGCCTTCTCTTATTTGCGACATTTGCCAAGGATTAAAATAAGGTTTAGCATATATTGATACATCTAAATTATTTTCTAAACCAAATCTAATTTCTAACATTTGTTGCCAGTTGAATTCTTTTTTAGCAAATAACAAAATATCTACTTCAAAAAATTCAGCTCCTTTTAAAATAACTTCTTGTTGATCTTTGTCAAATTGATCCATCCAATCGCTTTTTACTAAGTTTTTTATATTAAAATTATTGTATATTTTATTCATCTTTCATTTCGCTTTCTAAGTTAGCTTTTAATTCTAATCTAATCTGTTCCATTTGGTTCCAAGTATATTCTGGATTAGCATATAAGCTAACATCTAAGTTATCTACTAATCCCCATCTGATTTGGTCCATTTGAAAACAACTGAAATCTGGATTAGCGTAGATTGATATATCTAAGTTATCTTGTAAACCATATCTAATTTGATCCATCTGAAGTGCATCAAATTCTGTTTTAGCATAGATTGATACATCTAATTTATCTTCTAATCCTAATCTTATTTTCTCCATTTGACTGGCATTAAATTCTGGTTTAGCATAAACAGAAACATCTAAGTTTTTTTCCAAACCTTTTCTAATTATGTACATTTGTTGCCATCCAAAATCAGATTTAGCATATATTGACACATCTACGTTATTATTTAATCCTAATTTTATTTGTTCTTTTTGAAGTTCATCAAATTGATTAAACTTTTCTGTTTTCATTAAGTTCTCTACTGATAAATTATTATATATCTTATTCATCTATTTTTCCTCAATTATTATAATTATAGTTCATTAATATTATAACATATAAATAACAAAAAATCAACAAAAAAAGTACACTATTAAAGTGTACTCATTTTTTATCTTTATTAATTTTTGTGTTGAAGTCATCATAGTGTTTATTGTTGTAGAATTTGTAAATCAAAGAATCTTGTGAAATCATGAAGTTTTCATCAAATCTAATAGTGTTGTTATCTAATTTGAAAGCAAAATCTTGTTTAGCATCTTCTGTTTTTAAGACATTCCATAATTCAAGAAAATTATCAACTTGTTTTTGAGTTAAATCGAAGAATTTATTTGTTCTATATTGTTCAATAAACAAATCAGAAATATAATCTAATGTTAAAGCTTGTACTTCTAAAGAACAACTTTCAAATCTATTGATAACACTATTTTTATTTTCTTTATCTAATTTGTCTTCATCATAAGATTTTACAAAATTAAAAGCAAGTGTTATAATATTTTGTTCTTTATTATCTAATTGTTTAAAGTTTTCTTTTTCTGTGTATTTCATTTTCTTTGTTCTCTCTTTCTTATCTTTTATATTTATATTATATCATTATTATTTTTCTTTGTCAACACATTTCTTTAAAAAAAACAAAAAAAGTACACTTCAATAGTGTACTCTTTTTTTTAAAAAAAACTATCCTTCATAGAAAGGATCTATATAATCTTCTATTTCTTTTATTGCTAAATCAAGTTTTCTTTGGTAAGCTTCTTCTTCTGTCAAGTTTTCAAATTGTGAAAAATCAACAGCATTTCTTTCTAAAAGTTTTCTCAGTTCGTACATTTGATATAAACAGAAACATCTACATTATTTAGTAAACCAATTCTAATTTGTTCCATTTGAAACTCATCAAAATCTCTTGTAGCATATAAAAAAACATTTAAGTTAGCTTGTAAACCTTCTCTGATTTCCTTCATTTGATAACTATTAAAGTAATCTTTAGCATAAACAGAAATATCTACATTGTTTTCTAATCCTTTTCTTATTTGTTCCATTTGTTCCCAGTTATAATTAACATCAGAATATTTTGAAACATCTACTTTGTTTAGTAATCCATATCTAAGTTGTCTCATTTGTTCCCAAGAATATTCTGGTTTAGCATAAACAGAAATATCTATATCCGCTTCTTCATCTAAACCATATAAAATTTCTTGCATTTGTTGCCATTTGAAATTGTTATCTAAGAAAACTGAAATATCTAACTGTTTATATAAGCCGTTTTTTATTTGGTTCATTTGTTGCCAATTATATTTTTTATAATCAGAATATAAAGAAACATCTAAGTCATAAATTAATCCATCTCTTATTTGTGCCATTTGTTGTCCATTGATTTCTGGATTAGCATAAATAGAAACATCAACATTACCTGATAAACCTATTTTGATTTCTTTCATTTGGGAAGCATCAAGCTCTGGTTTAGCATATATTGAAACATCTAAGTTTTTTCCTATTCCTTCTTTTATCTGAATTGCTTGATTAACATTAAACAAAGGACTACAGTATAAATCAACATTTAAACCTTCTTGTAAATCTAACATTATAAGTTCCATTTTCTTTTTATTATTTCTTGGGTCTGCATATTTAGAAACGTCTAAATTAAAATATAAACCTCTTCTGATTTCATTCATTTGTTCACTATTGTATTCTGGTTTAGCATAGATTGATACATCTAAGCTGTTTTCTAAACCTAATCTGATTTCTCTCATTTGTTCAGAATCGAAATCTGTTTTAGCGTAAATTAAAATATCAACTTCGTTTTTAATTCCTTCTTCTATTTGAAATTGTTGATCTATATCAAATTGTTTAATCCAATCTGTTTTTATTAAGTTTTCTATTGTTAAATTGTTGTGTATTTTGTTCATAGTTTTTCCTTTCTGATAAAACTTCTTTATAAATAAAAAATATCGTTTAATAAAGTAAAAAACATTTAATTTATTTGTTTTATTATAACATATTTTTATCTATTTTACAAATAATGAAAAATCAAATAAATCGATTCTGAGCGATTTTTACGTTAGGTCTCGACTACTATACGTGAGAAGCATTTTTTGCCATTTTTGGTAAAATTTCAGGTGCTAGAAACGTTGATATATCAACATCGAAAATTTGAAATCGATTCTGAGCAAACGAAAATATTTTTAAAAAAGTGTTTTTTTGAGATAAAAAAAAGAGTACACTATTTAAGAGTACTTTTTTCTAATAATTCTAATCTAATTTGTTCCATTTGCTCCCAAGAATATTCTGTTTTAGCATATATTGAAACATCTACGTTATCTTCTAAACCTTCTCTTATTTGCCACATTTGATTTGAAGTAAATTTTGGATTAGCATATATAGATACATCTAAGTTATCTTCTAATCCCCAACTTATTTCTTTCATTTGCATCCAAGTAAATTCTGGTTTAGCATAAATAGATACATCAAGTTGTTTTTCTAAACCTTCTTCAATTATTCTTCTTTGTTTTTTATCAAATTGATTAAACCATTCTGTTTTTATTAAGTTTTTTATATTTAAGTTATTATTCATTCTCTCTATTCTCTCTTTCTTATCTCTTATTTATATATTTATTATATCATTATTATTTTTATTTGTCAACACATTTTTTTTAAAAAAATAAAAAAGTACTCAATCAAGAGTACTATTTTTTATTTTTTAAATCTTATTTTTTTTCGTGAATTGCTTCGTTAAATTCGTTATAAGATTTGTTTTTGTAGAACTTGTAAATTAATGAATCATTAGAAATCCCGTTGTTATCAAATCTAAGCGTATTGTTATCAATTTTAACAACTAATTTCATTTTAGCATCTTCTGATTTTAAGATATTCCATAATTCAATAAAGTTATCTACTTGCTTTTGAGTCAAATCAAAATCTTTATCTTTTTGGTATTTTTCAACAAATACATCACAGATAGAATCTAATGTTATAATTTGTTTTTGTAAAGGATAGCTATCGAACTTATCAATTACATTTTTCTTAATTTTCTTATCTGACATAACTTCGTCATATTCAATAGTTTCTAAGTAATCATATAGAGAAGTAGCAAACAGAGGTCCTACATCATCTCCAATTTGGTCTGCTACAAGACTTGCCACAAATGGTCTATCTTTAATTAAGTCTTGGTCTTCTAAATCGTGTAGTTGGTCTGATAAGTATTCCCAAGTTCTTGGACATCTCATTCTAACGTCTTGTGTAGCTTTACCATAGAAGTAGTTTAAATGTTTAGGATCTTTTAAGAAAGTAATAATGCTTTCGTGAATTCCATTGTTTCCTGCCCAATCTAACCAGTCTTCTCTATCTGGTTCCATATAAATGAAAGTAAAACGAGCTGCGTGTGCGTCATCAATTTCAGTAGCAGCATAATCAGTATCAGAAAATCCTTTCATTGAAGGAGTTGGGTTCATAGCTGCGATAAATCTTACATTGTCTTTGAATTTATAACCTTGGAACTCTCGTTCATTAAGAATAGTCATCCATTCAGAAATAACAGGGATTTGAGCACGTGTAAGCTCATCACAGAATACAATGTATTCTTTATTAACATCACGTAATGCTTCTTGGAATTTGTGGTGTAAAATGAATTTGATTTTCGCATCTTTATCTAAGTCATAAGGAACTGGAATTGCGTTATCACCTTCATTTTGTTGCGACATATTGAAATAAATAACTTCTCTATCTAAATCTTTAGCTAATCTATTTACAATAGCTGTTTTTCCGATACCTGTGACTCCTACTAAAGCAGGAACAATTTTTTTGTTGCTACCTTTCATATGAAAGTTTAATTTTTTTAGTGCTTGTGAATTGTTATCCATAATTTGTAATTCTCTCTTTCTTTTTTTTATTATTTTTTAACTTTATGTTTATATTATATCATTGTTTTTTTTATTTGTCAACATTTTTTTTTAATTTTTT
>QWCI01002154.1_pt1 | contig 15184 bp, 10 predicted proteins | sample 1972541 | NCBI WGS metagenome assembly QWCI01 (sample SAMN09866712, study PRJNA288562) | Human oral metagenome isolate term3_saliva, whole genome shotgun sequencing... | isolation source: mouth | host: Homo sapiens | place: USA: California | reverse complement strand
TTTTGTAACAAATGTTTGACAACTATACATTTTACTCTGTCGAGCTTTTTAAAAACACTTGCAAAAAGTAAAGGAATATGCTATACTAATATCAAGATAAGATATTTTTAACGAGAGGAGTGGGAGAGATTATTTCCCACTCTTTAGTTTTACGAGGTGAATATATGGAAAAAATTTTAAGTGAACTTGAAGATAAAATAGAAGAGCATTTAAAAGATACGGATTTGGAACTTTCAGATATTGAGTATGTAAGAGAGGGAGGATATAATTATTTAAGAATTTATGTTGAGAAAGAAGATGGAACTACGAGCTTAGATGATTGTATTGAAGTTAGTAAAAGAATTGATAACATAGCAGATGAAATGATAGATGAGAAATTCTTTTTGGAAGTTTCGACTCCAGGAATTGAAAGAAAATTGAAGAAAGAAAAAGATTTCTTAAGATTTTTGGGTGAAAAAATAAAGGTTTACGCAAAAAGTAAAATCGAAGGGAAAAAGACATTTGAAGGTATTTTGGAAAAATGTGAGAATGGAGTGATATTCATTCAAGATGAAAGATTGGAAAAATTAATTGAAATACCGATAATTAAATTAAAAAAATCAAATATTGTATATGAATTACCAAATGATATATTAAATAGCGAGGAGGAATAATGAAATCAAGAGATCAAAGAATCTTTTTGGAAGCTTTAGATGAATTAGAAAAAGAAAAAGGAATTGTAAAAGAAGAGTTACTGGAGGCAGTAGAAGTTGCATTAATGGCGGCTTATAAAAAAAATTATGGTGAAAAAGATAATGCAGAGGTAACTATTAATAGACAAACAGGAGAAGTTAAAGTATTTTCAAAAAGATTAGTTGTAGAAAAAGTGGAAAATCCTGATGAAGAAATTAGTTTTGAAGATGCATTGGGAGTAAGAAAAAGAATAAAAATAGGTGATACTTTAAACTTAGAAATTAGTGCAGAAAGTTTTAAAAGAAACGCAATTCAAAATGCAAAACAAATAGTTGTTCAAAAAGTTAGAGAATGTGAAAAGAAAAATATATATAATAAATTTAAACAAATTGAAAAAACTATTGTGTCAGCAGTTGTTAGAAAAACAGACGAAAAAGGGAATTTATACATTGATATAAATGGTTTAGAAGCTATTATTCCAGAAAAAGAATTATCAGAAGTGGATAAATTCGTTCAAGGAGATAGAATAAAACTTTATATTGGAACAGTTGAAGAAGCTACTAAATATACAAAATGTTATTTATCAAGAAAAGCTGATGAATTAATGAGAGGTTTATTGGAATTAGAAATCCCTGAAATTGAAGAAGGAACTATTGAGATCAAGCAAATAGCTAGAGAAGCTGGAAGTAGAACTAAAGTAGCTGTTTATTCTGAGGATAAAAACTTAGATGTAAAAGGTGCTTGTATTGGTAAAAATGGAATGAGAATTCAAAGTATAATTGATGAATTGAGAGGAGAAAAAATCGACATCGTTTTATGGGATGAAGATATGAAAGTTTTTGTAAAAAATGCTTTGAATCCTGCTGAAGTTTTATCGGTTGATATAGTTGAAGGGGAAGAAGGAGAAGATAAAGAAAAGGAAAAAGTAGCTAGAGTAGTAGTTGCTGAAGATCAATTGTCATTAGCGATTGGTAAAAAAGGACAAAATTCTAGATTGGCTGCAAAATTGTGTGGAATAAAAATTGATATTCATACAGCAAATGTAAATAAAGAAGAAAGTGAAAAAGAAGCAGAAGAGCTAGAAGAAAAGGAGTAAGATGCCTGAAAGAACATGCGTATGTTGTAGAAAAAAACGAGAAAAAAAAGATTTTTTTAGAATATCGGAATTTGAAGGGAAATATGTTTTTGATAAAAAAATGAATGTTCAATCGAGGGGATTTTATGTTTGTAAAGATATAAAATGTGTAGAAAGATTATCAAAGCATAAGAAATATAATATAGATATTCAATATTTACTACAAATGTTAGAAGAGTTGAAGAAAAACAAAAAAAATATAATTGATGTATTGAAACCTATGAAAAATTCGGATTTCTTTGTTTTTGGAATAGATGAAAATATAGAGGCGATAAAGTCTAAAAAAGTTAAATTGATTGTGTTGCCAAAAGATATTAAACAGAAGTACATCAATGAATTTATTAAATTAGGAAAAGAATTTAATGTAGATATTTTATTTGTTGAGAAGAAAAAAGCATTTTTAGAGATTTTTTCAAGAGATTTGAATGTTGTGGGAATCTTTAATAAGAAAGTAATTAATGGAATACTAAGCAAAGTGGAGGTGACAACGGGTGAGAGTACATGAATTAGCTAAAAAATTAGGATACAATAGCTCAGATTTTATTGGGAAAATATCAGAAATGGGTATACAAAATAAAAAGACATTGAGTAGTCTATCCGAAGATGAAGTAAAAATAATTGAAAAAGGACTTCAAAAAAAACAGGAAAAAGCTAGTGAAAATAAAGTAGAAAAAACTGTTGAAGTAGAAAAAAATAAATTAGATAATAATCGAAATAAAAAATTTGAAAATAAAAAACAAAATAATCAGAAATTGGAGATGAAGAACAGTTTGAGTAATCAAAGTAACAATAATCAAAAGTCAAATGTAGAAAACAATAAAAATAACGAAAATAGAAATAGAAAATTTTCAGAAAATAGAGAAGGAAATAGAAATTTTGTGAGTAGAGATAGAAATAACGATAGAGATAATAGAAACTTTGGGAACAGAGATAGAAATGATCGAAACGGAGAAAATAGAAATTTCGGGAATAGAGACAGAAATAATGACCGAGACAATAGAAATTTTGGGAACAGAGATAGAAACGACAGAAACGGAGAAAATAGAAATTTCGGGAATAGAGACAGAAACAACGACCGAGACAACAGAAACTTTGGGAACAGAGATAGAAATGACAGAAATGGAGAAAATAGAAGTTTCGGGAATAGAGACAGAAACAATGACCGAGACAATAGAAACTTTGGGAATAGAGACAGAAACGACAGAAACGGAGAAAATAGAAATTTCGGGAATAGAGATAGAAATGACCGAGATAACAGAAACTTTGGGAACAGAGATAGAAATGATAGGGATAATAGAAACTTTGGGAATAAAAGAAAAGAAGCTCCAAAAGATGATGTTTCAGCAGTAGTTACACCAGCAACAGAAAAACCAAAATCAGGTGGAAAAGGAAAAGCTAAATTCGATAAGAAAAAATATGAAAAAGATAAAAAGAAAAAAGAACAAGAATTAAGAGAATTGAGAACTGATTTTAGAAGAGATGACAAAAAGAAAAAGAAAAACAAAAAACAAGAAAAAGCAGTTAAAGATGAAATCGTAAGATTAGAAGGAGAATCAATTGGAATGATAACAATTGGTGAAGAAATTCCTGTTAAAACTTTAGCTGAAAAATTAGGAATCAATGTTTCTGATATTATTAAAAAATTCTTTATGGAAGGTAAGGTTCTTACTGCTAATGCTATCTTGAGTTTTGAAGAAGCTGAAGAAGTTGCTCTAGAGTATGAAGTAATCGTTGAAAAAGAAGAAGTTGAAGAAGTAAGTTACGGAGAAAAATATCATCTAGAAGTAGAAGATAAAAAACAAGATTTAGTTACAAGAGCACCAATTATTACAATTATGGGACACGTTGACCATGGTAAAACTTCATTATTGGATGCGTTAAGACATACTAATGTAATTCAAGGAGAAGCAGGAGGAATTACACAAAAAATTGGAGCGTACCAAGTAAACTGGAAAGGTCAAAAAATAACATTTATCGATACTCCAGGACATGAGGCGTTTACTGAAATGAGAGCTAGAGGAGCGAATATTACAGATATTTCGATTTTGATAGTTGCAGCAGATGATGGAGTTAAACCACAAACTGTAGAGGCAATTTCACATGCTAAAGAAGCTGGAGTGCCAATAATTGTTGCGATTAATAAAATTGATAAACCAGGTGCAGATCCAATGAAAGTTAGAACAGAATTAACTGAATATGGATTAATGTCGCCTGATTGGGGTGGAACAACTGAGTTTGTAGAAATTTCTGCTAAACAAAAAATTAATTTAGATGAATTATTAGAAACAATTTTGATTACTGCAGAATTACAAGAATTAAAAGCTAACCCTAAAAAACGTCCTAAAGCAGTTGTAATCGAATCGAGATTGGATCCTCAAATGGGAGCAGTTGCCGATTTATTAATTCAAGAAGGACAATTAGAAATTGGAGATATATTTGTAGCAGGAGAATCTCACGGTAGAGTAAGATCAATGGTTGACGATAGAGGAAATAAAATTAAAAAGGCTACATTATCACAACCAGTTGAGATAACAGGATTTAGTACAGTTCCTAATGCTGGAGATATTTTATATGGAGTAAACAACGATAAACAAGCGAAAAAAATAGTTGAAGACTTCATTAAAGAGAAAAAGATAAACGAACAAAACAAGAAAAAGCATATTTCTTTGGAAAGTTTATCACAAGAGTTGGAAGAACAACAATTGAAAGAATTAAAATGTATCATAAGAGCCGATTCAAAAGGATCTGTTGAAGCATTAAAAGAATCGTTAGCTAAATTAAATAATGAAAAAGTTATGATTAATATTATTCAAGCAAGTGCGGGAGCAGTAACTGAAGGAGATGTTAAACTTGCTGAAGCATCAGACGCAGAAAAAACAGGTGTAGAAATTAGAAACTATAACGTAATTTACCACTTGACAGAAGAAATTGAAAAAGCTATGTCTGGAATGCTTGATCCTGAATTTAAAGAAGTTTATTTAGGAAGAATTGAAGTTAAACAGGTATTTAAAGTTTCAAATGTTGGAAATATTGCGGGAGCGATAGTTGTAGATGGTAAAGTAAGTAGACATTCTAAGATAAGAGTTGTTAGAGATGGAATTATTATTTTTGATGGAGAATTAGCATCATTGAAGAGATTTAAAGATGACGCAAAAGAAGTTGTTATGGGACAAGAATGTGGAATTGGAATTCAAGACTTTAACGACATCAAAGAAGGCGACATAATTGAATCATATATTTTAGAAGAAATACCAAGATAGTCGATAGTTCACTATTTTAAAAATAAGATGTGAAAAGGTAGGTGGATTATGAACGATAGAAGAAAAAAAGGTTTAGAAAAAGAAATTTCAAGAATAATTGGGATGACACTTCTTACTGATGTGAAAAATGAAACTGTAAAAAATTATGTTTCAATTCATAAAGTAGAGCTTACGAAAGATGGAAGATATCTTGATTTAATTTTTTCGATTCTAGACTTAAAAAATAATGTAAATAAAGATAAAATGTCTGAAGAATTAAATAAATTAAAAGGTTTTTTTAGAAAAAAATTAGGGTCACAGTTATCAATGAGATTTGTTCCTGAAATAAGAATTCATTTAGATGATAGTGTTGAATATGGCGTGAAAATCGCTAGTATTTTGAATGAAATAAAGAAAAAGGAAAGTGAATAATTTGTGAAATGGAAATTAAAAAACTATAATAGCAATTATTTAATTTCTAAAAGTAAAGAGTTTCAAGAAAGTAAATTGATAACTAAATTATTGCTAAATAGGGGAATTACAACGCCAGAAAAGGTTGAAGAATTTTTGAATCCTAGTGAAAAAGATTTGTATAGTCCGTTTCTTTTTGAAGAAATGAGAGAGGTAGTTGATAGAATATTAAGAGCTAAGAATAATAGAGAAAAAGTAGTTATTTACGGTGATTATGATGTTGATGGAATTTCTGGGACTGCCTATTTAGTAATAATTTTAAGAAAACTAGGAATGGATGTAGATTATTATATACCAAACAGAGCTCATGAAGGGGTTGGTATAAATAAATCCTTAATAAGATATCTAAAAAAAAGAAATACAAAATTATTTATAACAGTAGATATAACTATTAATGATAGAAATGAAATAAAACTTTTAAGAGATAATAATATTGATGTAATTATAACAGATCACCATAGACAAATAGAGGATATTAGCGATTTAGGAGTTTTGATGGTAAATCCTAAAGTAGGTAATTATCCTAATAAAAACTTGTCAGGATCTGGAGTTGCTTTTAAATTAGCGGATGCGATTTATGAAGTGATAGGAGCAGATAAAAAGATACTTTATGATTATATAGATATTGTTATGATTGGAACTGTCGCAGATGTTGTTCCAATGACTGATGAAAACAGATTTATTATAAAAAAAGGATTAAGTAATCTAAAAGAAACGAAAATAAAAGGATTAAAATATATAATAAACTATTTGAGAATGAATCCGCAAAATATAACAGCAAGTGATATTGGATTTTATATAGCACCGATATTCAATGCTTTGGGAAGAGTAGATAATTCAAAAATGGTAGTTAATTTCTTTATTCAAGAGGATGATGAAAAGCTTTATTCGATTATAGAAGAAATGAAAAGAGCAAACAGAATGCGTAGATATTTTGAATTAGAAATTTATGATGAGATTGAAAGAAAAATTCAAAAATTGAATAATCCAAAATATATTTTTATGAAAAGTAGAAAATGGCATTCAGGCGTGATTGGAGTCGTGTGTTCTAGAATATCAATAAAATATAACATTCCAGTGATTTTAGTTTCGATAAAAAATGGTTTTGGAAAGGCATCTTGTAGAAGTATTGAAGGTTTGAACATTTTTAATATATTAAATGATGTTTCTGATAAATTGGAACGATTTGGAGGACATGATTTAGCAGCAGGTTTTTTGGTGTCAGAAAAGTATTTGAATCAGATTGAGAGATATTTGAAACATAGATTGTTGAATGCAAATAAGAAAAATGTTGAGAAAGTACTTGATGTAGATAGTAAATTAAGTATAGAAGGGATGAATAAAAATAAACTTTTAGATATTAATAGATTATCGCCTTTTGGATTGGATAACCAAGAACCAAATTTTATCGACAATAATATATCTTTTATCAGTTTTACAAAATTTGGAATAAATAATAGACATTTTAAAGGTTTTGTTAGAAAAAATGATAGAATAATATCTGTTATAGGATACAACTTAGGACATAAATTAAAATCAAGAAATATGACAAAAAAATATAGTATAGTCTATACACCAGTATTTAAATCTGTTCATTCGGATTTATTTATTGAACTAAAAATAAAAGATTTTAATTGATATTTTAGATAAATTTATGTTAAAATATTATTAATAAATCGTATTGTTTTTTATATATGAATTCATAAAAATAATTTTAGGTTTGCAAAAGTAATTCGTAAGATTACAGTACCAAAAAGAGCATTTGGGAAGGTTTTTCCTCATAAAAAAGCCATAGCCTTGCTATTAAATTTATAGCTTAAAAAGGAAATATTGCTCGATGAAAAGTAACATAACAATTTATTTATATGAAATTATAGGAGGATTAAACAAATGGCAACAGTAAAAAAATTATCAGAAACTAGTTATGAAGTATCAGTAACAATGAAAATAAAGAAGGAACAGTAGAAGTTGTATTCGTAATTCCTGTATTACCTGCAATTACTTTAGGTGAATATAAAGGTGTAGAAGTTGAAAAAGAAACTTTAGATATTACTGATGAAAAAGTAAATGCTGAAATTGAAAGATTGAAAGAAGGAGCTGCTAAATTAAAAGAAGTTGAAGCAGATGCTACAGCTGAATTAAATGATGTTGCAAATATTGATTTTGAAGGATTTATAGACGGAGAAGCATTCGAAGGAGGGAAAGCTGAAGGATTTGACTTGACATTAGGTTCACATAGTTTTATCGACAACTTTGAAGACCAAATTGTTGGACATAAAAAAGGTGATGAATTTGATGTAACAGTTATGTTCCCTGAAAACTACGGTGCAGAAAACTTAGCAGGAAAACCAGCTATTTTCAAAGTAAAAGTAAATTCTATTAAGAGAAAAGAAGAAGCTGAATTAAATGATGATTTGGCTAAAGAATTAGGATATGATTCTCTTGAAGATTTAAAAGTTAAAACTAGAGAAAGTTTGACTAAGAGAGAAGAAACTAGAATTAATAATGAATTTAAAGGAAAAGTAGTTGAAGCAGTTGTAGCAAATACAAATGTTGAAGTACCAGCTGAATTAACAAATAGAGAAGTTGAATATCAAATTAATAGATTTGCTCAACAATTACAAATGCAAGGAATTTCATTGGAACAATATTTCCAAATGACTGGACAAACTCTTGATAAAATGAGAGAAGAATCAAGAGAAATGGCTGAAAAATCAGTTAAAACTGAATTAGTATTATCTGAAATTACAAAAGCTGAAAACATTGAAGTAAGCGATGATGAAGTAAACGCTGAAATCGATAAAATGGCTACAATGTACGGAATGGATAAAGAAGCATTATTAGCAGATGTAAGAAAATCAGGAAACTATGCAAGATTTATTGATGAAACTAAATATAGACTTTCTCACGAAAAAACAATAGATTTATTAGTAAATTCAGCAAAAGTTAAATAGTAGTTATTAGTTAATAAAAATGTTAAGAAGGTAAGGGTCTAACCTCGAGTAATAGTGGTATTCCCTTACCTCTTTAAAAATTAAAAATAAGGAGAGGTTCTGATGTATAGTCCTGTAGTAATTGAAAACGATGGTCGTGGGGAAAGAAGTTACGATATATACTCAAGATTGTTAAAGGATAGAATAATATTTGTGAGTGGAGAAGTTGAAGATAATATGGCGAATGCAATTGTTGCACAGTTATTATTTTTAGACGCTCAAGATAAAGAAAAAGATATTGTTATGTATATAAATAGTCCTGGTGGAGTTATAACAGCTGGATTGGCTATATATGATACAATGAGACATATTAAATGTGATGTTTCTACAGTTTGTGTAGGACAAGCTGCAAGTATGGGTGCTGTTTTATTGACAGCTGGAACTAAAGGGAAAAGATATTCATTACCAAATTCTAGAATAATGATACATCAACCTTTAGGTGGAGCAAGAGGACAAGCGACAGATATTCAAATTCAAGCACAAGAAATTGAAAGAATGAAACAAATAACAAGTAAAATTTTATCAGAAGGAACTGGAAAAACGGTAGAAGAAATCTATAAAGATACAGAAAGAGATAATTTTATGTCTCCTGAAGAAGCGTTAGAATATGGATTAATCGATAAAATATTGTAATTCTAGTTTGTGAATGGTAAATTTTAAATATTTAGAAGAGGTGAAAAAATGCCAAAAAAAGAAGAACATTTTTGCTCTTTTTGTGGAAGAGAAGAAGATGAAGTTGGAAGATTAATTCAAAGTACAGAAGATCCAGATGTATTTATTTGTAATGATTGTGTCGATGACTGTGTAGAATTGTTAGAGAGTTATGATTATTACGATGAAAATAATAATGAAAAGAAAATTACATTGTTGAAACCAAAAGAAATTAAAGTAAAATTAGATGAATATATTATTGGTCAAGAAAATGCAAAAAAAATTCTTTCAGTTGCAGTATATAACCATTTTAAGAGAATCACTCATAAAATGGAAAGAAAAGAAGACGATGTTGAATTACAAAAATCTAATGTTTTATTAGTTGGACCTACAGGAAGTGGTAAAACATTGTTGGCGCAAACATTGGCTAAAATATTAAATGTACCTTTGGCAATTGCTGATGCGACTACATTAACAGAAGCTGGGTATGTTGGTGATGATGTAGAAAATGTATTATTGAAATTGATTAAAGCTGCAGATTATGATATAGAAACTGCAGAACATGGAATTATTTATATAGATGAAATTGATAAAATTGCTAGAAAATCAGAAAATATGTCTATTACGAGAGATGTTTCTGGTGAAGGAGTTCAGCAAGCATTATTAAAAATAATTGAAGGAACAGTTGCAAGTGTACCACCTCAAGGTGGAAGAAAGCATCCAAATCAAGAAATGATTGAAATTAATACGAAAGATATTTTATTCATTGTTGGTGGAGCATTTGAAGGATTGGAAAGTAAAGTAAAAAATAGAATTAACGAAAAACGAGTAGGATTTGGATTGGAAACTGCTGAAACTAAACTAGATGACTTAACATTGTTTGAAAATGTGTTGCCAGAAGATTTAGTTAAATTTGGGTTAATTCCAGAATTGATAGGAAGATTACCAATTATTACTGCACTTCATGGATTGGATGAAGAAGCGATGATAAAAATCTTGACAGAGCCTAAAAATTCATTAGTAAAACAATATCAAAAATATTTTGAAATGGAAAATGTTGAATTGGTATTTGAAAAGGATGCTATTGAAGAGATAGCAAAATTAGCTTTGAAGAGAAAAATTGGAGCAAGAGGACTTCGTTCGATTATTGAAGGCGTAATGATTGATTTGATGTATGAAATTCCTTCAAAGAAAGAAGTTTCAAAAGTTATAATTACGAAAGAAGCTGTTGATGATAAAAGTAAAGTAATAGTGGAATAAATAGGTATACTTTTTTTCATTTGTATGTTAAAATAATTGTGGGTGAAATTATTTTAAATATTTTAAACATATAAATAAGCATAATATTTAAGTAAGTTTAAAAAGAAAGGGGAATTATGCAGAAAAAACCATTTATAGCGACTAGGGAGTTAGTGGTATTTCCTGGTGTCGTAACACCAATTTTTATTGGAAGACCATCAAGTTTGGCGAGTATTGAAGAATCACTTGCGAAATTTGATAACAAATTAGTTCTTTCTTCGCAAAAAGACGGAGAAATAGAAGAACCAAAATTACCTGAAGATGTTTATGAAACAGGGGTTTTAGTTCATGTACTTCAAAGCGTGAGAATGCCTAATGGGAATGTAAAAGTTTTAGTAGAAGCAAAACATAGAGTTTTAATTACTGATGTTACTAATATTGATGGAATAAATTATGCTGATTATACAGAAGTTTTTTCAAAACCAATTGATGAAAGTAAATCTGAAGCATTGAAAAGAAAAGTAATTGATGAATTTGCTAATTATGCAAAAATTACTCAAAAAGTTCTTCCAGATATTATTTATAACATTAAAGATATTAAAAATACAGATAAAGCATTTGATTTGATTTGTACAAATTTGATGATACCGACTGTAGCGAAACAAGAATTGCTTGAAATATTAGATGTAGAAGAAAGAGCATATAAAATTTTAAGCATTATTGAAAGAGAAATTGAAATTTTTACTCTTGAAAAAGAAATTGAAAATAGAGTAAAAGAACAAATGGCAGAGGTTCAAAAAAATTATTATTTACGGGAAAAAATAAAAGCAATAAAAGAAGAAATCGGAGAAGAAGCTGATTCTGATGAAGAAATTGCTGAATTAGAACAAAAAATAGAGGATTCTAAAATTCCTGAAGAGTTAAAAGGAAAATTAGTAAAAGAAATTGCAAGATTAAAAAGAATGCCAGATTTTTCTTCAGAAGCTTCTGTAATTAGAAGTTATGTTGAAACTGTGTTAGAATTACCTTGGGATAAATCTACAAAAGATGAAATTGATATAAAAAAAGCTCAAGAAATACTTGATGAAGATCATTACGGACTAGAAGAAGTAAAAGAAAGAATTTTAGAATTTTTAGCTGTAAAAAAATTAAATAATACGTTAAAAGGTTCAATTATTTGTTTAGTAGGACCTCCAGGTGTGGGTAAAACTTCACTTGCACATTCGATAGCTCGTTCAATGAATAGAAAATTCACTAGAATTTCTTTAGGTGGAGTTAGAGATGAAGCTGAAATTAGAGGACATAGAAGAACCTACGTTGGAGCAATGCCTGGTAGAATCGTAAATTCATTGAAACAAGTTGGAGTAAATAATCCTGTAATGTTATTTGATGAAATTGATAAAATGGCGTCAGATTTTAGAGGAGATCCAGCTTCAGCAATGTTGGAAGTGTTAGATCCAGCTCAAAATAGTACATTTGAAGATCATTATATTGATCATACTTTTGATTTATCAAAAGTGTTCTTTGTATGTACAGCAAATGATATTGGTGGAATTCCAGGACCATTAAGAGATAGAATGGAAATTATTTTCATCGAATCATACACAGAATTTGAAAAATTAAATATTGCTAAAAAATATTTGATTCCGCAAACTAAAGAAGAAAATGGATTGAATGATTATAAAATACCGTTTTCAGATGCTTCAATCTTGAAAGTTATAAACGAGTATACGAGAGAAGCAGGAGTTAGAAGTCTAAGAAGAGAAATTAGTAAAATATTCAGAAAAATGGCTAAAGAAATTTTACTTGAAAAAACATCAAAATTATCAGTTACAGAAACTAAAATTAAGAAATATTTAGGAAATGCTAAATATAGAGCTGATAAGATTAAGAAAGATGAAGGTAAAATTGGGGTTGTAAATGGTCTTGCGTGGACGGCTGTTGGAGGAACTACATTGGAAGTTCAAGCAGTTAAAATGGAAGGTAAAGGATTATTGCAACTTACAGGAAAACTAGGAGATGTAATGCAAGAATCAGCTAGAGTTGCTTATTCTTATGTTAGACATATAAAAAATGAATTAGGAATTGAAGAAAAATTCAATGAAAAAACAGATGTTCATTTACATTTTCCAGAAGGAGCGGTTCCAAAAGATGGACCTTCAGCAGGTATTACAATTACAACTGCAATAATTTCAGTATTAGCAAATAAAGAAGTGCGTCAAGATGTTGCAATGACTGGTGAGATTACGATTACGGGAGAAGTTTTAGCAGTAGGGGGAATTAAAGAGAAAGTTATCGGAGCTCATAGAGTTGGAATTAGAGAAGTTGTACTTCCTTTTGATAACAAAGTTGATACAGAAGAATTACCAAAAGAAATAGCAAGTGAAATGAAATTCCATTTTGCAAAAACTTATGAAGATGTTAAGAAAATTGTTTTTGTGGATACGAAGGCAAAACCAGCAAAAAAAGCAATAGCCAAAAAGAAAACAACTTCAAAAAAAGTGACTGAAGAGGAATAAGATTTATAAAAAAGAATCAGATGTTAAGTGGCATCTGATTTTTGTTTCATTTTTGTAATAGATTTATAATAGATTAATTTGAAAGATTAGATTTATAGTAAAATTGGAAAATAAAAAAGACAAAAATTTTAAATTATGGTATAATGAAATGAAAAAATATTATATAAAACTTGAATTTTAAAAAGTTCGCTTGAAATTAATAATTATAAAAATAGTTGCAAAAAAGGAAGGGACAAAATGAGTATTTTAAATAAATTGAATGAAAATCAGAGAAAAGCAGCAGAAAAGATTGAGGGGCCTGTATTAATATTAGCTGGAGCTGGAAGTGGTAAAACTAGGACAGTTACTTATAGAATAGCTCATATGATAAAAGAAAAAAATATTTCTCCATTAAATATATTAGCGTTGACGTTTACTAATAAGGCAGCAAGAGAGATGAAGGAGAGAGCAGAAGAGCTTATTGGTGAAGAAAATTCATATAATTTAGTTGTGTCGACGTTTCACTCGTTTGCAGTAAGAATATTGAAAACTTATTCAGAAAGAATTGGTTATGGAAGAAACTTTAATATTTACGATGTTGATGATCAAAAGTCAATAATTACAAAAATAAAAAAAGAAATGAATATAAAAGATGACATTGCACCTGGTAGAATTGCGAATAGAATTAGTAAATTAAAGGAAGATGGAGTAGGATTAGATGAAGTTTCTAGACAGTTAGATTTAAAAATACCAGCAAATCGATTATTTTATGATATTTATAAAAAATATGATGAGGTTTTGAAGGCTAATAATGCAATGGATTTTTCAGATTTGTTGTTAAATGCAAGAAGACTTTTAGACGATAAATATGTGCTAGATATTATTCAAAATAGATATCAATATATTGTAGTTGACGAGTATCAAGATACAAATAATATTCAGTATGAAATTATTAATTTGATTGCTGCAAAATATAGAAATATTTGTGTTGTTGGAGATGAGGATCAAAGTATTTATGCATTTAGAGGTGCGAATATAGAAAATATTCTTAATTTTGAAAAAGATTATCCAGATGCGTATACTATAAAATTGGAAAGAAATTATCGTTCTACGAAGAGAATTCTTGATACAGCAAATGAATTAATAAGAAATAATAAAAGTTCAAAAGGGAAAAAACTTTGGACAGATGGTTCTGAAGGTGAAAAAATTAAAATATTCAATGCGAAAACACCTTATGATGAAGCAGAATTTATTGTAAAAGAAATTAAAGCAAAATCAAAATCTGGTGTAGATTACAAAGATATGACAATTTTATACAGAACAAATGCACAGTCACGGGTTTTAGAGGAAAAATTATTAGAAGGAAATGTTCCATATAAAATTTATGGTGGAATGCAATTTTTTCAAAGAAAAGAAATAAAAGATATTTTGGCATATTTAAATTTATTGAATAACAGAAATGACAATCATAATTTTTATAGAATTATTAATGTTCCGAAAAGGTCAATTGGAGAAAAAACGCTAGAAAAAATAGCAGAAATAGCAAATGAGAGAAATATTCCAATGTTAGATGCGTTACAATTTGTTGATGAAACTAATATTAGAGGAGCTGTAAAAAATACTTTAAAAGATTTTTACAATATGATACAGGGAATTTATCTTAGCTTAGATGAATTATCGGTAAAAGAAGTTTTTGATGAAGTTATTACTAAAACAAAGTATTTTGATTCAATTGAAGATAATAAGGAAGATAGAGTTAAAAATATTGAAGAACTTTTGAATAGTATTATTGAATTAGAGAAGAGAAATCCACATATTTCGTTGGCTGATTATCTGGATATGGTTTCTTTGACTGCTTCAACTGATGAAATGGAAGAAAATGAGAATTTTGTGAAGTTAATGACTATTCATAGCTCGAAAGGGTTGGAGTTTGATTATGTATTTATTGCTGGGATGGAAGATGGGTTATTTCCTTCGTGTTCTTTTGAAAGTTCGGAAGAGGATATTGAAGAAGAAAGAAGACTTTGTTATGTGGCAGTAACTAGAGCGAAAAAAGAATTGTATATTTCGTATGCGTCAGAAAGAATGACTTGGGGACAAATGAATTACAATAGAAAACCGTCTAGATTTATATATGAAATGAAACAAGATAACCTTGAATATTTGGTAAATAATATTATCACTTTATCCAAAACTAAGAAAATTTCAAGTTCAAGTTTTAGAGAAGATAAACTTCAAGTTAAAAAAGAAAATTTTGATATTTTTGATTTTTGCTTATACCAATTT
>QWCI01000984.1_pt1 | contig 15191 bp, 14 predicted proteins | sample 1972541 | NCBI WGS metagenome assembly QWCI01 (sample SAMN09866712, study PRJNA288562) | Human oral metagenome isolate term3_saliva, whole genome shotgun sequencing... | isolation source: mouth | host: Homo sapiens | place: USA: California | reverse complement strand
AAGCCAGATAGAGGAGTTTTTAGATGATTGATACGGAAAAAAAAGAGGAGCGAGTCCTGCTCATTGGTGTGGAATTGCAGGGTATGGACAATTTTGACCTCTCCATGGAAGAGTTGGGCAGTCTAGCGAAAACGGCAGGGGCAGTCGTTGTAGATAACTACAGACAAAAACGTGAAAAATATGATTCCAAGACCTTCGTCGGATCTGGTAAGTTGGAAGAGATTGCGCTTATGGTGGATGTAGAAGAAATTACCACTGTCATCGTCAACAACCGTCTGACGCCAAGGCAAAATGTCAATTTAGAAGAAGTTCTCGGTGTTAAGGTCATTGACCGTATGCAGTTGATTTTGGATATTTTTGCCATGCGGGCTCGAAGTCACGAAGGCAAGCTCCAAGTTCATCTTGCCCAGCTCAAATACCTCTTGCCTCGTTTGGTTGGTCAGGGGATTATGCTTAGTCGTCAGGCAGGGGGAATTGGTTCCCGTGGACCTGGTGAAAGCCAGCTGGAGTTGAACCGTCGTAGTGTTCGCAATCAAATCACAGATATCGAGCGTCAGCTCAAGGTGGTTGAGAAAAATCGGGCGACTGTCAGAGAAAAACGTTTGGAGTCAAGCACCTTTAAGATTGGTTTGATTGGTTATACCAATGCTGGGAAGTCAACTATCATGAACACTTTAACCAGTAAGACTCAGTATGAAGCGGACGAGCTCTTTGCAACTCTGGACGCGACGACTAAGAGTATCCATCTGGGAGGCAATCTCCAAGTAACTTTGACAGATACCGTGGGCTTTATCCAAGATTTGCCGACAGAGTTGGTGTCCAGTTTCAAGTCAACCTTGGAAGAAAGCAAGCATGTGGATCTTCTAGTTCATGTTATCGATGCTAGCAATCCTTACCATGAGGAGCATGAAAAAACAGTCCTTTCCATCATGAAAGACCTGGACATGGAAGATATTCCTCGCTTGACCCTTTATAATAAAGCGGATTTGGTGGAGGATTTTACGCCGACCCAAACGCCTTATGCCCTCATTTCTGCCAAGTCTGAGGCCTTATGCCCTCATTTCTGCCAAGTCTGAGGATAGTCGTGAGAACTTGCAGGCTCTACTGCTAGAGAAAATCAAGGATATTTTTGAAACCTTTACCCTACGCGTGCCTTTTTCAAAATCCTACAAGATTCATGATTTGGAAAGTGTAGCGATTTTGGAAGAACGCGATTATCAGGAGGACGCCGAAGTGATTACAGGCTACATTTCCAAGAAAAATAAATGGAGGTTAGAGGAATTTTATGACTGATATTAAAACGTTGGCTCTAAAATATGGGGGCTACACAAGTCTAGACAAGGTCTATCTGGATCAGCTTTTAGCGGGTAAAACAGAGCAGGAGCAGTTGGCACTTATTACACCTCCGCCCAGCGTTGTCAATGCTTATTTTGCAGAACTCTACCAGAAAAAGAGTCCTGAAGCTGCGACTGATTATTTTGCAGAACTCAGTCAGGAACTGAATCTTTACAATGCTGAACCAAGTTTCACCTTAGAAAACAAGCCCTTTATTCGTCTTAACCTATCTGGCAAATCCTTTGGTTTTTGTTATGAGAGTGAGGGTCTTAGTCGGATTTTTTCTGAAAATAAGGAAGTAATCTCGGATGACTTGCTCTTTGAAATTGCGCAAATTTTCCCCCATCAACTAGTCTTTGAAGAGTCTGACAAGATTTACATGAAGGCTGTCGGGGACGAGGAAGTTGTTAGCATGGAGAGTCTCACAGCTTTGACTGATTTGGAAAGCTTGGCTGATGGTCGTAAACGTCTCAAAGGCTACAGTCAAGAGGATTTATTGCAAGAAGCTAGAGCTTTTTCTGGCAAGCGCTATTTCCGATCGGAAAACCGCACAGCTATGTTATATATTGATTAATTAGAAAGTATCGAATGGATATTCAATTTTTAGGAACGGGGGCTGGTCAGCCCTCTAAAGCCCGCAACGTTTCCAGTCTCGCCCTGAAACTCTTGGATGAGATTAACGAAGTTTGGCTCTTTGACTGTGGAGAAGGGACGCAGAATCGCATTCTTGAAACCACAATTCGACCACGTAAGGTCAGCAAAATCTTTATCACCCACCTACATGGAGACCACGTCATTTGTCTTAACCAGTCTTCGTGTGTCAGGTTCGCGCCTGCCTTACCGTATTCATTTTCATGAGTTTGACCAAGATTCTTTAGGGAAAATCCTTGAAACCGATAAATTCACGGTGTATGCAGAGGAGCTGGACCACACTATTTTCTGTGTTGGCTATCGTGTCATGCAAAAGGATCTAGAAGGAACGCTGGATGCTGAAAAACTCAAGGCTGCTGGTGTCCCATTTGGCCCACTTTTTGGGAAAATCAAGAACGGCCAGGATGTTGTTCTCGAAGATGGGACTGAAATCAAGGCAGCAGACTATATCTCAGCCCCACGTCCGGGTAAAATTATCACTATTTTAGGAGACACTCGAAAAACGGATGCCAGTGTGCGTCTGGCTGTCAATGCCGATGTCCTGGTCCATGAATCAACTTATGGCAAGGGTGATGAAAAAATTGCTCGCAATCATGGTCACTCTACTAACATGCAGGCAGCGCAGGTGGCAGTAGAAGCAGGTGCTAAACGCCTCCTACTCAACCATATCAGTGCCCGTTTCCTCTCAAAAGATATCAGCAAGCTCAAGAAAGATGCTGCTAGCATTTTTGAAAATGTCCATGTGGTCAAAGACTTGGAAGAAGTGGAAATCTAAAAGCTTGAGAAAGGATAAGTATGCGTACTATTCTCATTACCGGAGCTAGCGGTGGCCTAGCCCAAGAAATGGTCAAACTATTGCCCAATGACCAACTCATCTTGCTTGGTAGAAATAAGGAAAAAATAGCTAAACTCTACGGAAACCATCCCCATGCAGAATTGATTGAAATCGATATTACCGATGATTCAGCCTTAGAAACTCTGATAGCAGACCTCTATCTCCGCTATGGCAAGATTGATGTCTTGATAAACAACGCTGGTTACGGGATCTTTGAGGAATTTGACCAGATTTCCAATCAAGATATTCACCAGATGTTTGAGGTCAATACCTTTGCCCTGATGAATCTATCTCGACGCCTTGCGGCTCGAATGAAGGAAAGCCGAAAAGGCCATATCATCAATATTGTTAGCATGGCAGGTTTGATTGCTACTGGCAAGTCCAGTCTTTACTCAGCGACCAAGTTTGCAGCTATTGGTTTTTCAAATGCTCTGCGCCTCGAACTCATGTCCTACGGTGTTTATGTAACGACGGTCAATCCAGGACCAATCCGCACAGGATTTTTTGACCAAGCCGACCCAGATGGAACCTATCTCAAGTCGGTTGAACGCTTCCTGCTAGAACCAGATGCAGTGGCTAAAAAAATTGTTAAGATTATAGGTAAAAACAAACGCGAACTCAATCTCCCAATTTTGTTGAATCTAGCCCATAAGTTTTACACCCTTTTTCCCAAACTAGCTGATAAGTTGGCAGGGGAAACTTTTAATTATAAGTAAAAAAAGTTGTTCCTAAAATGGAGCAACTTTTTTGACGATTAGAACAAATCAATACCAGTCTTATTTAATGCATGGCAATGATAGGTGAAGGCGTTGATAAAATTAGAGTAGTATTGCTGATCAAGATAGCCTCGTTCGAAGGTCTGAAGTGATTTAATTTTTTTAATAATATCATCAGCCTTTTGATAGTAACCCAGTTCAGAGAAATATTTTACGGAGAAAGTGAGAGCATTTAAAATACGGATGTAGGTGTCAGTATTGGCACTTTCTTTATACATAAGTAGTAATTGTTTGCTCATATGGTCAATAAGTTCCATAGGAGAATGATTGACGATGACGCGATAAATTTCAAGTTCGATACTATTAAAGACATCCGATTTCATTAAATGATTGATAATGTTTTGAATTCTGGCAACAGTTTCTGGACTCTTTGATATGGTTGGATAATGTCTTAATTTGATAGATTTAAAAATCATCTCTGCTTGAAGTGGATTGTCTTTTAGATAGACATCAAATAATTTTTCGTATTCTTCAATGTAAGTGAGAATATCTTCTTCGTGGACCACATGCTTGCCAAATTCAATAGCAGGTAATTCTAAGCAGTCTCCACCTTTATTTGCATAGGCTAGAACAAAATCATTCCATTCAACTCCGATAACAATTAACAGTTTGGCAAAGTTTTCAAGTGAAATTCCTTTGTCTCCTTTTTCAAATTGACTTAGGAACTGTGGTGATACGATATCTGATGCTGCTTCCTTTAGGCTGAGTCCTCGTGCTTCGCGCAAGTATTTAAATGTAGCTCCAAATGGGTATAGATTTTCCATAAATAATCTCCTTACATACTTCTAAGACTATTATACAAAAATTTAGAGAAAAAAATGGAGAAAGAAAACTATAGTTACAAAATATTAGAATTCTATGCTATTTTTGGATTTTTTAAATAACATTGAAACTATAGTTTAAATGCCGAAAAATTTAAATATCTATTATGGTATTATAAGGGAAAGAATAGCTAAAAAGTAGGCTTGTTATACTAGTATAACAAGGATTGACTTACCACTCAATCCTATTCTATCAGCCATCAAAGGAGAAAATGATGAAGAAACTGAAAACCCTCACAACTTCAACAGCTATTGCGCTTGCGTCTGTTGGTGTGCCTGCATTTGCTCAAGAAGCAACTACTGCAACAGCAGTTGATGTAACTGCTGTAAACGAACCAGCTCTTGTTTCTAAACCTGTAGCTGACGCAAAACCAGAAGTGAAGAAATCTTCTGATGTCAAGCCTGCTCTTGATGCTCAAGCGTCTACTGTTAAGCAAGTTGAAGCTGAAAGTGAAACAGCAAAAGCTGAAGCTACTTCTGCTAACCAAGCTGTTACAACTACCGAAACTGCTTTGACAAGCGCTAAAGAGGACTTGAAGTCAGCTGAAGCCGTTAAAGCCAATGCTACAGAAGAAAATATCACTGCTACAAAAGCAAAACAAGACGCTAATGTAAAAGCTCAAGAAGCCAATCAAAAAGCAACTGAAGCGTCTACTGAAGCGATTAAAGCTCAAACTGAGACTGTAGCAACTGAAACAGCTAACGTTGCCAGCGCAACAAGTAAGAAAGCTGAAGCTGATAAAACAGTAACCGCTAAAGAAGCTAATGTAAAATCAGCTGAAGACGCGCTAAATGGTTCAGGACTTGGCGAAGCAAAAGCCTCACTTGCCCAAGCTGAAAAAGATATTGAACAAGCAAATGCGAATATCTCAAACGCAACAACAGCTGTCGAAACTGCTAAGAAAGCAGATAGCAACCGCGCAGATGCCATCAAACAAGCTACAAACAATGTAAACGTCAAAAATGATGCCTTGAAATTAGCGAAAGAAATGATGGACGCCGACCAAAATAAAGTGGATTCTATCCAAGAAAAAGCAGATGCTACAGCGTCTAAAGAAAAAGAAGCGCAAACTGCATTTGATGCAGAAAAAGCTAAGTTAAATAAATCTGAAGGAATGAACATTCCAAATCCAACATTCACTATTCCATCAAATGTCTATAATGAATTTTCAGCAGATGTATTAAAATCAGCTGATGTGTCTTCAAATGTTGTGACATTCGCACAGCTAGTCAAATTAGATGACGCAACTACAAATGAATCAATTAAAAAAGATTTACGTCGTGTCATTCTACAAGCTTCTGCTAACATTGTTAAACAATCAAATACTAACGTTAAATATGACAATGCTGATCTAAATCGTCCAGTTGATATTGATAACTTGACAGAAGCTCAAAAACTTGAAATCTCAGAATTTTATGTTAATGGATTGAAACAAATCAGAAATGCATTTAAAAATTCATTTAACGTACAATCAGAAACAGCAACAACTAAAGAAGCTGTTGCTTTAGCGTCAAGACAAGTTGACAAATATGAAAAACGTGGATTAGACCCAATTGTTCATGGTCACGTAGCAAATGCTGTTGAAAACATTTCCTTCATGAACTCTGATATTTCAAATATGTATGAATTAAAACAAGCCGTCTATAACACTTTAATGTTCACAACATATCTTGATAATGCTGTTTCAAATGAAAGATACAGATGGGGACACCTTCGTGCAAACCTAAACTTTGCAAAATATATTGGGATTGATGTAGCTAATATCAATGGACAACATCGTATGATTGTAGCATTTTCAAATGAAGGAACTCCAGTTTCTAAATCAAATGACCTTGCCCAACTTGAAGCAAAACTAGCTGAAGCACAAAAACAAAACAGTCAAGCTCAAAATGCTCTTACAAATGCTAAAGCAGAATTGGCAGAAGCTTCACGCAAATATGCTTCTGCACTTGAAGTTAAAACAGAAGCTGAAAAAGAATTGGCAAGCAAAACAGCTAGTCCACTTCAAACAGAAGTTGCTGAAAAGAACTTGCAATTGGCAAACCTTGCTTTGAAAAATGCACAAGAACGTAAAGCAACTGCTGAAAAAGCTGTTGAAAACTTCTCAAGAAGCCAAACAGAAAAAGAAACTGCTCTTGAAACAGCTAAAGCTGAACTAGCTACAGCCAAAACTGCTCAAAAAGATGCTGAAACTGCTCTTACAAATGCGCAAGCAAAATTGCAAGCAGAAGAAAACAAGTTGACTGCACTTCAAGCTGAACAAGCGAAACTACATGAAGAAAAAGACAAATTGGTGTCAGATGCTAAAGCAATTGCAACAGAATTGAGTGCTTATCTAAACGCAGACAAAAATCTTGCAGATGCGCAAGCAAAAGTAGCTGATTTAGAAACAAAATTGACTCAAGCAAAATCTACTGCAAAATTGGCACAAGATAAATTGGACGCAGTTACAGCTAAATTGAAAGCTGAACAAGCTAAATTAGCTGAAATCCAAGAAGAGTTTGATAAGTTGGTTAAGGCTGAAAGAAAGGACTACTACAATTTATCAGGTTGGTATCTGGAGTATCCTGCAGGGAAACAAGCGGATAAGAAAACAGATACAGAAATCAAGAAAGTAGAAGACTCAAAAGCTTCACAAACTGGCAACTGGATTGAGTCAGCCGGTCGTTGGTGGTACAAACATGCTGATGGTTCATATACAACCAACGGTTGGGAACAAATCAAGGATAAATGGTACTACTTTGACCAAGCAGGTTGGATGCAAACTGGCTGGGTCAAAACTGGTGGCACATGGTATTACTTGAACAAGTCAGGCTCAATGGCTACAGGCTGGGTAAAAGACGGTAGCTGGTACTATCTCGAGAGCTCAGGTGCTATGAAGACAGGGTGGGTCAAAGATAACGGTAGCTGGTATTACCTTCAAGATTCAGGTGCTATGAAAACAGGCTGGATGAAAGTATCTGGCAAATGGTACTATGCTTATAGTTCAGGAGCCTTAGCAGTAAACACCACTACACCAGATGGCTATAAGGTTAATGCTAACGGTGAGTGGGTAGGATAAAGATTAGAAAAGGAATTTGAAATCATGAAAAATAAAAAAATATTAGCTAGTTCTTTATTAGCAGGTTCGTTGTTATCAGTGGGTCTTATGACTTCTAAACCAATGGAGGTTCATGCCTTAACAGATATGAGTGTCAAGGATACTCAAAATCCCTTGAAAATCACCTTGATAGAGACAGGAGAAATAACTATACTATTGGTTGACCTTCAAAGAAGTTCTACAACTAATGATAATACATATCTTAATTTTGATCTAGTTAATGAAGATACTGGAGAACTTGCTTCTTCATACCCTTTTGGAAGATTTGGAGGAAGTAATAGAATAAGACAGGGAATTAATATACTCCCAATAAAAGATGGGAACTACCATCTAGATATCTACAGTTCAGATGATTTTGGAAAACGTTACTTCGGACGTTCAGAAGTTTTTAAAATCTCTGGATATAAATATTATCCGATTAAGAAGGTAGATACACCAAAACCTACTGAAACTCCAAAACAATCTACTAACTCTACCTCAGGTCAGACTGGTTGGTCAGGTTCTTCTTACTACAAAGCTGGTGTTAAAGTAGTTAATCAATGGATTTTTGATGTTCAGTACAATTCTTACTTCTACCTAAATGCCTCAGGTAACTTTGTTCAGAATGCTTGGTCAGGCAACTACTATCTTAAATCAGGTGGCTACATGGCTAAGAGCGAATGGATTTATGACAATAACTATAAATCATACTATTACTTGACAGCAGAGGGCAGCTATGCGCGTAATGCTTGGGCTGGAAGCTACTACCTCAAATCAGATGGTAAAATGGCTAAGAGTGAGTGGATCTATGATAGTAGTTACCAATCTTACTATTACCTAACATCAGAAGGTAGCTATGCTCGTAATAAATGGGTAGGTGACTACTATCTCAAGTCAAATGGTAAGATGGCAGTCAACGAACGTACCCCAGATGGCTACAAAGTAGATGCATCAGGTAAGTGGGTAAGATAAGGAACTAGAATTCAATATGGAAAATGTAGTTGGTAAATTAAAAAGCTTATTTGAAACCAAACGTAAGGAGAGCATTGCAGGTTTAGTTGTAATTGCACTAGTGTTAATTTTTGGAATAAAGAAATTAACGACTGATCCCTTAGATGGAACTTATGAAATTTTAACAAAACGTGATCATTTAGTCATGGTGATTAAAGGAAATGCTGGGACCGTCACCTCTGAGGATTCAGACGGAGACAAGGTACAAAGACTAGTGAAAATTGATAAACGAAAGCAAGAATTGACAATCACAGACGATGAAGGAAGAGAAATAGGGAAAACAAAATATATGTTAAAAGATAAGGAACTCTATCTTCAAAAGTCAGATCAAACGTATAGCCGAGTAAAATAGACTACACATTAAAAGCTTACCTCAGTACCCTAAAAGTTACTGGGGTAAGAAATTGTATATAGGGAGAATATGAATGAAATTTAAAAAATTAATAACTCTAGCTAGTTTAGTAGGATTGATTACTTTCTTATTACCAGTTGTTTCATCAGGTAATCAATCAGTAGCTCCAGTAAGTGAGCACGTAGTTGATTATCTAAATGCGCCTTCTTTACTGATGTTATTTATTGTTTGGTACGGTGCATTTGTGCTTGTTTTATTATTATCTTTATTTATAGTGAACAGAAGAGTGATAGCAATTATTCAGTCACTTGTCATTATTTTATTAAGTGCATTTAGCTTGTTTATTCATTTTACATTCTTAAAAGAATTAGTTGGTAGATCACAATTAGGTTATGGAGCTATTCTATATTTTATCTGTGCTTTGATAAATATTTTTGCGGCGATTATGATTATAAAAGGTGATAAAGCTACTAGGGAAAAAATGAATTAAATAATTTCTTTTCAGTAGTAGTTGGGATGAATGTGATAGTAGACATTCTGTGTTATATAGTGATAAGAGAGGTTTTAGGTTAAAATGAAAAAAATTTTATTTCGCTTTCCATTTTGGTATTATTTAAATCCAATTAATTTTTTAGGTGTAGGTGTATTAGGTTTTATCACCTATTATAATACTGTAAGAATATTTTCAGAAATTGCTGAGTTTGAGAAATTTAATGTTGCTCATTCACATAATCATTTTTTTGTAATATTAGGTATTGTGTTCCATATTATTTGGGCAATTTTAAATGTTTTATTATATCCGTATGTATTTTCTTACATTTTTAAAGTAGTTTCAAATATTATCCCAAAAGGATTTTTCTTCAGTTTAATGTTTAAACAAATAGGTGCTGCATATAGAGAAGAAATGGATAAAGGTGATATTTATTTAAAACATAAAATCTACTATGATTATCGTGGATATCCTACATCCATTGAACCAGTATATGATAGAGCAATTGATCGTGCACTTGACGCAGTAAGTGGAATGTTTGCGATTCAGTTTGGAATTAGGGTTGTATGTATTAGTCTTGGGATAGTGGCTTTATTTGCATCATGGTATTTTACCATCTTTTATGGTTGGATTTTTGCTATTAAATATAATCGTCAACATCCTCCAAAAAAAAGAGTCAAAATGAATCAGTAAAAATGCCTTCAATGCAAAAAGTAAATTCAGTTCCTGAAGTACAGGGGAGTGAATTGGACTCTGAAAGTCCAATATCGAGTGATCATAGGAGTCAAGAAATGTCTTCGCAAAAAAGAAAAGTGTCTGATTTATTAACTCAAGAAAGGGTAGAAAAGGCTGGGAATATTTTGGAAAAAATGCTATCAATCTTAATTAGAATTAGTATTGGATTTTTCAAAGTTTTAGGAAAAGTTGTATTGTTTACTTTTAAAGTTACGGGGGGAATTGCTAGAGGTATTGAGCATTCTGTGGAAGATTCAATTAGAAGAATGTTTTAGTTAGTTAAATAAAAACTTAAATATTACATAAAACTGATAGATAGATTAATAAATGATAAAATCTAAATGAAATGATATCTATAAGTCATTTTATTTAGATTTTTCATGGTTTAGAAAGATATTAAAAAAATGACAACATATAAAGTAGGGACAAGTTTTAGTTCATGGTCTTTTTGGGAAGCTTATTCGAAAGCTAAAGATGGTGATATTCTTACATTTGAAGAAGGTTTTATGCTTGAACTACCCGCAGGAAGACACTATAAGATAGAAAAAAGCATCAAAATAGTTGGGAAAATTTCTGGGACAGAAGGTGGAGGAACACTTTATCACAATACTATAGCAGCGACTTTGAGAATTATGAATGGGGTTACAGTACAGTTTGAAAATATTTGGTTTCAAGTAGATGACCACCGCCGTGCTTTAGTAATACAGGGTGATTCAACTGTCGTTCTAAATACTGTATACTTTAATGAGCAATTAGAAAATAAAAAATTTTTTATATTGGTTGAAGGTAAGTCGAAATTGTCAATCGAAAATGCAGGCAATCAATTATATAATGGTTCTTACAGTGCAACATCAATTAAAGTTAGTAATTCTACTCTAGAACTAAAGCGTGCTGAGTTAAATATAAAATTGAAAGCAGATAAGGGCTCATCTATTAAAATTGAAGATACAGTGATTGAGAATTGGAGTTCTAATATATTAGATATAAAAGATTCATCAGTAACTTCGATAAATACTGTCTTAAAAGGGGGGAACGTTGAACAAGGTTACCCCGCTGTTTTTTTAAGCCGTTCGACTGCAAAATTGCAAAATACAGAAGTTACTCAACCGTTGTATCAAGCAGCTGTTTTTTTAAAAAATAGCTCTAGTCTTGAATCAACTGGAGATTCTTTGACATCAATAAGGGCAATTAGTAGTCGAGTCTGTATAGAGCAAACGGTCATTAGGGAATCTCTTATGTTAGAATCAAATTCATTTTGTAGAATTAGTGACTATGTTGATATCAAAGGGGAGAACGAGGAGAAAATTGATATTTATTGTTGGGCTTCTGTCTTAATAGCAGATACAATAAAATTAAATCGTAATGTTAACCCCAATATTCGGCTTTCAAAGAATTCATACTTAATTGCGGATACTATTCTTGAAGATTTTGAAAATATGGATGGTTTAATATGGGATATTTCAGATGATAGCTGTAAAATTTTGAATGAAGAGAGTACACATTCAGAACTACAAGAGGAAATTAGTGAGACTATCGAACGCAATTATGAGGAAGAACTGTATAGCTTGATTGGTCTAAATAATGTAAAAAAAGAAGTTCAAAAATTATTAAGAACAGTAGAATTCAATCAAAAAAGATTATCAGAAGGTCTTCCAATTCAAGAACAATCTCTACATTCTGTTTTTACAGGAAATCCTGGTACAGGGAAGACAACTGTAGCAAGATTGTTAGGTAGAGTTCTCTTTGACAGAGGTGTTCTCCCTGGAGATGAATTTAAATTTATTGAGGTTTCAGAGTCGGATCTTATTGCAACACATATTGGTGAGACGGCAGTACAAACGCAAGCAATATTGGAGAAGGCTAAAGGTGGAATCCTCTTTATTGATGAAGCATATACTTTAAATAAAGGAAAATCTTCTCAACATAATTTTGGATTAGAGGCTATAAACACGATTCTAAAGTATATGGAAGATTACCGCAATGAAATTATGATTATATTTGCGGGATACACTAAAGAAATGGAACAGTTTTTTGAAACAAATCCTGGATTAAAGTCACGTGTACCAAATACATTCTTCTTTGAGGACTATTCTGGTGATGAAATTGTCGAAATGGGATTGAAAAATCTTCACAAATCTTCGTATCAACTTGAAGACGAAGCTTATTATGCTATGAGAGTCAAGCAGGCCTATAGTCGCTCGTTAGATCATAGTAATGGACGATGGATTCGTAATTTTAATGAACACTTAATGAGAGCTTTAGCCAATCGTGTTGTTGAGACGCAGGTTGATGACTATGTGACAATTATCAATGACGATATAGATGATGTTCTTCTTCAAGGCACTCAAAAACCAGAAGAGAATCAAAAAGATGCTTTGGAACAATTACAAAACTTGATAGGAATACAGAAAGTTAAAAAACAGGTTGAACAATTTATTTCATTAGCAGAGTTGAATAAGAAGAGAGAAGAACAAGGTGCTGCTGTAAGCGAGTTCTCACTACATTCGTTATTCTTGGGAAATCCAGGGACTGGTAAAACCACTGTAGCGCGTATCGTAGGAAAAATTCTGTATCAAAAAGGAATTATTCCTCAAAATAAATTCATAGAGGTATCTCGTAGTGATTTAGTAGCTGGGTATGTAGGGCAAACGGCTATCAAGACGCAAGAAGTATTGAAATCTGCTTTAGGAGGAGTTTTGTTCATTGATGAAGCATATACGCTATCAAACTCTAATGAAGATCGATTTGGTAAAGAAGCAATTGATGAGATTCTTAAATTCATGGAAGATCATAGAAGAGATATTGTCATTATCTTTGCTGGATATACAAAGGAAATGGAAGAATTTCTCTCAGTAAATTCAGGATTACCAAGTCGAATTCCAAATAATTTTGATTTTGAAGACTATACAGCGGATGAAATTATTCAAATTGGTTTATTAGGATTAAAAAATCAGGGATACTTTATCGATGTGGACTATTATACTAAAACTATTGAATATTTGTATAATAAAATCAATGATTGTAGTAATGGCCGCTGGATTAGAAATATCAATGAAAAAATCATTAAGAATTTATCAATTAGAGTATCACGTGAGAACGTGACTGATTTGTCGACAATAGACAAAGTCGATATTGAGAGAATGATGCTAGAATATGAGAGATTATAAAAATATGGAAAATCGTTTGAAATTACTAAACAAACTACTGGTGGTTATTTGTTCTATATTAGGTTTGTTTTGGCTAGTGGATTCAGCACAAGCTGATAGTACTGCCTACAACCAACTATTGCCACAAATTACTACAAAGTGGGAGAGTAAACATCTATTTGAAAATAATGCTAATAGACTTGGTTACGCTTTGATGGATATTGATAAAAATGGGACGGATGAATTATTAATTGGTCTTACTAATGGTGAAAAATGGGAACTGTTTGAAGTATATTATATGAATGGTAATACCCCAACTCCCTTATTTGATAGATTTTGGGATATAAGTCTCAGGATGGGGACAGTTATTGAAACATACACAGATGGTAGTATTATAGTGTTCGAAAGTTCTCCAGGGATTATGTCATATAGATTGTTCCAACTTTCTAAAGAAAATAAGGAGCCAAGTTTAATTAAAAAAGGTGAATTTAGAGCAGGAGAAGGTGATCTAGACGAGTTAAATCTTGATTCTAAAACCAAGATAGATACCTCAACTATTGAATATACTTCTCTAAATCTCCAGATTATTGGTGAAAATATGGACCCTAATCCTCCCATGCCAAAGTCCCTTGTCGATGCTAAAATTGGAGATGAAATTCCTCTCCCATCCGAATTAGTAGGTACTTGGATTAATAAAGAACCTAATAAAGGTACCAAACCTGGTAGAGCTTCATCACTCATTTTAGGAGAAGATGGAAGCTACACTGGAACCTTTAAAGATGGAGATATTAGAGGAAAATTATCTCGACTGAAAAAAGTGAGTGATAATGGATTTATTGTCTTAAAAGAGAACAATGACGGAGAAGCTTTCTTTTTTAGTGTAGGTTTAGGAGCAGTTTTATCTCCTGGTGAGCGAATTGATTTTGGGATGGTATTGGAAGGACGGAATTTATATAATGCGTCATGGTTAGTTAAAGAAGGCGAGGAAGACTATTCTAAGCCCACCATGCTCGCAACTTTTGTAAATCCAAATTATGGTCCTAAGAAAATAGAGAAAAAAGCAGAACAAGACGTAGCGAAACAAGGTGATACAGTGGCAGACTCAACTCAAGACAGTAGTGAGGAGACAAAGCCAGAACAAAAACTATTTGGAAAAATCCCAGTATTTGGACTGGTTGTGGGAGCTGGGCTTGTCCTTGTTTTAATCCTTTCTATATTTTGGTTTAAAAAATAAAATTTTACAAAGTCCTTATGATTTACTATTAGAGAAAAACCTCAAGAACTAGGGTTGAAAGCTAGTCATTGAGGTTTTTAGGTTATTCGATTTACAGTGATTCTCAACTATCAAACTGGACTTCTTCTAGTAGATAGTCGATAAAGCGTTCGCCCATCTTAGATAGACTGGTTTTCTCATGCTGGATATAGACCAGCTCAATTGGGTCATCAATATCCAGTGGGATAGAAACGATATTGTCTCCGTTGAGGTTGCTGTTCAAAATCCCTGTCGCAATGGTGTAACCATCTAAACCAATCAAGAGATTAAAGAGGGTAGCACGGTCACTGACCACGATAGATTTTTTGTGGTGTTCTTGAGAAAGAATTTCCTCTGAAAAGTAGAAGGAGTTGTGTGTCCCTTGGTCATAGCTGAGGTAAGGGAAATTCTCCAAATCAGACAGTTTTACCTTGTCTTTCTTTGCCAGAGGATTGGTCTTGCTGACAAAGATATGGGGCTGGGCGGTAAAGAGATGGTGAGCCAGCAGGTGGTTGTCATCCAACATTTTTGTTAATACATCACGGTTGTAGCTGTTCAAAAATAGGACACCGACCTCACTACGGAAGTTCTTGACGTCGTCGATAATTTCCCAAGTACGAGTTTCACGAAGGAAGAGCTCGTATTTCTCCATATCGCTTTTCTTGAGCAAAGAGACAAAGGCATTGACCACAAAGGCATAGTGTTGA
>QWCI01000584.1_pt1 | contig 15218 bp, 15 predicted proteins | sample 1972541 | NCBI WGS metagenome assembly QWCI01 (sample SAMN09866712, study PRJNA288562) | Human oral metagenome isolate term3_saliva, whole genome shotgun sequencing... | isolation source: mouth | host: Homo sapiens | place: USA: California | reverse complement strand
GGTTACCATATTATTCAATCGAAGATTGCGATTGGTTCGGGTGGGTTGCACGGCAAGGGGCGGATGGAAGGTACGCAATCACAGTTAGAATTTTTGCCTGAACCGCATACCGATTTTATTTTTGCGGTATTAAGCGAAGAACATGGGATGATTGGGGTATTAATTCTACTCGGCATTTATCTCTTTATTATTGCACGTGGTTTAATGCTGGGGGCGAAGTCGGATAATGCCTTTGGACGTATTCTTTCGGGCGGGACGGCATTGCTCTTTTTTGTGTATGTTTTTGTAAATATTGGGATGGTAAGTGGCATTTTGCCCGTAGTTGGTGTACCCTTACCGCTGTTTAGCTATGGTGGAACGTCTTATGTGACGTTAATGGCTGCGTTTGGATTGATGATGTCAAGCTATGTACATCGTAAAAAATCACACAGCGCCAACCCCTATAACAAGCTAAAATAGTAAGAAAAACAAAGGCTTGGCTTACATTATCTTGAAGCTTAGGCTTTTGTTGTTAAATAAATTTAATCAAAAATTAAACTTTTGCTTTTTTGCGGTATCAAAAAGCATAGACAAGGTCAGTTATCGATTAGATTAACAGTCACTATTTTTTCAATAAAAGATAACTTATTGAGAAAATGGGCAATACAAACATCGTTACAAACGAAACGATATCAAAATGAGGAATATATACTTATGCGATTAAGTAAAATTGTAACCCTGTTGTTAGCTGGATTCTTCACATTCGGAACATTGAATTCTGTTGCAGCAACTAAACACGCAAAAACGGCGATTGTGTCAAAACATACAAAGGCACAAACTCCAAAGAAAATGCTAAAAGACGCTTCAAAAGCGACTAAATCTGTAAAAGCTGAAGCGAAAAAACCAGCGGTGAAATCCGCTAAGAAAAATGCAAAGAAGCCCCTTTCTTTGACAGAAAAATATAAGAATACACCGCGTAAGCATTTGCAATCTGGTGTGGCAAGTTACTATGCGGATAAATTTAACGGTCGCCGTACAGCAAATGGCGAACGTTTTGATAACACAGCGATGACAGCTGCTCATCCGTCTTTACCTTTTGGCACATTGATTGAAGTGACCAATATGCGTAACGGTAAGAAAGTGGTTGTTCGGGTGAATGATCGTGGTCCTTATACTCATGCTCGAGTGTTAGATTTATCGAGAAATGCAGCACGCCAATTAGGTATGCATAACACCGGTACAGCCAAAGTGAAAGTTGCTGTGTTAGACAAAAACAAACGATTAGAATTAGCAGAAAAGAGTTAATTTTACTCAGTTTGTTTCAATCCATTATAAAAAGGGGTTGTTGAGAATTCAACAAGCCCTTGATTAGTTTATAGAGATTCTCAACCCAACGTTATCGGACACTTTATATGAAAAAAAGATTATTAAAACTTGCTGGCCTTTCTGCCTTAATCCTTTCTTCAACCGCTTTGGCGGATTCCACTACGGATTTTGGCATTGCTGCACCGCAATTGAATGCTCAAACTTATATTTTAATGGATTACAACTCTGGTGCGGTATTAGCGAGTCTTAATCCCGATCAACGTCAATATCCTGCCTCGCTAACTAAAATGATGACCGCTTATGTTGTGGGCGAAGCGATTAAACAAGGTAAAGTACACAATAGTGATGTTTACACCGTGAATGAAAATTCGTGGGCACAAAAATTCCCAGGTTCATCATTGATGTTCTTAGACTTGAATAAACAAGTGACCGTAGGCGAGTTAATGAAAGGCTTAATCATCGTTTCAGGTAACGATGCAGCAGTGGCTTTAGCAGAGCATACCTCAGGATCGCAAGCTTCTTTCATTGATGAAATGAATAAGCATGCTCAACGTTTCGGTTTGCAAAATACGCACTTTACCACCGTGCACGGTTTAGATGACCCAAACCAATACTCTTCAGCACGAGATATGGCGATTATCGGTACTCACGTGATCCGTGATCAGCCAGAAGAGTACAAAATTTATTCAGAAAAAGAGTTCCAATATAACGTGAAAAAACCACAGCCAAACCGTAACGGTTTATTGTGGGATAAAACCATGAACGTGGATGGAATGAAAACAGGGCATACCGATAAAGCAGGCTATAACTTGGTGGCGTCAGCGACCAATTCAAATACGCGCTTGATTTCTGTGGTAATGGGCGTTCCGACTTATAAAGGTCGTGAAGTGGAAAGTAAAAAATTACTTCAATGGGGTTTTGCGAACTTTGAAACGGTAAAATCTCTACCAGCAGGTAAGGCGGTAAAAGAAGAGAGCGTGTACTACGGTGACGCAAACAAGGTACAATTAGGTTCTGTGCAAGATAGTTTTATCACGATTCCGAAAGGCAAAGCGGGAGAGCTTAAAGCACGTTATGAATTAGACAATAAAGGCTTAGAAGCCCCTCTCACGCAAGGTCAAGTCGTCGGTAAAGTGATTTACCAATTAGATGGCAAAGATATTGCTTCAACACCACTTCAAACCTTACAAGCCGTGGGGGAAGCGGGTATTTTTGGGCGTGCGTGGGACTGGGTAATACTCACTGTGAAAAGTTTGTTTAACTAATCGGCTCTTGCAACTGAAAATTTAGCCCTTATATAGGCACGTAACAAGCGGTAGGATTTTTGCAAAAGTTTGCCAAAATCTTACCGCTTCATATATTAAAGAGAGGAAAGAATATGACAAATAAAACTGTAAACTTACAAGATTTACCCCAAGCGAAATTAAAAGACTTACTTGAATTTCCGTGTGATTTCACTTTTAAAGTTGTAGGCACGCATCGCGATGGTTTAGTGGATGATGTAGTAGCTGTGACTCAAACTCACGTAAAAGGTGATTATACACCTCGTGAACAACGTAGCAGCAAAGGCACTTATAATTCAGTTTCGATTGATATTGTGGCTGAACACATCGGTCAAGTAGAAACCCTTTATGAAGAACTTGCGAAAATTGAAGGCGTAAGAATGGTACTTTAATGAATTTCTTTTATTGCGGAGAATAAATCTCGTGAGATTTCCCTCTCCCATAAGGGGAGGGGAATTAATATTTTCATCTCAAAATCCCCACTATGAACACAAAACTGATTATTCGCCAATTGGGCGTGCAACCTTATGAAAAAATCTGGCATAAAATGCAAGATTTCACCGACAACCGTACCGAAGAAACTCAAGATGAAATATGGTTAGTGCAACATCCTAGCGTTTTCACACAAGGTTCAGCGGGTAAGCCAGAACACCTCATTCATCAAACTAATATTCCTGTCGTGCAATCGGATCGGGGCGGGCAGATTACCTATCACGGAATTGGTCAGCAGGTGATGTATGTGCTGATCGACATCAAACGCTTAAAAGCCCAGGGGCATGACGTTTCTGTACGTGATTTAGTCACCGCTCTTGAGCAATGTGTGGTGAAAACCTTGGCAGATTATGGTGTAGAAAGCTATCCAAAACCAGATGCACCTGGGGTTTATGTGGAGGGGCGAAAAATCTGCTCATTAGGACTTCGTATTCGTAAAGGTTGTTCGTTCCATGGGCTAGCACTTAATATCAATATGGATTTATCACCATTTCACAACATTAACCCGTGTGGTTATGCGGGGCTTGAAATGTGCCAATTAAGCGAATTGAACAATCAGAACAATTTAACCTGTGAGGATGTCTCTCCAAAATTGGTCGCCCACTTTGCCGCGATTTTAGGCTATAATGTGCAACAATTTATTAACAACGAGGAAAACGAATTTTAATGACAACGGCAACCAATACGCCAGCGAAACTCGCACCGTTCAAAATGGAACGAGGCGTGAAATATCGTGATGCAGCGAAAACCTCTGTTATCCAAGTTCGCAATATCGACCCAGATCAAGAATTACTTAAAAAACCGAGCTGGATGAAAATTAAACTGCCAGCAAGTTCGGCAAAAATCGATAGTATTAAAAACGGGATGCGTCGCCACGGCTTACACTCAGTGTGTGAAGAAGCTTCTTGCCCTAACTTGCACGAATGCTTCAACCACGGTACAGCAACCTTTATGATTATGGGGGCAATCTGTACTCGTCGCTGCCCATTCTGTGATGTAGCACACGGCAAACCACTTCCGCTTGACCCAGATGAACCGCGTAAAGTTGCAGAAACTGTGCAAGATATGAAGCTAAAATATGTGGTAATTACTTCCGTAGACCGAGACGACTTGCCAGACCGTGGTGCGGCTCACTTTGCTGCAACCGTGCGAGAAATCAAAGCATTAAACCCAGAGTGCAAAGTGGAAATTCTCGTGCCAGACTTCCGCGGACGTGTAGAACAAGCGGTTGCAATCTTGAAACAAAATCCACCTGACGTGTTTAACCACAACTTGGAAAATGTGCCACGCTTATATCGCGAGGTTCGTCCTGGGGCGGATTATCACTGGTCGCTCGAATTGCTTAAAATCTTTAAAGAAGAGTTCCCAGATATTCCAACTAAATCGGGCTTAATGGTCGGTTTAGGCGAAACTAACGAAGAGATTTTGGAAGTGATGCGGGACTTACGTGCTCAAGGCGTAACGATGCTCACCGTAGGGCAATACCTCCAACCAAGTCGTCACCACTTAAAAGTAGAACGCTATGTGCCACCTGAAGAGTTCGATATGTTCCGCACCGAAGCCGAAAAAATGGGTTTCGAACACGCAGCCTGCGGACCATTCGTGCGTTCATCTTACCACGCTGATCTACAAGCAAAAGGTGAGATTGTTAAATAGATAGGTGTGTAAACCTTTCACAAGCGGTCGAGATTTGCAAAAGTTTTGCAGATTTCGACCGCTTTGTTTTTGGATATGACCAGCGGAAATTACCCCATTAAGCGGTCGAATTTATGCTAAAATTCGCAAAATTTTATTTACTAGGATTTACTCTCTCCCACAAGGGGCGAGGGAAAATAATCAGGAACCCCCCTATGTTAAAACAAGTCTCAGAAAGCTTGCTCGCACCAAGTGGCGTGGAGCTTTCACACCTTTCTCAAGTATTAGATCACTTCGCTAGCCGTCAAATTGACTATGCGGATCTCTATTTCCAACTCAGTCAAGATGAAAGTTGGGCGTTGGAAGATTCCATCATCAAAGAAGGTGGCTTTTATATCGACCGCGGCTTTGGCGTGCGTGCTGTTTCAGGCGAGAAAACGGGCTTTGCCTATGCTGACCAAATCGGCTTGAGCCAGCTCAATCAATGTGCAGAAGCGGCACGTTCTATCAGCAGCGAAAGCGGTCAATTATTGGTAAAAAATTTCAAAGAAACGACCGCTTGCCAGCGTTATGCAGCGATCAATCCGCTTGAAACTTTAAGCCGTGAGCAGAAAGTAGACTTACTGCATTTAGTGGATAAAGTGGCTCGTGCCGAAGATCCTCGAGTGGTGCAAGTGAATGCGAATGTATCGGCGATTTATGAAGAGATGTTAGTCGCTGCAACTGATGGCACGTTGGCGGCAGATATTCGCCCGCTGGTGCGTTTGTCGGTATCGGTATTGGTGGAGGAAAATGGCAAGCGTGAACGTGGCTCATCAGGTATGGGCGGTCGCTATGGCTTAAATTTCTTCTTAGAGCCACACATCATCAACGGCGAAATGGTTGGCTACAACCGTGCGGAATATTTAGCGAAAGAAGCGGTACGAATGGCGTTAGTGAACCTGGGTGCAATGCCTGCTCCTGCGGGAACAATGCCGATTGTACTCGGTGCGGGTTGGCCAGGAATTTTACTCCACGAAGCGGTTGGGCACGGACTGGAAGGCGATTTCAACCGTAAAGAATCCTCGTTGTTTACAGGCAAAATTGGTGAGTTAGTGACTTCACCGCTTTGTACCATTGTCGATGACGGTACAATCCAGAATGCCCGCGGTTCAATGACGGTTGATGATGAAGGCGTGCCTTCTCAACGTAATGTGTTGATCGAAAACGGCATCTTGAAAGGCTACTTGCAAGATAAGCTCAATGCCCGTTTAATGGGCGTGGCACCAACAGGCAATGGCAGACGTGAATCTTACGCCCACTTGCCAATGCCACGAATGACGAATACTTACCTTACCGAAGGTAACCATGAGTTTGAAGAGATGATCGAATCGGTAGAATACGGCATCTACGCTCCGCATTTCAGCGGCGGACAAGTGGACATTACCTCGGGCAAATTTGTGTTCTCCACCGCAGAAGCTTACTTAATTGAGAAAGGTAAAATCACTAAACCTGTAACAGGTGCAACTTTAATCGGCAGCGGGATTGATGCGATGCAACAAGTTTCAATGGTCGGCAAAAAAATGGAAATCGACCCAGGCATCGGTACTTGTGGCAAAGAAGGGCAAAGCGTGCCAGTGGGTGTCGGACAGCCAACGGTGAAATTGGATAAAATTACCGTGGGAGGAAGGGGGTAGTTTATGCCTATTAAATTAAATGTTCCATATGTAGAGAAAGATGTTGTGAAAAAACTAGGTGCTGTATGGGATGCTAGAGTTAGCTCTTGGATTATTCATGATAATATTGATTATCGCAAATTTCGCCAATGGATAGATGATGATACTTGGAATGCCTTAGAAAATACTATTAAATTATCTTTTTCAGATGTTTTTGGACATATTTGTTCGAATGTATCTTTTCCGTTTATCCAATATGAAATTGAAGCTGATGTTTCTAATGAATTTGATAGCAAGAAAGGAAAAATTTTATATTTGATAGATAATCATCTGAGCCAACGAGGGTTACATGTTTTAGTCCCTTCATTAAATATTGAGAGATCATTTAGAGATTGTAGAATAAGAGTAAAAGGACGATTACAGTTATTTCCTCAGTATGGGCGTTTTCAATTATTAGCTGAAGATGAGAATATAGAGGTTTTAGGTATATGTTCTCGTTTAGCTAAAATTAAGAAATGGGAAATAGAATGCGGATCTATCCTACAAAAAGAATCATATAGAGAGAACCTTAAACTTAATTTCTCTAATGGAATAAAAATTGGTGTAATTACAGCAAGAAATGCTGAGGGATTGGATGATTTTAAGGCAAAATTAAATAAAAATCTTCTAAAAGGTATAGAAAAATTACTCTTGAAAGAAATAGAGCTTTCTTCTGATAATATCACTGAAGCTATTAATAGCTTTCAAAAAACGGATTGTGATTGTATTTGTTTAATTAGAGGTGGCGGTGATAAAGAGACTCTATTGTCATTTTCACATCCTAACTTATTAAATGCTATGTATAAATCAAAAATTCCGATTATAACAGGAGTAGGGCACCAAAGAGATCAATTGCTTTGTAAGAGAGTTATTGGAACTTATAATGCAGATACCCCTACTGGGGCAGCAGAATTTTTGAATCGATTAGCAGGAAAAGAAAGGTCTTCTGAGAAGAAGTTTATAATAGAAAAGTTGAAAGCGGAATTACGTAATGAAAGAATAAAACTTATAGGAGAAAAGAATACTATTAAAGAAAAGATAAAAAATGAGTATGACATTAAATTTCATTTATTAGAAAATGAGAAATTAGAAATGATGAATAATCTCAATAAATTCAAAGATCAAATTTACAAATTAACCGTAGAGGTTGATAGATTAAATCTTATTATCCGAAATACAGAAAAAATGAAGAAAAGAAATTGGCTACAAAGACTTTTAGGACTTTAGGATTAGCGGGCTTTCAAGCCCACTAATTTACGTATTAAATAAACACCTGCTGTACCAGCACCATATAAAACAGTGTGCCGACGGAAATCGAAAGAAACATATTCTTTTTCCAAAAATGCAATGCCAATACTAATGCTCCTGCGATAAAGTCGGGCAAGCCACGGTGTCCTGCAAAAATATCAATGTTTTTGTAGCAGTAAATCACCAACATTCCAAACATTGCAGCAGGCAGCACTTTGCCGAGGTAGCGGATATATTCGGGAATTGGGCGGTTGGCAGGGAAGATCCAAAACGGCACCAAGCGGGTGATTTGCACCGCTAAAACGCAAAGCCCGATGGTAATGATATGTTCGGTGATGGTCATTTGCTTTCCTCCAATTTGACTGTTTCAAGTTTTCTTGCTAGCTGCGGGCGGCGTAGGGTTAAAATTACCCAAATACCAATCAGTGTTGGAATTAAGAAATGCTCTTTTCCGACCACAATCAGCGATATAAACGCGATACCTAAGCCGAGCAATGAGCTTTCGTGTGATTTTTCTTTCAGCCAATTTTCCGCAAAAATGACCAAGAAAAGGGCGGTCATCGCAAATTCTACGCCTGCTAAATTTACAGGCAACATGCCGCCGAATAGGTTACCTAGTGTTGCACCAATCACCCAATATAAATGCAGGTAGAAAGTCACGAAGAACATATACCAGCCTTTATCAATGCCTGCGGGGATTTGTGCCATATAGTTGAGCGAGAAGGATTCATCGACCAGCCCGCTAATCAAATACCACCGCTTTTTGCCAAGGTGTGCACCGTATTTTTCCAGCATTGAAATGGCGTAAAAAATTTGGCGACTACTTACCATCAAGGCGATCAGAAAAACGCTTAACGGTGAAAAAGACACAACCAACGCCCCAGCTGCGATAAATTCGACGGAGCCTGCGTAAATGAGTAGTGCCATCAGCATTGGATACAGCACGCCGAAACCGAGGGCTTTCATATAAATGCCGTAGGCGATGCCTAGAAAGAGGAAGCCTGCGATCATCGGGGCACTATAAGGTAGCGCTGCTTTTGCCGCAGATTTGATGCGTTGAGCACGAGAGGGCTCAAGAGTTGTGGATTGCATAAAGATTATTTTTTAAATGAAATGGAGTGAAGATAATACACGAAAATGGTGTTGAGTGTAATGTGTTCATATCGTTTAGGCTGAAAGTCCATTATAATATAGGCATTTTATTATTAAGGGATATAAATGCTTCAAGAACTCTCTCCTTGTGGAGAAAGAGGGATAAAAGACGAGGCAAAATTTTCCTTTCTCATCTTAAGGAACACTAAATGGCGTGGGTACAAATTCGTTTAAATAGTACAGATAAACAAGCTGAGCAAATCAGCGATTTTTTAACCGAGATTGGGGCTGTGTCGGTGACTTTTATGGATAGTCAAGATACCCCGATTTTTGAGCCGCTTCCAGGCGAAACACGCTTATGGGGCAATACCGATGTAGTTGGTTTGTTTGATGCGGAAACTGATATGAGCGTGATTGTCGAGGCGTTGATTATCAGCCGTTTGGTCACACCAGATTTTGCACATAAAATCGAGCAAATTGAAGACAAAGATTGGGAGCGTGAATGGATGGATAACTTCCACCCAATGCAGTTCGGCAAACGCTTGTGGATCTGCCCAAGCTGGCGTGAAGTGCCAGATCCAAATGCGGTGAATGTGATGTTAGATCCAGGCTTAGCGTTCGGCACAGGCACGCACCCGACCACGGCACTCTGCTTGCAATGGTTAGACAGCTTAGATTTAGAAGGCAAAACCGTGATCGATTTCGGTTGTGGTTCAGGTATCTTAGCCATTGCCGCCTTAAAACTTGGGGCAAAACGTGCGATTGGTATTGACATCGACCCGCAAGCAATTTTGGCTTCGACCAATAATGCTGAAGCGAACGGCGTGGCGGATCGGTTGGAGTTATTCTTAGCGAAAGATCAACCAAAAGATTTACAAGCGGATGTCGTGGTAGCGAACATTTTAGCGGGACCGTTGAAGGAGTTAGCACCGAATATCATCACATTGGTGAAACCGCAAGGAGATTTAGGTTTATCGGGTATTCTAGCTACGCAAGCCGAATCGGTCTGCGAAGCGTATGCTCATGATTTCAACCTAGATCCTGTGGTGGAAAAAGAAGAGTGGTGCCGCATTACGGGTGTGAAGAAATAATAAAATCAGCGGTGAAATTTGCATTTTATTTTGCTAATTTCACCGCTTGTTGTTTTAAAACACTGCTTCCAAACGCATAAACCCGTTGAAATAGTGCCCCCGATTATTATCTTTATCGTTATAAAGACTAATTTCAGGCTGAATAAAGAGCCATTTTTTTAAAATTGGTTGACGATAGGTAACAAAAGGCCCCCAAGTATTAAATTTTGAGCGGTCTTTATCGAATCGCCCACCAGTAAATATGCCATAACTTAGGGTTTTAAAACCGGAAAAAGTATGTTGACGGTAAAGGCTATTGCCCCAGCCCGTTTCTTCTTCCTTATTATGTGTATATTGCAAGAAAGTATGGTTCATAATAAAGGTGTTGTCGCTATCAATATAACGGTTTTCTAAGTTAGTTCGTAAATAGTGGCGACTACGTGAGCCATAACGGTAAATTTGTTCGAGACGCGTGCTGAAATTTTCTGTCCATTCCTGTTTTTTGCTGATTCGCAAACGTCCAAATATATCTCCCATTGAGCGTAAACCCACATCAAAATCTGTTTTCACACCAAATTCTTTTGCGGCATTTGACCAACGTAAAGCCATTGATGCGTTGTTATTTCTGGCTTGGCGGGCATCATAGTTGCGATTCCGTTCTAAATTTTCGTAGTTTTTTCCAACACGGTTTTTATCGCGGGATTGGTTCTCAATATCCTCGTCCCCGAAGACGACGCTCAAATGTTTTTTCAATACAGGTAATTTAATTTTACCGCGTACACGAGGTTTGTAAGTAAAGTGGCTGTAACGATTCCATTCCATATCCATCATTACGCGTAAGCTTGCTGAGGCGGGTTTGCTCTGGTCAGTTTCGCCTAACCAATCGTTAATATTATTTGACCAACTGTGAAGCGATTGTTTAACTGTTTTATGTTGTTGATCTGCCCAAGTGTTTTCGGTTTCTTCTGCATTACTTTGTTCGGCATAGGCAGAAAGGCTTATAGCTGCAATAAAGGCTGGGATTAGGTAGCGGGATCTGTTCATTGTGAATCTCTTTGATTGGCTGGAATATGAGAGATAATAATCCAAAACAGAGAGGGATTCAAAAGGATTAAAAGAAAAAGCGGTCTGATATGCGAAAACTTTTGCAAAATCGACCGCTTGTGATGATTGAATGATTGCCCGTAATACGCATTCGCACCGTATGAGCAATTCAGGTTGCATTAAGTTGATTTGCGGAAGGTTTCCACCACCGTTTCCATTAATTTTTCTTAGGTAGAACTAAACATACAGTAGCAGATAAAATCACTAATGCTACGCCAACCCAAGATGTGAAAGATAAGCTATCATTTAGTAAAATAATCGAAAACAAAACACCAAAAACAGGCTCTAATGCGAGAAATATTCCGCTTTTATTTGTTTCTGTTTCCGATAATCCTTTATTCCAAGTCCAGTTTGCAAATAAACTACAGCCTATACCTAAATAAAGTAATGCTATTATTGAAGAATATGAGAAATTGATATTCCAGTCTTTTACTAATAACAACATAAAAGGTAAACCGATTAACGTTCCTAATTGCAACGATAATGCGGTATAAACTTTAGGATTTAAATTACCTCCTAATACGGATTTTGATAATCTTAGCCATAATGCAACAACAATTGTTGAAGCAAGGACTAATAAGCAACCAATTAATGAAATTTCTTCGCTATCAGATAATCCAACTAATAGAAACACACCAATAAATGCAATTGTTCCTAATAGCCAAATAGTTAAAGAAGCTTGCTCTTTAAAAAAGAACTGACCAACTAGGATAACCATCAGTGGTTCTATACCGATCATAGTGGCTGCACTTGAAGCTGATGTATATTGCAAACCAATAAACTGCAATAAGAATGTGGCTGGATAAGTCAAAAAGCCTAATAAAGCGATTTTTCGCCAATTTACTTTGGATTGACTATTTTCTTTTATAAATCTCAAAGTAATAGGGAATAAAATACCCCCCGCAATAATCAATCTAAATAAAACAACTAATGCAGGATCTAATGTTTCATAGGCAAATTTTCCTGCAATAAAAGATGTTCCCCATAAGAAAGATGCAAGTAGGAGATAAATCATATTATTTGCCCTCTTTATTTTTTAAAATGAGTAATTTTCTTTATAGTTAATATGAATAACTTTTGAATGATTATACATTTTAAATTCTACTCTATTAGTCAAAAATTTGTTCTGATAAATTCTTTAATGGTATCTAAAGATGCTACATCACTGGTGAAAAGTGACTTGTAAAATAGGAATGATTGGAGAAGTTCCAGTACTTAAAACAACATTTCTAGCATAAAACTTTTTTGAAGTTCCTTCATTATCAAGATGAGAAACAACCGACTGCAAGTATTGCTCAAATTCCCATCTCTTTGTGAATTTAAAATCTGCAATCGTATATTCCTCTAATCACATAATCACAGGTTAAACAAAAATTTAACTTATTTTTAACTATATCAACACTAATACTTTAAACAAATCAGATCAGTATAATTTATAATAGAAAAAGTCTATTTTTAGACTAACACCACTTCTAGCCCTTTCGCTCTCAAGGCTTGAATTATCACTAGATCAGCCTCTCTGCCCGTAATCAACAAGTCAATCTCATTCAGATCGCTAAACAGTATTCCAACTTGTTTTCCTAGTTTGGTGCTATCAACTAACGCAATAAATTTGTGTGCCTTGCGAGCAAGGGCTTGTTCGGAGTTGGCTAAAATCATATCGGTTTTATATAAGCCTTCTGGGGTAAAACCTTTTCCGCTAGTGAACATCACATCCGCAAAATAGTTATTTTCGTGCTGATTGTTTAAGGATAATGTGATTCGTTCATTGCGGTTATATTGCCCGCCCATAATTACTAAATTCTCGTGATTGTGCTCAATTAAGTAGTTTGCAAGCGGTAGAAAATTGGTGATGATTTGCAAATGTTTGCCGCAGAGTTGGTTGCCCAGTAGTTGTATTGTTGAACCTGCGGTTAAAATTACGCTTGCACCATCAAAACAGTATTTACTTGCTGCTTCGGCAATACGCTGTTTTTCGCTGACATTATTGATTTGGCTAGAAAAATATCGCCCTGTGTTTGATTTAATCGCCTCCGCCCCGTTACGAACTTTATGCAATTTGCCTTGTTTGTGCAGTTTATTTATGTCACGACGTGCTGTAGCGGGGGAAATTTCAAGTAAATCAATAATCTCGTTGGTAGATAGCATCTTTTTTTCTTCCAGTAACGAAAGTAATTGTTTATGTCTATATGTTTCGTTCATTGGCAATCCTTTTGTTGTGGTGTTTAATCAATGAATGTAACTTTATTTTTACCTATACTTTCCTCTCTCCGTTTACGGAAAGAATGAATTGAGGTAAGGAATGTTTTTACAATATTGATTTAAACTGAAGATTTAGTGCTTGTTAGAAGCTATCATTAAAACCGTGTGGGTGGTGATTTTACCGTGTTTAGCAAATAGGATTGAAAGAATCCAACTTTCGTAAGTGATTTCATTAACGTTCATCATAGTGTGCTCATCGCTGTATTCAATTACGGAAAATCCAATCATTTTAAATCATAAATAGTCAAAAAAATTTGTAAAATGCTTTTGATTGATTTTGTGATCTAATTCTCATTTTTAATGTATTCAGACGAAACGAGATTCTATCTGCTTGGACTTGAAAAAAAGGAGGGTTCGTTATATATTGAGAAATGAAAAGGTGGTAGAGCTTGTCCCACTGCCTTTAATTTTTAGATAAGTTTATCAGGCTCGTGCCTCAGATTGACTTAATAATTATCTTATTATAAAAGTTATAGTTTATTGAACATTGTGACTTTTTATTTTCTTCATTTGCAAAAAATCGCTTATATCCTACCGCTTGAAAAATAAAATGTGTCCAACCCTAAAAATAATCAAAAATAATCTTTATTTATCAAAACAAGGTGGTTGTCGTGTAGCCATTACATCTATTTTGCTGAATGATACTCTCACTCAACAGCGTCTTTTTGACGTAATTTGATTTTAAAATAAAAGGTTCTCTTATGGAAATGCTCAGTGATATTCTGGTCTTTTTAAAAGATCAGGTGTTAGATAAAGCACCTTTCTTACTTGGTATTGTTGCCTGCTTGGGCTATATTCTGCTAAAAAAAGATTCCACCACCATTATTAAAGGCACCATCAAAACCATTGTAGGTTTTATGCTTGTGCAAGCGGGTTCTGGTTTCTTGGTCACCAACTTCAAACCTGTAATTGAAGGTTTATCGAAATTCCACCACTTAACTGGTGTGGTGATTGACCCATATACCAGTATGCAAGCGACCATTCAAACGATGGTGGATAACTATGCCTGGGTGGGTTATGCAGTAATCGGTGCATTGTTGCTTAACATCTTATTAGTGGTGTTCAGAAAATTCACTGGTATCCGTACCATTATGCTGACAGGTCACATTATGTTCCAACAAACAGGTTTGGTCGCGGTATTCTATATGATCATCGGTGCATCAATGTGGGAAACGGTGATTTATACCTCGGTGTTAATGTCTCTCTATTGGGGTATCTCTTCTAACATTATGTATAAAGCTACCCAAGCTGTTACTGACGGAGCAGGTTTCTCTATCGGTCACCAACAACAAATTGCCTCTTGGATTGCAACTAAACTTGCCCCAAAACTTGGTGACAAAAACGACTCTGTTGACCATATGAAATTACCGAAATGGTTACATATCTTCCACGACAGCATCTCTGCAACAGCACTCGTGATGACCATCTTCTTCGGTATCATTCTTCTCTCATTCGGTTTAGACAACCTGCAACAAATGGCGGGAAAAAACCACTGGTCTATGTACATTCTTGAAATGGGCTTGAAATTCGCCGTAGCAATTCAAATCATTGTAACGGGTGTGCGTATGTTCGTAGCGGAATTGTCTGAAGCTTTCAAAGGTATCTCTGAACGCTTAATTCCAAACTCAGTCCTTGCGATTGACTGTGCGGCAATTTACGCCTTCTCACCAAATGCGATGGTATTCGGCTTTATGTGGGGTGCAATTGGTCAATTCGTTGCCGTTGGCGTATTACTTGGTTTTAGCTCACCAATCCTCATCATTCCTGGCTTTATTCCAATGTTCTTCTCAAACGCTACCATTGGCGTGTTCGCAAACCAATTCGGTGGCTGGAAAGCGGTAATGAAAATCTGTTTCGTGATGGGTATGATTGAAGTGTTCGGCTCTGCGTGGGTAATCCAAATGCTTGCCAGCCAAGGCACCACTTTCAACGGCTGGATGGGTATGGCTGACTGGGCGCTATTCTTCCCACCAATCCTACAAGGTATCATCAGCGTACCAGGCTTCTTCTTCGTGATTGTTGCCCTTGCATTA
>QWCI01003047.1_pt1 | contig 15247 bp, 15 predicted proteins | sample 1972541 | NCBI WGS metagenome assembly QWCI01 (sample SAMN09866712, study PRJNA288562) | Human oral metagenome isolate term3_saliva, whole genome shotgun sequencing... | isolation source: mouth | host: Homo sapiens | place: USA: California | reverse complement strand
TTTACAAAATAACCACCCCGAGCAAGCGCTACGCGTTTACCGAGACGTTTTAACGTCAGAGCCGCAAAACGCATTTGCGCGCATTTCGATGCTGGCTTATTACAATCGGACGAAACAAGACTCTCTGTACAAAGATTACGTAAAGCAAATCGTTTTAGACTCGATGGCGGCGTCCGATGTCAAGGCCGAAGCGATGCGGGGCTACGCTTTTGACAGACGCAATGTGGGCGACAGCCTGCAAGTGCTTACCCTCTTTCACCAAGCCTTGCAACAGCCGCAAGCAGATCGCAGTATGGCCGAACTCTGTGCCGCTTATATGGAAACGCTGCAGCTTCCTGAAGCCACCAGAGTGCCTATCTACAAGAAGATCTTAGAGATTGAGCCCGACTACCTCCGAGCGCGCCTGCAATTGCTCAACATCGCGATCCGCGAAGTCAATCTTGAGCAGATCATTCATCTGTGTCGCGAAGGCTTAGCGTACAATCCCGAGCACCTATCCTTCTATTATTTTTTAGGCGTGACGCTTTCTCAGAAGGGCGACGACGCGGCGGCAATCCGCATCTTACAGGATGGCGCGAAGCAGATCACGAGTTATTCAAACCCGGATGAGGTTACCGAGATTTATGGCGCACTTGGCGACCTACTACATCAAGCCGGCGATAAAGCGGGGGCTTTTTCCGCTTACCAAAAGGCTATCGAAGCCAATCCTGAAAACTACCCCTGCCTCAACAACTACGCATATTTCCTCTGCCAAGCGGGCGAACGCATTCCCGAAGCTGTGGCCATGAGCAAGCGAACGGTTGATGCAGAAGCCGACAACGCCACATATTTAGACACTTACGCCTATGCGCTCTTGTGCGACAAGCAATATGAGCAGGCCCTCATCTACATCGAAGAAGCCTTGCGCCGCACACCCGAAAAGGACCTCGACTATACGATCTTGTTGCACGCAGGCGACATCCATTTCCGCCTGAAGCAGCAGCGCGTAGCCCTCGACTTCTGGCGCAAAGCAGCGAAACTCGCCAAAACCAAGGCGCAGCAGAAGCAGATCAAGCAGCGCATCCGTCGTCGGCGCATTTAATATTGTATCCTCGGCGCGCATTTTTACAAACACACATCACAAAACGAAACGTATGAAATACTTCCTCCTCACCGCCTTAGCCTCCCTCGCCTTCCTGACGAGTTGCCGCACGTTGCAGAATGCCCAAAAGCCATCTGCCGGCGCCGCACAACAATCGCAGGAGCAGCAATATAAAGCAGCCGTAGTCGCCAAAGCCCAGACCGCCCAATGCGTTACGGCCAAGATCAATATGGATGTAGACGCCGACGGCAAGCAAATCTCCTGCGGCGGCTCACTCAAAATGAAGCGCGACGACGTTATCCAACTCTCGCTCACCTTCCTCGGCTTTGAAGTTGGCCGTTTGGAGTTCACGCCTAAGGATGTCCTCGTCGTAGATCGCATCCACAGGCAATACAGTCGCGCCGCCTATAGCGAAGTCGACTTCCTCCGGCAAGCAGGTTTAGATTTTTACGCCCTGCAATCGCTCTTTTGGAACGAAATCTTCACCCCCGGAAGCCGCGATGTGCGCTCGCAGCTCAACCGCTTCCGCATGGCCTCGAGCGGCGACTACACCTCGCTCCTCCTGACGGATGCCCCGAAGCTCAACTACCAATTTCTCACGCGCACCAGTTCGGCCCTGCTCGACCGCGTCACGGTCGACGGCAAATCGACCGCAGATCAAGGGCAATTTGTTTGGAAATACGACAATTTTACGACGCTCGGCGGGAAACCATTTCCCACATCGATGGCCGTCAGCATCAGCGGAATGGGCAAGAAAGCCGGTTTTACGCTGGCCCTCTCGCGCCTCAACAACGACACCGACTGGCCCACGCGCACGACGATTTCCTCAAAATATACGCAGATCAAAGCTACAAGCTTGCTCGATAAGTTAGCCGGAATGGCACAATAATATATAAGGCGACCGACTCCCAACGGCGACCGGCGCGAATCAACTCCCGTATGAAACGAACGCTTATTTTACTCATCCTCACTTGTTTAGGATTCACCTACGGTGCTGCACAGACAAAGCAGATCAAGAACCTGCAAAACCAGAAAGCAGCCTTGCAGAAGGAGCTATCAGCTTCGCAAAAGTTGCTCACGACGACGAAGCGCGATGTTAAGTCGCAGCTCAACAACCTCGTCGTACTCAACAACCAGATCGGGGAGCAGAAAAAATATGTCGATGGCATACAGAGCGAAGTCATTGTTTTGAGCAACAATATTGCCGTCTTAGAGCGCCAACTTCAAGCTTTGGAGGCCGACTTGGCCCTCTGCAAAAAGCGCTATGAACACGGCGTGATCTACTTCTTCAACCACCGGATGGCGCTCAACAAGTGGCTCTTCGTCTTGAAGGCGAAAAATTTTCGCGAGATGAGTCGCCGCCTCCGTTACGTCTCGGAATATACCCGCTATCAGCAAATGCAGGCGAAGATCATCAAGGAAAAAGAAGCCGCCGTGCAGCAAAAGAAAAACGAGATAGCAACAGCATCAGCTCAACGAGAAACACGTGAAGCAGAAGCAGGTTGTCGACGATCTGAATAAGAAGCAGCGCCAACTGCAAGCCACTATCGCGCAGCAGCAGCGCAAATATGCCAACTTAAACGCGCGCATCGACCAACTGATTCGCGCAGAAATAGCCAAAGCCGAAGCGCGCCGCAAGGCTGAAGCCGCACGCAAGGCCGCCGAGGCCAAGCGCCGAGCGCAGGAAGCCGCAGCGCGCAAGGCTGCAGCAGAGAAAGCTGAACGCCGGCGCGCGGCTGAAGAGAAAGCCCGCCAAGCGCAGATCGCCGCACGCAAAGCTGCCGAAGCTGAGCGCCTCGCTAAGCAACAGGCCGCACAAGCTCGCACCGCAGCAGCCAAGGCCGAAGCGCGACGCGCGCAAGCGGCTGCCCAACGACAGCAGCAAGCGGCCGCCCGACAACAGCAGCAGGCAGCAGCCGAGGCGCGCGATGCAGCGCGAACGCCCGCCGCGCCGGTCTTCAGAGCTGAATCAGCAGCCGACAACGCACTGAGCAGCGGATTTGCAGCCAACCGCGGGCGTCTGCCCGTCCCGATTACGGGCGCCTACGCCATCACGGCGCAGCCATCACGGCGCACTACGGCACTTACAATGTGGCCGGCTTACGCGGCGTACAACTCAGCAACAAGGGCATTAACCTCACCGGGCATCCGGGCGCGCAGGCGCGGGCCGTATATAGCGGCGAAGTAACGGCCATTTTCAATATGAACGGATTGTATAACGTCATCGTTCGCCACGGTTCTTATATGAGCGTCTACTGTAATCTCTCGAGCGTCAGCGTACATCGCGGACAGCAAGTCGGAACACGCCAGACGCTGGGTAGCGTTGCGGGCGACGGCACGGGCAATTGCACACTCCATTTCCAATTGCGACGCGAAACGTCTCCACTTAATCCGGAGGCTTGGATCGGCCGATAAAGGCCGCCCTCGCCAACGCATCTCCCCACAGCGCTCGAAGCCTCGGTTTCGGGCGCTTTTTTTATGGCGTAAGGTCTGCGCCGCGAAGCGGAAGGGGCCGGCAGTTCTCACAAGGTCCAACTCACCGCGACCTGCGCACAAGGCCGGGAAGCCGTAGCGCCCATAAGCCGACGGCGAAAGCTTGCCGCGCCGCGCGAAGGCCTGCTTTCTGAACAGCGAAGCTATGGGCGCCGACGTTTTTTATCGTGAGAAAAAAGGTGTGCGCTCGTGATAAAAAGTACTTACGCTCACGAGAAAAAAGGTTTACGCTCGTGAGCGTAAACAAATTGTCGGGCATATTACAGTCTTAACAACTTATGTTTTATAGCTTAATCTATTGCTTTGCGCGGCTACAAAGGGGAGTAAGGCAAACGCCGATAAAGCTTAGTGGGCGCATCGTCTGCTGCGCTTGATGCTTAGTCTGTCGGCCGTTTGTGCATTTGCCTTTCAGACGCCGCAAAGGGCGCTACGTTGATCGCCACAATAAGCGAACAAAAACGCGCGGGAGAGGTACTGATCCGGAGGCCGCACACGCGGGGCCAACGCCAAAATTAGTCCACGGAAAAACAGTATAACAGCATTAGAAAGAGGAATATAGAACAGAAGAAGAAAAACTTAACCGACAATCAGCGGGCGCGGCAGGGGTGAGACTGCGCCTTCAGCGTCATGAGAATAACGCCTGTGGGGTGGAAATTTGTACGACAAAATTTGCCGTCCACCTCCAAATGTTGTATTTTTGTGCGATTTTAGATTTATTGTACCCTTATGGCTCGAAAGAAAAAACGTGTGGGCGGCCGATTCGGCGCTTTTATCTCGGTGATCAGTACGACGCTTGTACTTATCTTGCTTGGGGCGGACGTGTTCTTCGTTACCGTGGCGAGCAACTTTAGCAAGAATTTGCGCGAAAACTTCGCTGTGGAGGTACTTCTGGAAGATAACATTCCGCAACACGACCTCTATCTCTTGCAAGAAGACTTGAAGCGTCAGCCGTACACGCTTCGCACGAATTATATCTCAAAGGAGCAGGGCGCAGCCAATATGAACGCGGCGCTGGGAACGACGGAGGACGAATTTGGCGGGGCCAGCCCCGTTTCGGCCGAGTTTGAGCTTTTTCTGAAAGCCGACTACGCGCAGCGAGATAGCTTGGAGCGCTACCTTCCTATGATCAAAAACAAGCCGTTTGTAAAGAACGTTATTTATCCGCAAGAGACGATGGACTCGCTCAACGCCATTATTCCCATCGTAAGCTTGGTCTTGTTGATCGTAGCCTTGCTCTTGACGCTCGTATCCTTTGCTTTGATCAACAATACGGTGCGTATGAGCGTCTACGCAAAGCGTCTCTACATTCATTCGCTTAAACTCGTAGGGGCTAAATGGAGCTTCATTCGCCGCCCCTTCTTATGGCAGGCTTTTGGCATCGGACTGACGGCTGCCATCTTGGCAAGCGCACTGCTCGGTGCGGGGATGTACGTGCTCATTGATATGAACCTCTATTTGAGTTCGCTGGTTACGCCGGAAGTAATCGCACTCACGCTGGGCACAATCTTCGTCTGCGGCCTTTTGGTTACAATGGTTTGCACATTCTTTAGCGTGAATCGCTTCTTGAGAATGAGCACGGACGAGCTGCTTTTGAAATAAACAAACGTATTACGCAATCATTCTACACATTATATAATGACAACAGATAAGAAACCGGCTACGGAGAAACACGTATTTGCCTTCGGACGCACAAATTTCATTGTCCTGACTATCGGCATGGCGATCGTGATCCTCGGCATGATGCTTATGTATGGCAAAGGCTCGACGGAGACGCATTTTGATCCAAACATCTTCAGCGCCATGCGCATCAAAGTGGCGCCCGCTGTTTGCTTTTTGGGCTATATTACCATTATCTTTGGTATTATTCATCGACCTAAAAGCGATGAAAAAACGACAACAAAAGAATAACCACAGACTTTATATATGCTAGATATGACCTGGTGGCAGGCACTCGTGATCGCAATCGTCGAGGGCTTGACTGAATTTTTACCTGTCTCGTCGACGGGCCACATGATCATAACAGAAGGAGCAATGGGTATGCAGAGCACGCCCTTTGTCAAGGCCTTTACGGTGATTATACAGTTTGGCGCCATTCTTTCCGTGATTCTGCTCTATTGGCGCCGCTTCTTCTACCCTGAAAGTATGCGCTCGAAAGGCTATACTTGGTGGCAGGCAATCTGGCGCTTCTACTTGCGACTGATTGTTGGCGTCTTGCCGGCGGTAGTCTTTGGTTTGGCGTTTAACGATCTGATTGAAGAGAACTTGGGAAGCGTTCGACTCGTAGCTGTGATGCTCATCGTCGGCGGTATCTTTATGCTCTTTGCCGATAAGCTGTTCGGCAGTGGGTGGAAAAAAGAACCGTCATATAAAAATGCGTTCCTCATCGGTCTTTTTCAGTGCTTGGCGATGATTCCGGGCGTATCGCGCTCGATGGCAACCATAGTCGGCGGTATGCAACAACGCCTGACGCGTAAATCGGCCGCAGAATATTCATTTTTTCTCGCGGTGCCGACAATGGCGGGCGCGACATTGCTTGAAACGTATAAGCTCTTGAAGCACGATAGCGGGATGCTGCTGAGTGGCGACCATCTTTGGTTGCTTTTGCTGGGGAGCGGCGTGGCGTTTGTCGTGGCGCTATTGGCCATACGCTTCTTTATCTCCTTCGTGAGCAAGTATGGCTTTAAGGCGTTCGGGTGGTACCGCATCGTAGCCGGTAGCCTGATTCTGCTGCTGATGGCTTGCGGAGTCGAACTTAATATGGCAGGCTGAAATGGACTTCCTTTCCGGCCGCATTCTGGCCTTTGACAAGCCTTATAAGATGACGTCGTTCGGCGTCGTGGGACGTGTGCGTCGCTTACTCACACAAAAGATGAACGGAAGAAAGATCCGCGTCGGCCACGCCGGTACGCTCGATCCTTTGGCTACGGGCGTCTTGATTCTTTGTACGGGGCGGGCGACGAAACAAATAGAGTCACTGCAAAAGGATACAAAGGAATATATCGCAGAATTAAAACTCGGCGAGACGACGCCCAGCTTCGATCTTGAGCATCCCGTAGATAAAACCTTCCCAACGGCACATATCACGGCAGAAAGCTTTGAGGAAGCCGTCAGAAAGTTTGAGGGCGATATCCTGCAAGTGCCGCCGGTTTTTTCCGCCTGCAAGGTTAATGGCGACCGCGCCTACGATTTAGCCCGCAAAGGTAGGGACGTGCAACTCGCAGCCAAGCCTATCCGCATCGAAAAGATTGAGATCCTCGAACTGCGTCTGCCCGATTACGCGCGGCTTCACATCGTCTGCGGAAAAGGCACTTACATTCGGTCGCTGATCCGCGACATCGGCGAAGCATTGCAAAGCGGGGCGCATATGACGTCGCTACGGCGCACACGAGTTGGCGACATCAGCGTCGAAAATTGCTTCACGCTCGAAGCATTCGAAGAATGGCTCGCCGCGCAGACGATCGAAATCCCCGCAGAGTTTGCCAACGGACCACAAATTAAAAAGCACATCAAAAAAGACTGAGTCCCGCCGCCACGGCATCGAGGCGCCGCCAAACGAAATTCAAACGCCGGCAAGCTAGGCCGCAACACTGCCGGACGAAACTCAATCCAAAACGCACATTATATTATTGCTGTATGAAACTTTCTCAATTCAATTTCAAACTACCCGCCGAAAAGATTGCCAAATATCCATCGCCCTTGCGCGACGATTGTAGAATGATGGTGCTCGACAAGACTACGGGCAAGATAGAACATCGAAAGTTCGACGAACTCTTGGACTACTTCGACGAGAAAGACCTTTTCGTCTTCAATGATACAAAAGTCTTCCCCGCTCGCCTTTACGGCAACAAGGAGAAAACAGGTGCACGCATCGAAGTCTTTCTCCTGCGCGAGTTGAATCAAGAGTTGCGCCTTTGGGATGTACTCGTCGATCCGGCGCGCAAGATTCGTATCGGCAACAAACTTTATTTCGGCGAGGACAACTCAATCGTCGCCGAGGTCATCGACAACACCACGAGCCGCGGTCGCACCCTGCGTTTCTTGTACGACGGCGACCACGAAGAATTCAAGCGTTCGCTCTACGCGCTCGGAGAAGCGCCCATCCCCCGCGAGATTAATCGCCCGACGGAGCCGGAAGATTTAGAGCGTTTCCAAACTATTTTCGCCCGCAACGAAGGTGCCGTCACCGCCCCCGGGGCTGGGCTTCACTTCTCCAAAGTTATGATGAAGAAGATGGAGCTTAAAGGCATCGATGCCGCGTATTTGACGCTTCATTGTGGCTTGGGCAACTACCGAACGACTGATGTGGAAGATCTCACGAAGCACAAAATGGAAAGCGAGCAAATGTTTGTCGACACCAAGTGCTGCCGGCACGTCAACGCCGCCCAAGATGCCAATCGCAAGATCTTAGCTGTGGGCTCCACGGTTATGCGTGCTTTAGAGGTGTGCGTAGGTCCCGACGGCCATATCAAGGAATTTGAAGGCTGGACCAACAAATTCATCTTCCCGCCTTATGAATTCTCCGTAGCAGATGCGATGCTCGTCAACTTCCAGTTCCCTTATTCGACACTTTTTATGCTCGCTTCAGCCTTCGGAGGCTACGATCACGTCATGGGAGCTTATAAAGAAGCCATCAAGGGCGAATATATGTTCGGCCCCTACGGCGATGCGATGCTAATCATCTAACTATGCTGCTGCTAATCGCTTTAGGCGCCAACGTCGGCTCACGCGCGGCTAATCTCCAAGCAGCTTTAGCAGCACTAACGGCTGAAGTGGGGTCCCTCGTAAAGTGTTCAGCCTTTTACGAGACAGCACCCGAGGGTTTCCAATCGCCCCATGCCTTCCTCAACGCCGTCGCCCATTTTGAGACGACCCTATCAGCAGCCGACATATTGCAGATTACGCAAGCCATAGAGCGGCGCTTGGGCCGCACGACCAAAAGCCAAGACGGCATCTATCATGATCGCCCGATCGACATCGACATCCTCGCCTTAGGCGACACCATTTGCCACACGCAAGACCTGACGCTCCCCCACCCCCACATAGCAGAGCGCCGCTTTGTCTTAGAGCCATTAACCGAAATCTTGCCCACGTGGCGTCACCCGCTGACCCACGCAACCTCAACAGAAATGCTTAAAGGATATGAACAAAACACGAATTAACCCGGAAAGAGAATTTAGCCCCGAGCTCTTAGCAGCGATCAACCACCTCTTACCCCAGCTCACCAGCCACGCTACACCGATGACGGAAGACGCCCTTCGCCTGCTGTTACAGACCGAAGCCACGCGCCTTTATACCATACGCGACGAGCAAGACCGCATCTGCGGCATGTGCACCCTATGTTTTACGCTGATGCCAACGGGCAAAAAATGCTGGTTGGAAGATGTTGTGGTCGACGACGCCTGCCGCGGCAAGGGTTACGCCAAACTCCTCGTGGCCGAAGTCTATAAAGAGTCGAAGCGCCTCGGTGCAAAATCGCTCAACCTCACATCCCGCCCCGTCCGCGAAGCCGCTAACAGGCTCTACACCGGTCAAGGGTTCAAACTACGTGAAACCAACGTTTACCGACGCCAAGACTAATGATACTCTATATCAAAGGAATGGTTTGCCAGCGCTGCATTATGATCGTAAGGCAGTTGCTGGAGCGCATCGGGATCAACGCTGCGAGAGTAGATCTTGGCTGCATAGAACTTCACGATGTACCTACAGGTGAGCAAATGATGGGGCTCAACAAGGGGCTCAACGAATTGGGTTTTGAGCTCGTGTTTGATAAGCGCCCGCAACTGATTGAAGCCATCAAACTGGCTACAATCGACTACGTTTACGCAGAACTTTTCCGACTACATCATCGACCATCTTCACTACGACTATCACTACATTAGCGACATATTCTCCTCAACAGAAGGCATCCCGCTCGGCAAATACGCCATAAAAGTACGCATGCGGCGCGCCCGTCAGCTGCTCCGCACGACGCACGACTCCATTGCCGACATCGCATACGCCTTAGGCTATACGTCGCAAACCTATATGAGTACACAGTTTAAGAAGGAAACGGGCCTCTCGCCCTTGCAATATCGCAAGCAAAGTCAAGAGTAAGTCTACTTCTCAACTTCGGTTCAGGCCGACTCATCACATATTTGGAGAGACAAGTTGAATGCTTCGCATCCACGCCTTTAGCGAGCATTCAAACTTGTCTCATTTTTTTACCTTCCCGATTGCGGACATAAACAGCCTTATTTTTCACAAATTAGGCCGAAAATAACCCCTTAGGGTTAGTCTTTTGGCAGAGCAGGGTTAAATCGTCAAGCGCTTTAACCCTGTTTAATGCAACATTCCTTTGAGCAACCCCTTAGGGTTGGTCTTTCAAAAACATCCGCAAATCGAAACACAACGAAAAACGACAAACACCGAATCAAACAAATTACGACTCACGTCGTTGGTGGCAGGGTTGCCGCTTCGCTCCTCAACCCTGCCACGGACAAAGACCAACCCCTGATGGGGTTGCACGCGCCGGGTATCAACTCATCCGGGGTTAAGCCACTTCGCGCCTTAACCCCGGCCTGCCAAAAGACCAACCCCGATGGGGTTGTTGGGGCTACTTAACGACAATATTAAAATGAGATATTATACAACCAACGTCAAACCTGCCAAAAGACCAATTGAGATAACCTCATATGCACTACCCACTAATGATGGTAGAGAATAATCTCAATACACCCAACGTAGATGCTATAAAAGATCAATTGCGACAACATTATATGCACTACCCGCTGATAATGGTAGAGGTAAATCTCAATACACCTAACGAAAATGCCACGAAAGACCAATTGCAATAACCTTGTATGCACTGCTTAACAACAATAATTAACCTGAAGCCCCTTCTCGCCGAAAATAACCCCTTAGGGTTGGTCTTTTGGCAGAGCAGGGTTAAAGCGTCGAGCGCTTTAACCCTGTTTAATGCAACATTCGTTTGACCAACCCCTTAGGGTTGGTCTTTCAAAAACATCCACAAATCGAAACGCAACGATGAGTAACCAAAATGTACATCGGAAATTGCCTTTTCACCCACCAAACCTTTGACTTACAAACACACAACAATCGACTTTAAACGAATGCATGCCCACGACAAACCTTTTTCATCACGAGAACAAACCTTTTTCATCACGAGCGCAAGACCTTTTCATCACGAGAACAAACCTTTTTTGTCACGAGAACAAACCTTTTTTGTCGTGATAAAAAAGGTAGAGACCCGATTGGCATGGCGCGAAAAAGCAGGGGAGCAGGCAATAAGTTGCGGGCGAATTGTTTGCTTATCGCGTTTGCCTCCACAAAATGGGCGAGAGGAAGAATGGAAAAAGCGCTTGTGGGCGATGCGCGGCCGTACTATCGCCTAATGATTAAGGATGGAAGCAAGCGGCGAGACTTCGCAGAGGGCGAACGGCGAAATGAGGAAGTCGATAAGAGGGCCGGCAAAATTTTATGGCCCATCTTGCAGCCGGAGCAGCGAAAATCTGAAGTTGAAATTAAGAAATAGCACGAAAATCTTCTTTAAGTAGTCCTAAAAATAAGCCCATAAAAAGCCTAAAGAACGCGCCCGAAAAGACGCAAAGAGGGCCGCAAACCTGCGCGGTTAGGCAGGAAGAAAAGCAGAAAAAGCGAAAAGCGAATCTTTAAATAGACGTGTTAAGTTTTCTAAAATGGCAAACTTTCGCTCATTTTGAGGGCTTTGTAAAATTCTCAATAAATATAGTCGAGCATCGTTGGAGGAATCCAATTTCTTACTTACATTTGCAACGGAAAAGACGATACGGGTCTTGAAAATCGAAGTGGAAACACCGCCGAAAACGATCCGAATCGATCCTTGGAAGGCCGACGTAGAAAAAACATAAAGCTCGAAGAAACAGCACCTTATGCTTGTCATTCGAGAAACAAATCGGCGCCTTCTCCACGCCTGCTCGAGGCCCTACGCAGGTAAACGCTCGCTGAGCAACAGCACAGCATCGACAGAAGAAAGAAAACGCAAACTTATGGTAGCGAAACAGGACGGCCTGCGTAAGGCTGCCGGTAAAACTGCCCATAGCAACAATATAACACGAAAACCTATGTGTACAGAAAATTTCATCATTACCAAGCGCGACGGCACCACAGAACACTTCTCGCTGGATAAGATTAAGAGTGCGATTCTCAAAGCCTTCACCTCGCTGCATCAACCGATCGATGCGCAAGGCTTGCAGCGCATCGTAGAGCACCTGCGTTTTTGCAACGGCATGAGCGTTGAAGACATTCAGAACCAAGTGGAAGTGGCCTTGATGTCGGAAAAGCACTTCAAGGTAGCCAAAGCTTTTATGCTTTATCGCCAACAGCACACGGAGGATCGCGACGTGGCCGAGCGCCTAAGCTTTATGTTCGACTACTGCGATGCGGCCAACCCGGCCACCGGCTCAAAGTATGACGCCAACGCTAATGTCGAAAACAAAAATATCGCGACGCTGATCGGCGAATTGCCCAAACGGAGCTTCATCCGCCTCAACCGTCGCCTCCTGACAGACCGCATCAAGCAGATGTATGGCAAGGCTTTGGCCGAACGCTATCTGTATCTGCTCGACAACCACTTTATCTATAAGAACGACGAAACAAGCTTGGCCAATTATTGTGCAAGTATCACGATGTATCCGTGGCTCCTCAACGGCACGATGAACATAGGTGGCAACTCTACGGCACCGACCAACTTGAAAAGTTTCTGCGGCGGCTTTGTCAATATGGTGTTTATCGTCTCCTCCATGTTGTCGGGCGCTTGCGCCACGCCGGAGTTTCTGATGTACATGAGCTATTTCCTCCAGCAGGAATACGGCGAAGACTTCTATCTGCGCGCTGACGAGGTCGTAGACCTTTCCAAGAAGCAGCGCACGATGGACAAAATCATTACGGATTGCTTCGAACAAGTGGTCTATTCCATCAATCAGCCGACGGGAGCGCGCAACTTCCAAGCCGTATTCTGGAATATCTCTTATTATGATAAGAACTACTTCGAAAGTATCTTTGGCGATTTCCGCTTCCCCGACGGCCAAAAACCTTCTTGGGACGCCCTGAGTTGGTTGCAAAAGCGCTTTATGCGTTGGTTTAACGCGGAGCGCACGCGCACGGTCTTGACCTTCCCGGTGGAAACGATGGCCTTGCTTTCAAAAGATGGCGACGTGCTCGACAAGGAATACGCCGATTTCACGGCTGAAATGTACGCTGCGGGTCACAGTTTCTTCACGTATATGAGCGATAACGCCGATTCGCTGGCTTCTTGCTGCCGCTTGCGCAATGAGATTCAAGACAACGGCTTCAGCTATACGCTCGGTGCGGGCGGCGTATCAACCGGTTCGAAGAGTGTGCTGACGATCAACTTGAACCGCTGCGTGCAACAAGCTACTCGCGAGGGCTTGAACTACACGGAATACTTGGCTTCGATCGTAGATCTCGTACATAAGGTACAATTGGCTTACAATGAGAACCTCAAAGCCTTGCAGGTGAAGGGTATGCTTCCGTTGTTTGATGCCGGATATATCAACATTCAGCGCCAATATCTGACGATTGGCGTCAACGGTATGGTCGAAGCGGCAGAAAGTTTGGGCATACAGATCTCCGACAACAAAGAATACGAGGAGTTTGTCGGCAGCATTCTGGGCCTTATCGAACAGTATAATAAGCAATACCGCTCTAAGGATGTGCTCTTCAACTGCGAGATGATTCCGGCGGAGAATGTGGGCGTGAAGCACGCACGCTGGGACCGCGAGGCCGGCTACTTTGTGCCGCGCGACTGCTACAACAGCTATTTCTACATTGTGGAAGATCCGAATACGGACATCATCGAAAAATTCCGTCTGCACGGCCGCCGCTACATCGAACACTTGACGGGCGGTTCTGCGCTCCACATGAATTTGGATGAGCACTTGGGCAAAGCACAATATCGCCAACTGCTCCGCATAGCAGCTAAAGAGGGATGCAACTACTTCACGTTTAACATCCCTAACACGCTTTGCAACGAATGCGGCACGATTGACAAGCGCCACTTGAAGGAGTGTCCGCACTGTCACAGTCATAACGTCGATTACTTGACGCGTGTGATCGGCTACCTGAAGCGCGTGTCCAATTTCTCCGTTGATCGCCAGAAAGAAGCGGCACGCCGCTATTACTCGCTCAACCCCGAGAAGGTAAAACAATAAGGCAAACGAAAGCGAAACAGGACCGGAAGAAAAATCGTCCTTACGCTCTATATATAATAATGTATCGGAGCGGAAGCACAGCGCACCTCGAGGGCGCCCGCTTCCGCTCCGATAAGATAAAAGTAAAGTTCGATCAAAGCCGAATCGACTCATTATGCTGAAGTACGTTAACTACGATATTGTTTTTCAAGAGTTTCCCGACGAAGTTACGCTCGCGATTAACCTCGCGCTGTGTCCGATAGGTTGCCCGGGCTGCCACAGTCAATATTTACAGACTGACGTGGGCGAAGCGCTTACGCCGGAGCGACTGCAAGCGCTGATCGACTCGTATGAGGGGGAGATCACGTGCGTAGGGCTGATGGGCGGCGACAACGATCCGGCGGCGGTGGGCGAACTTTTTGCGCTTGTGCGCCGCGTCTATGGGGATAAGTTGAAAACAGGTTGGTACTCGGGGCGGGCGCAGTTGCCCAAAGATTTCAATCCTCGATTGTTCGACTACGTAAAACTGGGCCCCTACATCGAGGAGCGCGGCCCGCTCAAAGCGCCTACGACCAACCAGCGCCTTTATCGCTTCGTCGAGGGGCAACAAACGGACATCACCGCGCGCTTCCATAAACATTGAAAGCAGCTAAGCAGACTTTATTGACCGCGCGCAGGCTTTCATCAATCGGCCAGCAAAGCTGCTCACCTATAACAAACGCCGCCCGTTCTCTTGAGCGGGCGGCGATCTTTATTTCTTAAAGTATTTGCCAATGATGGGTAAACGCTTGATCGGGAAATCGTGGTAAAGAACGTGAGCAATATAAAGGAGGATCAACACCGTATTGATACTCATCGTGAACCAAGCGCTCCAAGCGGCCGGTTCGAGCTGCATCAGCGTAAAGAAGAAGGCCGTGAGCAGCACGTAGCCGGCTATGCTCTTCAGTGGATACTTGATCGGATAATATTTCTGACCGACAAAGTAACTCAAAATCGTGGCTACGCCGTAGCCGGCCACACCACCCCAAGCGCAAGCCATATAGCCGAAGCGCGGTATGAAGAGGACGTTGACGGCTACTAAGACGGCACAACCCGCAAAGGAGAAATACATGCCGTAAATCGTTTTGTCGACAAGCTTGTACCACAAGGAAAGGTTGAAGTAAACACCTAGCAGGATGCCGGCAACCATCACGATGGGCGTCACGCGCAAACCTCCCCAATAATCGGGCGCAATAATGTGCTTGAAAAGCGGCAGATAGGCGACGACAACCAAGAAGGCGAGCAAGGTAAAGATGATAAAATACTTCATCGCCGCGGCGTAGGTCTCCTTACTATCGCGGTCGTGACTCTTACTGAAAACAAAGGGCTCGTAGGCATAGCGAAAGGCCTGCGTAATGAGCGTCATGATCATCGCAATCTTCACGGCTGCACCGTAAATGCCCAGTTGCACGTTAATCTCTTTCCCAACGTGGGTGGTGACAAAGGG